>JGI24721J44947_10008600_pt1 | contig 13335 bp, 15 predicted proteins | sample YelNatPaOPGAMG01_FD_44947 | JGI IMG/M metagenome (IMG submission 44947)
TTAACTGAAACCATGTAAGGTGCATGCTCAATGCCAGGTCCATGCTTGTAAACGGCGAAGTCGCATCCAAACTTTATTCCCGGCGTAACAATCAAGCCGTTGTCGCGTAGGTCGCGGTAAACAGCATATTTTTCATCAAACTCATCATATAATTGCCTAGCTTTCTGACGCAGCTTTTTAAGACTGACTTTTTTCTTTTCTGCTCCCTCGTATATGTTTATGATTTGTTTTTCTGCAAGGTATAATCCTTCCATTAAATCTAAAATTAGTGGAACCTCGAATTCTGGAATTTTCGGTTTTGGGATTCCTAGGGGTTTTCCATAAAAGCCAATTTTGTAAAGTTCTGAGCCTTCTTTTGGGTTCCAAACAATCAAAAAGTTTTCAATGAATTCAACTTTAATTTTTTTAGGCATTTTGGTTTTCGCCTTTTCACATAATGAAGGAGAGTATTCTGGCGGCGTCAGCGGCGTCTTCAGCCTTGTCCGCTGAATCCTCTAAAAGTTGTAGGACATCTCTTAGAAGGATTAAGGCTGGGAAGTCAAGTTTACTGTTTAAAAGTTTTATTTCTAATTCACGGTATAACTCATCAACTGCTCTTTCTGCTACTTCTACATCCTTGGCTTTTTCCATGGCTTTAGAGGAGCCATACGTAAGAACCATGGCGGTTTCCCTAAGCTTGAGCACAGCCTCCAAAACTGTTTCTGAAAGCTTCAGCAAATCCCTTTTTATGTCCATGGGAACATTCCAGTTGTGCTCCATGATTTCAACTAGGCGGAAGGCTATGCCCTCTGAGAAGTCTGCAATCTCGCTTGTGAGGTTTGTAAACCTTAAGAAGTCTTCTCTGCTTAGTAGGATNGCTCCTATTTCGGCAAGCTCCTGCGACACGAGTCTTCTTGCATTATCAACCTCGTCTTCGCTGCTTCTAATTTCGTTGAAGAGCTGTTTTGCCCTTTCCTTGTCGTTCTTAACGAAGCAGTCTACTATTTGAGGAACCTTTCTTGTTAAATCCAGGACCTTCCTAAGGTGGTCTTGGCAAACGTTTAAGGCTCTTCTTTTTACGCGTTCTTCTGTTTCTGCTGGAAGCACCAAATTTTTCCCGCCCACAAATTAAGGCTGTTTTCTTCTACATTAAATAGTGTGAAGTGTTAAAAAAGGTAACGAAAAAGCTTAGCTTTCAAATGGCGTTCCTAAATCTTCAAAATTGATTTTCCATCTAAAATACTTGTGTAAAAGCTCCGGCAAATCTTCAATTCGGCTTCTAACCTGTTTCCACGAATCTCGGTCTCGAACGGTAACAGTATTATCCTTAAGAGTTTCGTAGTCAACCGTTATGCCCAACGGTATACCAATTTCATCCGCTCTGGCGTAACGTCTGCCAATGGAACCAGCTTCATCATACTCCACGATAAAACTTTCGTTAACCAAAGTTTTATACAATTCCATGGCTTTTTCTGGCAGTCCATCCTTGCTCACCAATGGATAAACGCCAACCTGAATTGGTGCAATGTCTCTTGGAAAACTCATCACAGTCCTATCATCCTTAACACGGTAGGCGTATTCAAAAGTTACATATAAGAGACGGTCGGAGCCGAATGTTGGTTCTATAACGTGGGGTATGAAGCGTCTTCCGCGTTCCACAACTTTTTCATGCTTAATTTCTAAATGTTCTGGCAAAATCTTGTATTTCCCAAGCATAAAGTATCCATGCTTTTTAATGGAAGACTCTGCCTCTTTTGGGTCTGCCTTTGAAAGCATTTCAGCAACTTTTGCAGCCTCCTTTTTAAAGTGGGGGCCCAATTTTTCCATTATTGGCTTTATAGTGACTTGTTCCTTTTCCAATGGTTTCTCGTATTCTTTGAAGATGTACATTTCTTGATTGCTGAATTCCGTGTGCCTTTTCAAGTCGTAATCTGTTCTGTGGGCTGTTGCTGTCACTTCAATCCAGCCCCACCTTTCGACGAGAACTTCTTGGTCGAAGGTTTGGGCGGAGTAATGCGCCCTTTCCCAAGGGAGTTTTTCGATGAAGCGTTGATTTTCGGCTGGTACCCCTAAGGCGATTAGGAGTTTCTTTGAAATTGCCATAAAAACTGCTTGCCACTCAGCTTTAATGTAGCCTTTCTCTAAAGCCTCTTTTACAGTGACTTTTGTGGGTTCTTCGGAACCTTTTAGTCTATTCTCAGCCAAAACCAATTGCAAGCTTTCATTTTCCACCTCTTTAAGCAAGTAACAGTTCGGTTCTTCTGGGTCGAAGAAAAATTCCAAATCTCCAATNGTGAATTCCCTCAACCTCAAAAGCCCCTGCCTAGGCGAAATCTCATTCCTCAAAGCACGCCCTATTTGTATTACGCCGAAGGGAAGTTTCTCTCGTGCCATTTCATAAAGGCGTCTGAACTCCACAAATATGCCTTGAGCTGCTTCTGGTCTTGCATAACCAACAGCGTCGGAGTATGGTCCTATTGTTGTTTTGAACATGGTTAGAAACTGTTTTGGTTCGCCTAATGTGCCGCCGCATTCTGGACAGAGAATTTTTTCCCTTTCAATCATGTTTTTTATTTCTTTTAGGCTTAGTTTTTCCGCTTCTGTTTGTGAGATTTTTGCAGTTTCTGCGATTAGGTGGTCGGCGCGGAATTTTTTCTTGCATTTTTGGCATTCAACCATGGGTTCTTTAAAATGTTCCACATGCCCCGAAGCTTCGAAAACCTTTTCAGGCGCAATTATAGGCGACTCAATTTCCATTATGCCAAGCTTGTAAACGTATAGTTCCCTTATTTTCCTTTCAATGTTCTGTTTCAGCCTTGCGCCCAAGTGTCCATAAGTGACGAAGCCGCTGGCGCCACCATATATCTCATATGATTGCCAGAAAAAGCCTCTTCGGCGGGCTAACTCGTTGATTGCCATGAACTTGTCCATAGTTTTTGTTTCCTTTGCCAATTCTGCCAAACCTCTTTATGGTTAAATGTTTTAAAGACTTTAAGGCTTACTAATAATAAATTTTCACGTCAAAAGGGAGGCTTCAAGGTTTGAGAATCCTAAGTCATCAAGACCTGCTTGATTTGGTGGATGGCGCTGCAATTTTCTCCGCTGGAGGTGGAGGCGACCCAGAAACTGGTTACAGCATAGCAGACAACTTGATTAGCCAAGGCTATACTGTTAGGCTTGTTACTCCTTCAGATGTTCCAGCAGAGGCAAAGGTTGTAAATTTTGCATGTGTTGGCGCCACGACTGCTATAGGATATGATTCTGATGCGGCTGTGAAAACTTTGAAGGCTTTAGAAGAATATGCTAGTTTTTCTGCTTTCGCCACAATTCCAGTAGAACTTGGCGGTTTTAATACATTAGCTGCCGTGGATGTTGCTGCCAGAAGAGGCATCCCAGTTGTAGATGCTGATGGAGCTGGAAGGTCTGTCCCAGAAGTTCATTTAAAAGTGTACACCATTGACGACATCCCGCTAACTCCAATGGCTGTTGCAGACACCCACGCAAAAAACGTAGTCATAGTTAAAGAAACAATGGATGCAAGAGCTGCTGAAAGAATAGCCAGGGTTTTGGCTGCAGAATGGAACCAAAGTGCCTACACTGCCAGAAGAATCTTAACAGGCGTTCAGGTGAAAACTTCACCTATCCAACTTAGCCTTTCAAAGTCCATAAAAATTGGAAAAATATTAAGAACAACAATTGAGCCGATAAAGGCGGTTCTGAAAGAAACTAACGGTTTTAAACTTTTCGAAGGCATTGTGGATAATGTTGAACAAAAAACAGAAGCTGGCTTCACTTTTGTTGATGTAAAGCTTAAGGGAAGACATGAATATTCTGGAGAAAAATTTGAATTTAAAGCAAAAAATGAGGTGCTAATAGCCTATAAAAATGGAAAGCTGGCAGCAATGGCTCCAGACATTATAACGCTTGTGCATCCGGAAACTGGCAAATGTATAACTGCAGAAAAAATAGAGAAAGACGATAAAGTTGCTGTCTTAGGTTTGCCTTCGCCGGAGAAGTGGCGGACCAAAAAAGGCTTAGAATTGTGGAAAGATGTTCTTCAAAGGTCTACTATTTCTGAGGAATATGTGCCAATAGAAAGATTACAATAACTCCGCACTTTACTGATGTAGTCTTTGCTCTATTCTAACTTTAAATGTTCGAGGATTTTTGCTTCTTGCATTTTTCCATTTTCATCTATTTGGAATTCAAGCATTACGCGGTCTTTTGCGTTTTTCTTGCTGTTGAATTCTGTTCCGCATTTTCCACATTGGATGTCTGATTCCATTTCCATAACATACCACGAAGCATCCACATAAAATTGCCCACAATTTGGACAACGTAAAACAGCAACATCTAACCATGTTTTCATTTTGAATAATCTCCATTTTAAGCATAAGATAACATAGCACTTTATAAAGCAGTCGCAAAATATGGAAATGCCAGTTAGGTGTTCAAAATTGCCGAAGATAAAAGTTGCTTTAGTAGGTGTTGGAAATTGTGCCTCCGCCCTAATTCAAGGCTTACAATATTATGGGCACTGCGAAAATGATGAAGAAAGCATCGGGCTTCGCCATCTCATCTTAGGAAGATTTCATCCAAGAGACATACAAATAGTTGCAGCCTTCGACATAGACAGCCGAAAGGTTGGAAAAGACCTTTCCGAAGCCATTTTTGCACCGCCAAATAATGCCCCAAAAATAGTTGATGTTCCCCAATCCAATGTTATCGTGCAGAAAGGGCCAGTCTTGGACGGTGTTGGCGAATATACTAAAAATGTTGTTCAAATTAGCACTCAGCGAGAAGTTGATGTTGCAAAAATATTGAAGGAAAATAGCGCAGAAATAGTACTTAACCTGCTTCCAAGCGGAGCAGCAAAAGCTTCGCACTGGTATGCGGAACAAGCCCTAAAAGCAAAGTGCACTTTCGTTAATGCTACTCCAACCTTTATCGCCAGCGATGCTAAGTGGGCTAAGCGTTTTGAAGAGGCTGGACTGCCGCTTGTTGGAGACGATTTAATGGACCAAGTTGGCTCAACCACGTTGCATAAGGTCTTGCTTAAACTGCTTTCAATGCATGGGGTTCGCATAACTGAAACTTATCAGTTGGATGTTGGCGGCGGCACCGAATCCTTGGATACTTTGGAGAGGACGAGGGAGTTGAAGAGAACTGTTAAGACGCGGTCTGTGGAGGGGGCTTTACCATATAAGGCTGAGGTTGTGGCTGGGTCAACGGATTATGTGGATTTCCTTCAAAACAGGCGAGACAGCTACTTCTGGATTAGGGGAATATACTTCTGTAAAACGCCTATGCAAATAGACCTAAAACTTTCCACCGTGGACGCTCCAAATGCTGGTTCAGTCCTCTTCGATGTTATAAGGGCTGCGAAAATAGCCTTAGATAGAAAAATGAAGGGAAGCGTGTTGCCTATTTGTGCTTACGCCTTTAAACACCCGCCGCAGATGGTTTCCTTTGAAACTGCTGAAAAAATGTTCGAAGACTTCATTTTAGAAAAGCAATAGGCTGAACCTATTTTTCCACAAGTTTTTGCAGTTCCCGTAATATCTTTTCTTTCACTCCACTCTGCTTCATTCTCTCTTTTAATAGGGCAATGGTTTCCACTGGGGTGGGGTCTACTTTCCGCAGCAAAGCCAAATAAACGCTTGTGAAGTCTCCGATGCATATTGTTGACAGCATTTTTGCCAATTTACTTTTGCCCATGCTCCAAACTTCAAAAACTTTCACTTTTTCTTTAAGCATCAACTCTTTTGTGGCTTCAATCCTATTTCGAATTTCTTTCGGCTCTTCCCTGTCTCGGATGAAAATTGCCGAAAAATTTTTCGCCATTTTTTGTGCTTTTTCCCAACCTACAATCTCATTGTGATTAAGCTCCGGCAAGAACTCCCATTTTGACGGAACCTTGCTGTTTTCATTAAACTGCTGTTTGAAACGTTGGGCAACAGCCCGATAAAAACCAAATCCATAAACTACTGGAACAGTTCCATTAATGTTTAATGCTAAAGTCTTAGAAAAATTAACTTTTGACGATTTTTCAGGTGAATTTTCGCTGCTAACCTTTCTTAATGTTTTGACAGCCTCGGAAACTTCCATGTTGACATCTGAAACTAAACCGATTTTTTCCAAAACCGTGAGTAATGGCATGAAAAGATATGGAAGGGCTGCACGTGGAGGTATTCCAGATGGAATGCGAACATATGGCACACTCAATTTTTGAGCGAACTCTACTAGCTTTCCTCCAGAGCTTATGCAAACAATCATGCAGCCTCGCTTAACTGCATCAAGAAAAACGCTTAGAGTTTCCTCAGTTTCTCCAGAATAGCTCACAACAAAAATTAGCGTATTTTTGTCTGCATAAGCTGGTAATGCGTATTCTCTTTCAACTTCTATTGGAATAGGCAATTTATCTCTAGCCCAATCTTTTAGGAGTTCTCCGCTGATAGCTGAGCCTCCCATGCCAGCCACGATGATTTTCTGCGGTTTAGAATAACTAATTGAGAATTTTTTTGCAATTTTTGCGGCTGTTTCATAATGTTTTGGGGCGTTGACGCAGAAGGATAGCATATTGCTTTTGTCAATTTTTCCAATTCTGCTAATGTCATCCAATATGTTTGTGTTTTGCAATTTTGACACACTGATTTATACTATGCTTTTAGCTTTTAAGCAAAATGCTTTTGGTTATGTTTTAAACTTTTATCTGCGAAAAGCATTTTGAAAAACAAAGGCGAAGGATTAGCTTGCCAGAGAAAAAGATTTCCATAGCCATACCCGCTTCTGTTGTTTCAGACACACCACACTTGCGGGAGAAAACGACAAAGATAGGTTTTATTGGGAGGGCAGCGGCAATTTTCAAGGTTGATGAAATCATAATTTACCCCGACAATGCCAAAGTCAACCAAAAGAACGAGATTAGCTTAATTGCCACCTTGCTTTCCTACATGGAAACGCCGCAGTATCTCCGAAAAAGACTTTTCAAGCTTAAACCCGAATTACGTTATGCTGGTATACTTCCACCACTTCGAACTCCCCATCATCCACTAAACCGTAGAATAAAAAATCTTAAGGTGGGCGAATACAGGGAAGGCGTAACATTATCTAAAACGCAAGATGGCACATTAATAGACATTGGAGTGGAGCAACCAGCATTAATGGTGAATAAACAGTTGCCTATGCAAAAACGGGTTACCGTAAAAGTTAAAAATGTTGAAAAGCGGGTTGAGGTGGAACTAGCAAATCGCAATGAAATACCAGAATATTGGGGCTACACAGTTACAGTAGAACCTAAATCCTTTGGAACTCTTGTAAAACGTGGCTTTGACCTAACCATTGCCACATCCAAATATGGCGCCCCATTAGCTGACGTTGCAGAAAAAATATCTGAAAGATGGAAGAAAGCCGAAAAAATTCTTTTAGCCTTTGGAGCGCCAACAAAAGGGTTGTACGAAATAGTCAAAAATGAAGGGTTCAATTTAAATGACATAGTTGATTTTGTTGTCAACACAATTCCTATGCAGGGAACGGAAACAGTTCGAACTGAGGAAGCGCTTATCGCTTCTTTGGCAGTTTTTAACATGCAATTTGGCTTTTAATGTTTAAATGTTTGTTTGTCTATTGAGCTTGTATGTATTTCGACTTTGCCATGCCATTAACGCTTTTCCTAGTAACCATAGTAGCAATGTTATTGAATGATAAGGTTGAGGGAAAACTAAAAGGCGTTTTTGAGGAGAGAAAGTTTGGTTTTTGGGATGCCCTTTTGCTCGTTGGAGCAATCAGCGTGACAGTTTGGCTTATTGTTTTCATTCCGCAGATGGCTGTTATGATAATATTCCTTTTTGCCTATTCTACACTTCTATTCACGTTCACATACGTATTCTCAAACTTCCAAAAATCTATGGCTAAACTCTTCTGCATAGCATTCCTCATAACCACTTTTCTAATAGGCGTGGCTAGCCTCTTCATTCTCATTGAAAACAGCACAGTCGCTTATGGAGCCTTAACCTTTTTCGGACTTTTCAGTTTCACATTCCTCGTCTTGCTTTATGAAGAGAATAGGGTTAGCACACGAGAGAGATGGTATTTGGCTGTTTTGCCGCCAGCTTTATTCATAAGCTTATATGCATTCTTCAGCAGAACCCCGATATGGTTTCCTTATCTGCTTGACTTGTATGGAATAGTCTTCGCAGTTCTGATAATTCTTTACTTGGGAAGCCTTTTCACATGGAAAACTTCAATATTTTTCGCTGGAATCCTCACAGCGATGGATATAATTCTTGTTTTGCTTAGCGGTGCAATGGTTTCTGCAGCAACCCATGTTTCAAGTTTAAGGCTTCCAGTCCTAATCTCTTTACCGACAATTCCAGAAATTGCAACAAAATTTGGCAAAGTTTACATGTCCTTGGGCTTAGGCGACTTCTTCTTTGCTGGGCTCCTAGCTCTGCAAACTCTCAAAAAGTTTGGCAAAGAATTTGCAGTTTTATCCACTATAGGAATGTCAACATCCTTTTTTATTTTTGAGGCTTTCTTGCTAAATTATCGGCCTGGAGCTTTTCCAGGAACTCTAATGATTATTTGTGGATGGATACCGCTGGTGTTATGGAAAAACCTAAAACGTAAGCGTTAAACAAATGCGGAGTATGGTTCTAACCGAATAGTGCCCCTAAGCCTTCCAGCGCTGCTTCTTCTTTAGCTTTCTCTTCCTCTTCCTTCTTTTTCTTCTTCTCTTCTTCCTTTGGCTTGACTTCAGCTGCTGGCGCTGCCGCTGCCGGTGTAGCGGCTGGTGCAGTCATCATTGTTGGTGCAGTTTTGATGGCTTCATCTATGTTGACTTCGGCTAATGAAGCCACTAACGCTTTGACGCGTACTGCATCAACGTTTATGCCTGCTGCTGTTAAAACTTGTGTTAGGTTTTCTTCGTTTATTTCTTTTCCAGCTTTGTGAAGGAGCATTGCGGCGTAAATGTATTCCATACCTTTTCACCTCTTCATTCAAATATTTTAACCTTTTTCAGTTGGTGTGGCTTTTCCCTCTAAAGTAGGCAGTCTACTACTTAAGCTTAACATTTCCATATGTGCCTTTCTAATCAAATCGGCTATCGTTTTCTTGGTTGGGATGGCGGCGTTAATTGAAAGTGCATAAGCCTCTTGATGAGCCAATTGTAAAAGTGCTACGGTGTTTTCTGGTGTTGGGTAAGCTGCACTTAGCGAAAGGGCGAAGGCGTCTGCGTGAGCTTTTTGTATTGTCTGTTGAGTTTCCTTTATGTCTATTCTAAGCTGTTCCTGAGCTATTATCAAGCCCTCATCATAGATTACTCTAATGGATAGTCCAGCTTCAACGGGTTTTATTCCAAGTTTTGACAAGACGCTTGCAAGCCTTTCATCAATTACATCGCCTTTTCTAGCCACCAAAGTGTCCTTGCTAACCCAGACGCTTCCAGCTTCAATCCTTGTTGGTAGACCAACAGCGTTAAGTTGACTAATTATTGGTCCTGGAGGTTGTCCAGTGTTTCCAGCTGGAACGATGATGTCGAAAGCTGCTATGTCGCCGGCTTTTGCTGTGGTTCTAACTTTTCCCTTTTCAAGAATTAGAGCCAATTTGAATGGGTTCAAGTTTGTGAATAGGTAAACGTTTGAGCCTGTTAAATGGTCTGCGAGTTTTTCTAGGTTTGGCTTCTCTTTGCAGTTTTCAATGGCTTTTCTGACAAGCGTGTTTTTTATAACTCTCATGTAAACTTTGTCTGCAAGGTTTTTTTTGAATTCTTGCAGTTGAGTTGCCCTCACCTTTTGCAGACTGGCTATTCCTAACGCTTTGTATTTTTTTATTAGTTGAGCTATCTCTTCAACTTCGCTGATTTTTTCCTGTAAAACCTGTTGGGATGGCATTGGTCTTCCTCTCTTTTATGGTTTAATTTTTACTGGCGTGCCCATTGATGTTTTTATGTAGGTAGACTTGATGTTTTTCATTCCTCTTTTAAGTTTTGTCTCCACAGTCCTTAAAACTGCCTGGATGTTTTCGGCTATTTCTTCTTCCTTCATGTTTTCCGTTCCAACACGGCACTGTAAGATTGGTTGATTTCTCATTCTTAGAATGATTGTTTTTCGATGTTTCTCTATTAAACTTGCTATGTCCGCTGTTGGCGGGACTGGAATTGGCATTTTTCCCCTTGGACCTAAAACTGTACCTAAGATTTTGCCAACCGTAGGCATTAAGGGGGCTTCAGCTATGAAGAAATCATAATTGTTAGCAATTTTCCGCAGTTCCCTTTTGTTTCCAGCTAAGCCCTCAAGTTCAGCCCTTTCAATTACGAGGTCTGCATTGGCTTTTCTAGCTTTGAGGGCTAATTCTCCAGAGGCTATAACGCATATTTTGTTTGTTTTTTCCGGCGAGTATGGTAACTCTATAATTTCTTGGAGTTTGCCTTCTGATGATTTCATGTCAATGTCCTTTAGGCTTAGAACCAGCTCTACTGATTGGTTAAAGTTTCTCTTTTTAGATTTTTCTTTTGCCTCTTTAACTGCATTAAGTATTGTTTTTTGGTCTAATGGCATTTCGTTAGCCTCGTGCCAATGAGGGAATGGAACGGGATTATAAAAATATTCTCATTCTTTATTCTTTACTGAATAATTCGTCATGTTTTCCTTCATCGATTTCTCTTTGCACTTCCCTTGGGTCTTTGCCTTCAACAGTGACTCCCATGCTGACACAGCTTCCTAAAACCTCTTTGGCGGCTGACTTCAAGGTTTTTGCCAAAAGTTCTGGGCGTTTAATCTTTGCTATACGTAGCACTTGTTCCATAGTTAAATTTCCAACTTTCTGTGTGCTGGGCGTTCCTGAACCCTTCTCTATTTTTAATTCGCTAACAATTAAGGCGGACATTGTTGGCGTTCCAACACTTACCTCAAACTCTTTTGTTTCTGGGTCAACAGCAACCTTCACTGGAACCTTCATTCCAGCATAATCCTTCGTAAGCTCATTAATTTTGTTCACAATCATCATAACATTAACCCCCAATGGTCCTAAAGCCGGACCTAATGGAGGTCCAGCGGTTGCTTGCCCGCCGCTTACAAGTAGTTCAATAATTTTTTTCTCAACCATCTTACTTTTCGCCACCTTCGGTTTTTGTTTTTTCCACAAGCTTAACGTAATCGGAGTGAACTGTTATTGGCAATGTGAATGTTGCCTCCAAAAGTTCAAGGGTTACTTCTGCCTTAGCTTTGTCTATGCGTGTTATTTTTGCTCGCATTCCTTTGAATGGTCCTCCTGTCACTTCCACTATGTCATTTTCGCTTAGCTCCTCAATTACTGGTTTTCTGACAATGTATCTTTCAATTTCTGAAAAGCTTACAACTCCTGGAACTCTTGAGCGAACATGCCTTATTCCTGCTATGGCTTGTTCTACAAGGTGGGGTCCTTCTGCTTCAACGACATACCCTCTCAAGGTTTCTGGGACGAGAATAGCCTTTATTGGTATTTTGTTCATTTCAATTCTTGCAGTAATTAATTTTGCCACGTTTCTCTCTTGTCCAGTTGTTGTTTTTACAGCAAAAATTTTTGTGGAATACTCTTCGCTTTTTGCCATAGGTTTTCCTTCTACGTGGCTGTGGCGGTTCCGCCTGGTTGCAGAATTGACGACAAGAGTTTGATGACAAATCCTATTATTCCAATGGCGCCTATGCCTAAGAAGCATATTTTCACTGATAGCCAAAGCTCGCTTTTTCCCGGTTTTACCGCCAACTTTAATGTTCTTGCTGCTTGGGATAGGAATGATCTTAAGCCCATTTTTATCGCACACTCAACATTTTAACTTTAGCATAATAAATGTTGCTGTAGCCTTTTGGCTCTGATACATTACTAAATCATTTCTATTAACTTTTCTCTTCAAAGCAAGCAGAATCATTAATTTTTATGTTAAAATTTTTGGATTGGAAGGCTTATCTCTTGGAGCATTTCAACAAGTTTCGCTTTGTGTTCACCTTTTATTCCCTTCCAATCTAAAATTGCATACTCAACTTTCTCCAAAGTTTTTTCCACACATTGCCTCAGAATTTCCGCGTCCGCGTATGGAATGGCATACTTTGGAATCATGTGACCAAAGGCTGTTTCACTTTCCAATGCTATTCTTGTGAATTTTGAGTTATAGTGAGGTCCACCTATGCCAAGCACGGCTTTAGCTTCAGCTTTGCCAAAAGTGGAAATCGCCTTTATTGTTGCGTGGGCAACAGCTTCAGCTGCGTTCAAATCATTCCATTGTTTTGGCGAACTTCCCAATTCCACGAACATGGCTGGCAAGTTTAGGGATGGTCCGTGATGGGTGCATTCATAACAAACTTCGTATTCAAGACGCATTTCATCTCTAAGTTTCTGCATGACTTTTAAGGCTTCTCTCATGGCGTTGGCTGGAGAAACAGAAACCATCCGTGGAAGTCCGCCCAATTCTGCTTCGCCCAAATTGCCGGGAGTGTGCACTGAAAGTGTTGGGGTGCCGCTTTCGCTGCTATGCCTTGAAATGAAAAGGGTAAGCTCTAAATTCTCAAAGTAATCGGTTATGTTTTGTGCGTATACTGATTCTTCGTTTAATGTTATGAGTTTAATTTCCCTGCCACTAATTTCAGCTGTGTAAATTGGGTTTTCCTGAAAATTTTCAGCAGTTTCACTAAAATTGTAGTGGTTTAGAATTTGCTTTTTAATGTTTAAGCTTGCCACATCCTTGTTTGAGGCGACTATTAGAATTGTCATTATGCTTCTATTGTTTCAAATGTTAGATGTTAAGAAAAAGGTTTCCATAAAGCTTATAATGGTTGAAGTCAGTTGAAGCTTAAAAGTTTGGCGAGGGTTTAGAATGCACCTAATTAATTTTAAAGAATTGTCTGGTCAACAGTTAACTGAGATAATTGACAAGGCTATAGAGGTTAAGCGTAATCCTGCAGATTACAAAAATGCTTTAAACGGCAAATCCTTAGCCATGATTTTCCAAAAAACTTCGACAAGAACACGAGTTTCTTTTGAGGTTGCCATGACTCAACTTGGTGGGCATGCGCTTTTCATTGATTGGAGAACAACTAATTTCACTTTGGCAGATGTTTATGACGAAACTCAATATTTGTCCCGTAATGTTGACTGCATAATGGCTAGATTACTGCGAAACGCTGATTTGCAGGTTATGGCTAAGGCTTCCCGTGTTCCAGTAATAAACGGATGCGACGAAAAATATCATCCAACCCAAGCCATAGCCGACTTAATGACTGTGAAAGAGAAGAAGGGCAAATTGAAAGGCGTTAAACTCGTTTACATAGGCGCCCACAACAATGTTTGCAATTCGCTCATTGAGGGATGCACAAAAACCAG
>JGI24721J44947_10008601_pt1 | contig 13334 bp, 8 predicted proteins | sample YelNatPaOPGAMG01_FD_44947 | JGI IMG/M metagenome (IMG submission 44947)
GTTCTTCCACACAAACGTGAAAATATGATACAAGAGTTGCGTCTTTCCTTGACCTATGGGTCCTCTGATCGCAATTGGATTTGGCCTCTCTCCATCCAAGAAAGCAAGCACCTTTTTCTCGATTTCCTCCCTGATCATTTTATGCCTATCCGTGAAATCCTCCCATCTCGAACTTATTGATGCAACATATCGTGGCATATATTTCCCAAAGGTTTTATTAAGCTAATTGAGTTTAAAAAAGTTTATTATCGGAGCCTATTGAGAAGCACTTACCTCCCTTCAGGCGTTAGATTGTTGCACCTCCTTTCATAAATAAAAATCTAATCCTCTTTGCCAAGGTACCGGATTTTTCCCACAGGAATTCCTCCTCTTGCCATCCAATATTTAGCCTTCTTCCCTATAACTCGAGGACTCCATTTTCTGCCCCCCGTTCCTGCAATTATCCACTTATTTTTCGGAATTGAACCGCTCAACTCTTCCAAAATCCTTGATACAAGTTTCTCAAAAAGTGCTGAATTCGCCCTTAAGTTAACGGGCCTTTTTTCTTTCGGGCTAATTTTATGTAAGGGAAACAACTGGTCATTTAATAGCGAATTGAACTTTTCAATATCATTTCTAACAATTTCTTTACATATGCGAGGAAGCCTATTTTTTGCGTTCTCCGTCAAATCCGCATATTTTATTTTACCTAGCACTTTCGATATCTTTTCTCGACCCTCCTTTCCAATATATATTCTTTCACCCACTACTAATGTGAAATCCTCTTTTGCCAGGATCTCTAAAAAGGTGAAATAGTCTTGGCCGAGAGCTTGGACAATAGGCCCTTCTATTTTCTTTATCGTTGTAGACCTTGCATTAGGAATAAAATCTAAAGGATAAGCATATTCTTCAAACCTTCTATCCTTATATAAGCTCATACTTTATCATATGTTGCCTAATTGCATTATTTATTTTTTTTACTTAGAAGCTGAGTTGGAGGAGTAAAAAAGCGGAATTGCTAAGTGCTATTGGAATGTGATAAAAGGTGTGTCTCAAGAATTTAGCATACCTTTTCCAATACTGTTGGCGATAATTTTAATAATCTATCTTGTTTGTGGAGAGCAAGATTAAAGGCAGGGGTGAAAAAATAGTTTTTCTTCTTGAATTGAGAAAATTGTCTTCTAAGGATTTCCTGCTTTTTGAGGGGGTAGAGTTTTAGTCTGTTGTGCCGCATGCTTTCGCGTATTCGGATACCAGGTTTTCTGTGGCCGAGGCTATGCTGTCGACCTTTTCCAGCCTTATCTGCAGGTCGGAGAGTAGGGCTGATGCTTCATCCATGATGCTTTTGTCGTTTAAGAATATCGAGTTTTGGACATATGTTGCTGCAACTATGAAGGCGCAAGTTTTCTCAACAAACGTTTCATCTAATTCTCCTCCACCTACGATGTCCTTGAACCTTTCAAGCTCCCGTGAAAGCGTATCCTCCCTCTTGACTGTGAAGAGTTCTATGGGGTTTCCCTCGCATACGATTTTTTCTGAAAGGAGGGTTTTCCTTGGACTGTTTTTGAGCGAAAGCATGTCTTCAAGCGCTCTCGCCCTCGTGTTCAACATTTCGGCCACAACCTTAACTGTCTCTTCAACCTTTTCCTTCAAACGACGTGCTGGTTTAAGCAGCGCCTCTGAAACTTTTTCCAGATCTCCGATTTTTTCAGCGAACATTATTATGTCCTCGACCTCTATTGCCGTCATGTCCTCTCTCACAGTAACCTTGGTTTTCGGTCCGAAGCTTCTGCTTGTAATCGGCTTCCGTTCAGGCTTCCTGTGCAGGAAGCCCTTCTTGAGGGAATAGAATTGGATTGTTCCCGCTTCCTCGTCCACCACGATTTCTGCGGGAGAATACTCTTTTCCCTCAAACTTTACGGCCTTGAGTGTGAACTCTACCATTTTATCGCCTCAACCCCTATGTCTGGCACATTCTTCAGGCTCTCCTCATATCCTTCTCTGAAGGCTTCGAAAAGTTCTCTGGCGCTGACACCGTATAAGGCTAGGAGGTCTGAGAAAATGTCTTCGCGTGCAAAGTTTCTAGCGTCCACGCTCAGGGGGTGGCCGAATGCCTTTTCAACGTAGTTGAGGAACTCTTCCCTCGCTTCGCTGAAGCCTTCCCCCATCCAAGCTAGAAGGTATGCTGTCCTCACCTGCTTCTGTGAAATGTTTAAGAGCGTCTGGTGTGAGAGCACCTCTATACAGTTTGAAGGCGTCGAGTAGATTTTATCGCTTGCCGTAAAAAGCGGCGCCATCGTGTGCGCCCAGACGCCAAATTTTGCGTCCAGCATCATAAAGTTCAGGACGTCCTCGAACACTNCACAAGCTTTCGAGAGCACGTGCGCGAGCGCTTCTTCTCCCATGAGCATGCCCTTGCCTTTAACGTAGAAGCCCAGCCTCTTCAGAAGGCTTCTTGAAACTATGATCGAGGGGACCATCTTCTTTTCTAGAACGTGCAGGCTTACAAAGTTCAGGTTCTGAACCATCACAGCCTTCGTCTCATCGTCAACTACTCCTGCTACAACGGTTTTAGGGTTTTCTGGAAGGCTCCTTAGAAGGCTGACCGAAAGGGGGTTGCTTAAGTCGACTACCGCGAGCCTAGGCTGCTCCACATCATATAATATTATGTTAAGCCAGGTTCTGAGCTTTTCAGCGTATTCCCTATAGTATTCGANCCAGCTTCCTCCGAAGACGGTTTTAAGCGTGAGCTCCCTCTCACCTTCGACCACCCTGTCCCCCAGCCTCACTTCAGCAGCGTACGATTCTCTTGCCTCAGGCCTTTTTAAGCCCATGCTTAAGATCGCGATCCTCTCAGAAACCACTTTAACCTTGGGGATTCTGGAGAAAACGTCAACTTCACTCTTGTAGGAGACAGGTTTGCCGCATACGCTACAGTAAAGCCTTAAGCCTGTCTCATGTCCAGCTTCACATTTCACTCAATATCACCTCCTTTTCTTCGTCGTACACGGCTTTCCTGTTTAGCGCGTACATGCTTGCGAAAACCTTTGCAGCACCCCTTTCGAACGGGAGGTCTTTAACCTCAATCCTGCCGTTCGAGGAAAGCATGTCCTCGATAACCCTTTCCGCCGCAATATAAGATGATATTATGATGAGGCTGTTTTCGTCAGCCTTCTTCGCCTCATTAAAGTCCTTGAGCAAGGCTAATGTTTCGCCAAGTATTTCCTGAACTTGGTTTGCGGTCGGCTTCGAGTCCCTTACCTTTTCGAGGAGAGTTAAGCTTCATGACGTACGATGCTGACTCTATCCTGACAAGCTTTGAAACCTCGAAGCCGCCGACCATCCCCACAACCTCCTCCGCCTCGGACTTGGCGCTGGAAACTGTTGCCTCGACAGCCTCCAGCGTTCCAGACAACACCTTCTCTATCACCGACGGCTTCACGCTGGCCAAGAGTGCTGCCAGCTCCCTGACCTCGGCTGAAGTGGACGCTGGAGCCAAGCCTTCGAGCTCTCGAAGCATTTCCCTCAAGTTTTCCGCAACCTTATTCAGCTGTCCGCTGACGCTTTCGAAGAAGCTGTAAATGTAGTCCTCGAAAACTATCTTCATGGCTGAAGCGTACTCGTGTGATGAAAGCATGGGTGAGGGGTCCGTTGGCTTAACCTTCGACACCCCTCTCGAAAACCGAAGAGTATGCTTCAAACTCTTTAAGGTACATGCTGTATCCTTCCCTAACATCCCTTTCCACTGAGCCGACGAGCCTTACATAGTAGTCTGACAGCTCCTTCAGCGAAAGCGTGTCCCCTGGAGGGCTAATATCGGTTAGCCTAAAGTCCAGCTTCACCTCGCTGAGGTAGCTGTTATATGTTTCCACGAGAGCTCTTAGGGTGTTCGCTTCACTCACTATGGTCGCCCTAACCTTTTCTGGAACCTTTTCAAGCTCGCCTACAGCGTCCGAGAGAGCCTTCACCCACGTCGTGAGAAGCTCCTTTCCAGCCGTATCCATGCCCTTTCTCACAAACTGTATGAGTGAAGCATGCTTCTCAAGCTCTCCTTCTATTTCAGCGAAACCTATGAACGTCTCCTTTCCAACGTTTAAGGCATCTTCTGCGGCGCCAAGCTTCTCCGTAGCCTTCGAAAGGAGGGTCGCCAGTTCAGCCCTCAACCTTTCAACCTCCTCCATTTTCGCAATAGCATATTCTCTTCCAGCGAAAACCAGTCCGAGGGCCGCTGAAGCCAGTATCATGTGAAGGGATACTGTTCCAACCTCAACCTGGTAGTAGCCTAGCTGGGGGATAGAGAAGAATGTTATGAAGGCTATGAAGACGATGGGGGTTAGCAGGGACGAGATGAGGGGAAGCATGTACTCTAGAGCGGGAACCCTTTCGCCTACAGCATTCTCTATCCACCTTCTGGAAGCGCTCACGACACCGGCCACTTCAGAGGAAATTGTGAACGTGACGCTCAACATGAACCATGGAACTATGAGGGTTAAAATTTTCGTCAAGAGGATGTCTGACAGCAAGCCTGCTTTATCGTAGAAGAAGCCGCTGGGGAAGCCTGTTACAAAAAAGTTGAGGCTCGAAAGCGGGGGCCTGAATCCTTCAGCCAGGTAGCTTAGTTGGGTGAACAGTATTGGCGCCTGAGCTGAAGGATCCTGTAGAAAATATAGTGCGTTGTTTAAGGCTATGAAAGGTATGCTCGAGAAAATAAAGGATGAAGCGATAGAGCTCATGTTAGCCGTCTTCCCTATCGCCGCGGCCGCGATTATCGTGACAACCGAAAGATAATAGTATGGTGTCAGAAGGAGTGCGACTGACGTTATAGCGAGCGCGCTCGACACAGGATTTTCTCCACGAGAGAGTAGGGTGAACACTGGAACCACCAAGATTATGAAGAGCACCATCAGGCCCAGAGATCCCTTCATGAGAAGCTGGAGGACTCCCAGTCCAAGGCAATGGTAGAATGTGGAGCCGAGGAAGATTAGTGCGACAATCTTGGACGCTGTAGCCAAGCTTTTGTAGGCGGCTAATCCAACGAGTGCTGCAAAGATTATGTAGACGAGCTGAATCCTTGGGAGAAGCGGTATGCACGAGAGGACGACGTATGTTGCTATCGCGTCAATTACTGCACCCGTAACCCTGTCAGCTTTAGCCCTCACGCCAGCCTTCGGCGTCATGGGGACGTCAACTTTTGAGCAAGGGCCCTAAGCTCTTCCTCTGTATGGTAGCCTTGCTCCAGCAGGAAGCTTCTGAACATCACCTTCTCACCTCTCCTAACGCTTTCGCTTTCGCTCTTCATTGACGGGAAATTTTCTATCTGGTCTATTCTCGCCTTAGCGAAGACCACTAGGAATGTTATAACCCAGGGGTCGATTTGGGNAATCTGCTTTATCACTATGCTCTTGCTGGCTTCGACCGTCGAGTAAACGTTGAGCATACCCCTCAAAGTTTCCTGAAGCTCCTGGTCCCAGAGCCCTTGAGGGATCCCAACAGTAACCCATATGAGGTCGGTCCTGTAGTCGCTTGAAAGGCCCGCGTAGCTTGGTATGCTGAAAACTCTAAGGTAGCTTTTCACGATGTTCTTGAACCTGTCCCTGTCGAGGATCTCCCTGAGCACGTTCTCGCTCTTAAGGGAATCCTCCTGCTCGCCGAGGATCCGCTCCATTATCTTCAGCTGCTCGACTTCACTCAGCTCCACCACCCTCTCATAGTAGCTTGTCGTAGTCGTCATCCTGCTTAACGTCGAGTTCAGTTCATCGGCTCTGGCCACTATAGAGCTTAAAAGCCTACGATATTCCGAAGCTATCTCCAACCCCTTTTCGAGGTCCGAAACATCCTTAAGCTCCTTCTGNGAAACCTCNCTCTCCCCCTTCAGGTACTCGAGCTCTGTCTTCAGGGAAGAAATTTTTGCGTCAACCTCTTTAACGTTCTCCATTATCCTCCTCCTTCTGCCGCTTAAGTCGATCCTTATCTTCTTCGCCTCCCTCTCCAGCCTCTCCTTGTCCATTTCGCTTTCGGCGAGAAGCTTCTCGGCCGCCTCAAGCTTGGATGAGATTGTGTTGAACTCCTCCTCAACCCTCTTTTTAATGATCCTCACTTCTGGAAGGTACTGGTCCCAAAGCTTTATCTCCGTTTCAGGCTGCATAAGCATGTATCCTGCAACCTTGAAAAGGGGTGTGAGCTCGACCTCGGAGATCGATGCAGCCCTCTTGCCCTCCTCGCTGCGCTCCCTCCCAAATCTTACTGCAACCTCGTCCGACAATGTTTTAGCCCTAATATATGCGGAAACTATGTCGACGGCCGCCCCAGCCAGCGAAAGGAGGTTCATCATGGACCTGACCTGCCTTATGTGGCTTGTAGTGAAAAGCTTGGCGGCTGAAAGGCTTTCCTCAAGGTCCTTTAGGGTGCCCTGAAGGTTTCTGGAGAGCTCCTCGTGCGACTGCTCGAGTTGGGTAAGCTTCTCCATCCAGCTGCTCAGCCTGCTCACTACACCATATTCGGTCGAATCTTCTGAAAACTTCATAGACTTCAGGACGGGNTCATATTTTCCAACATAGTATGACATGAACTGGGAGACGCCCCTAAGTTGCCTCCTCATTTCAGCATCATATTTTCCTCCCCTCCTCACTATGTCGTTGACCTGAGCCTCGAACGTTTCCTCAGAATAGCTGCCTGTAGAGATAAGGTGCTTCCTTAGAAGGTCTTTCGCTTCATCCTCCCTGCGCCTTATCAGCTCANATATCGTCTTCAGCTCCAGGTTTTTTACTGCAATAAAGGCTCCTATGGACTCAGTCCACCTAAGATATTCCTTGAAATAGTTTATGTACCCTTCAACGGGATACCTTATCTTCAAGTATCCGAGCGTGTGCACCCAGTTGGGTCCAAAATCGTTGTTTGTGCCGACCATGCTGAGCATGTCGGCGAGGTCGAAGCTCATGAGCACGTTTATCATGTCAACTATTATTGCGTCAAGCTCCCTTTTAGCCGCCAGAAGACTGTTCCTGTGATTGTACACGGGATCAAGGGGTAAGAAGAAGAAGGCGTTGAAGGGGTTCATGTAGGCTTGCCCGAACCTTTTCGCAATCCTGTCGTTTAGGCTTCGGTCGAAGAGGAAGGATGCCTCGTTAAGCGCCATATAGGGTGCAGGCCCCCTCGCGAGTAGGTCGTCAGCGTTCGTTGGAAGCACNGCTAAACCTATGATGGGAATGGCTGAGCCGAGCTTCATCCTCAGATGCCTCGCTAGGTCGAAGACGAGGCCTCCTCCTGTTCCACCGCCTAGGCCGAAGACTATCATAACTATGGGCTGAAACTTTGAAGACAGGACGTTGTCCTTGAAAACCGAGAGGGCGTTGGCCAGCTCAGAGTAGTGGTAGTAGTTTAGGTTGTAGACAGCCTTGCTTAACGCCCTCATCCTTCCAACCCCTCCGGCCAAGGGGGGAATGGAAAGGGAGGAGGAAATCCACGGCCTGTAGGCTTCAGCCACAATACCGTCCTTGTAAAGGTAAGAGTTGAACCTTTCGAGGAACTCGAAAAGCGAGTCGGGGGTTGTGAACTTTATGTTCACGGCCCTCACCGAGAGCCTGTTCAGCGGCACACCCTTGGCCCTAAGAGATTCTGAAACGTTCTTGTACGACTGCATTAGGCTCGCAAGGTCTCCGTCGGCGACGTCTATTGCCAAGCATGCCATGCTGAAGTCTTCGGAGGAAAGCTTTTGGNTGAGCCTCTCGCTCTCTATTATCGTCTGGATGACGTTAGCTCCTGTGCCACCTAATCCGATGATATGTATGCTGGAATAGTTTTGTGGAACGCTCACTTNAGCTCACCCAACCTTTTTTTGAGCGACTCGATCTCTTCAGCCAGGCTCTTATCGTATCTGGCCGCCTTAACCTGCAACCCCGAAAGGACGCTTCTCGCCGCGTCAACTTTGCCCTCCAGCTCCGCAACCCTTCCACCCCTCCTCAAATACATTACCANCAGCACTGCAGCCAGGGCCGCTAAGGCTACAGTTGAAGCCTGAAANACGNTCATCACGGTCCCGCTTGGAGGGGCTGGAAAATTGTTTGGGTCAACAACCTTGATAAGGTCTAGAGCCTGGTCGACGAGCCCAAGCTGGAAAAGGCTCTGGGCCCTGGCGAGGATAGCGTCCACGAGGCCGCTGTAGGAGGAGCTTATCTTCCCCTGGCTGACCAGCGAAGACCTCTGAGCCTTCTCGTTCAAGTAGCTTTGAATGGACTGGTCGCTGACGTTAACGGTTAGGGAGCCGACAACGTCTCCTCCCACGATCTTTACGGAGACGAGCTCAACGTTCCTTCTCTCAAAATGTAGGACTACGCCTTCGACAGCACGCTGTGTTAGAGAAGCTGGAACGGAGAAGACTGTTGAAAGGGTTAAAGTTCCCTGAACCTGCGAAAAACTTTGAACCCTGGAGCCTGCGACAAAATTCGACGGATTATATCCAGGGTAGCCGCTTGAAAGCACATACCAGTACTGTGCGCCACTCAACTCCATCGAAGGGTCAAGGGAAACCTGAAACGTNTTCGAGGAAACAGTGTACGGCACACTTATCACAACAGTAACATTATACGTGTGGCCTGAGACAAGAGGCTGCCCCGATGGAACAGCAATCTTATCCGTTAAATCGTAAACATGATACGATGAAATCCAGTTAGTCTGTTGAGCGAACGCTTGAGGATAAGAGATGAAAACAGCAAGCATGCAGGCGAATACGACAACGAAATATCTTGACATAAGCTAAGATATTATGAAAATTGATTAATAAACTTTTTTATCACGTAAAGTTTTTCTCCTTTTGTTGCAGGCAGTATCAAAAGCATTTCAACAAGTATCCTCGACAAACCTCGCCTTTTCATCGAAAGGGTGTATCATGCAACCTTTTAAGAAGAGAAAAGGTTCTTCATATTTTGGACGTTTCCGCTCAACCCTATTCTGTCACGGTTCCAATTTTAAGCAAATGCTTCAAATTATCAAGAGTAGCAGGCTTCTGCCAGCTTAAGCCTGCATTTGCGGCACTTAGTGGACTAGGACTTCATCCTCTCGCGCTGTTAGCCGATGCTAAAAAAATAAAGCACCTGCTTAAATCTTTAGACCCTGTCTCCGCTATACGTGAACCGTACAGTTTACGTAAAAGTGGCGTTCGTACGCTGTCTGACGCCCACCATACGCGTGGACAGTCTACTGTCTGCCATGCTATGTAAAACTGTGCCGAAAACTGTGGGAACAGGACTGTTCCACAAAAAGAGTTGTGGGGGTGACGCTACTGTTTCCGGCGTCTGATCTTTTTGAATGCGATGGCTGCTGCTAATGCCGCCGCCGTTGCGATCGCTGCTGTGGCTACAATGTTTCCAACATGCACTGTGCTACCTTGTACACTATAGTCCATTAGGCTTGATGAGACTTCAACAGAATAGTTTTGAGAGAATCCTAGAGCCTGTGTTTTAAGCACATGCTTTCCGCTTCCAGCCGGAGACGCTGTCATCCCGTTGACTTTGACTACAGCATCTTCCACCGGCGCCCCATCTGACTCGTACTTTACCCAGACAGTGTACTCGATTGAGCCCGGTGAAACTGTCGCAGATTCTACGGTGCAGACGATCCTATCGAATGTTACGGGAACACTGTTGGACTTGAAGGCTGTCAACCCAAACTTTCTGTCAAAGACTTTTGCAACACTATAGTGGACTGTTCCAACATCGTATGAGATGAGGTCATGGTTTAGCGTCCATGTTCCATCAAGTTTTTGGCCGTCGAACTCGTACACTCCACTGACCTTGAGCTTGGCAGGTGTGCCAACACGCACTCTACTGCATTCAGCCTCCACCGTGAAAACTATCCTATCAAACACTACTGTAACACTATTTGATTCGAACGTTTTGAGACCGTAGAGCCTGTCAACGATCCTTGAAACAGTGTAAGTGTATCTTCCTACACTGTTCTGGGTGAGTGTACAATTGTATTCTATGATCCCGTCAAAGGATAGGCTGTCGAAGGCGTAGAAGCCTCTAGCCCTTATCTCAGCCTCTTCTCCAACGTTAAACCTCTCTTTTTCAACGGAAAGGCTGATCACAACCTTATCGAATACGACTGGAACAGTATCTGATTCGAAGACTGTTAGACCGTACATGCTGTCGTTAACTCTCGCTATCCTGTAAAGGTATCTTCCAACCCTGTCCTGGACGAGGCTGCCGTTGAACTCGTACACTCCATAGAATGGTGTCTGGTCGAAGGCGTAGGCTCCATCAACTCTTATTTCAGCCTTGGAGCCGACGTCGAACCTTTCTCTTGCAGGCGTCAGCTTGAACACTATCTTGTCGAACACTACGGTAACATTGTTTGACTCGAAAGCCTTTAGCCCGAACCTTCTGTCAACCATGGAGGCTACAGTGTAAACGTTTGCTCCCACAGTATTTCTTGTCAAGCTAGCGCTTAAGGTGAAGGTTCCATTGAATGGTGAAAGGTCGTAGGCGTACCATGCTTCCACATTAACTTGGGCAGTGGATCCGACATCGATTCTAGACTTTCCGCTGGAGACTTTGAAAACCACCTTATCGAATACAACGTAGGCTGGAGAAGCTTTCACCTCAACACTCTGTATGCTGAAAAGTGGGTCGCTTACGGACACTATACTGTACCAGACCTTTCCAACAGAATANTTTANNAGGCTNTCGTTTAAACCGCATGAGCCCCTCCAGACGCTTCCATCGTAGGCATAGTATCCTTTGAAGGTGAACTCAGCCTCTGATCCGACGTCAACATGTTCTCTCACAGGCTTAAACTCTGTCACAACAATCTTGTCCCAGACTATAGGCTGCTCAGCTGGAGCCCTGCAGGAGAGGCTTTTCAGTCCATAGACTGTCTCCTGGAAGCCCGTCATCTTATACACTTTCCTGGACACCGTGTACTCTGTAACCTGCAGCCTCCATCTTCCAGCACCCGAATCGTATTCTGCAGGCTGGCCTTCAACGTAGACTCTAGCGTTCGACGAGTTCAAAAGTTTTCCATCGAAAGCGTACGCCAGCTTAAACCAGACCAGCTGGCTTGTTCCAACACCGCATCTGGCTCCAGAGGCTCCAGACTCGACTAAAACTATCTGGTCGAAGACAATGTAGACGGTGTTGGACTCGAATGCTACAACATTGTAGTCGTAGTCGACAGCCTTCGAGACAGTGTAGCTGAAGTTTCCTACCCGAGACTGCGTCAAATTATTCGAAAACTCTACTCTTCCATTAAATGTTTTACCATCATACAAGTGTTTTCCCGAAACATTGATGGCTGCAGTACTGTTCACGTCAACCCTCGCTGAAGCCGGAGAGAGGGTGAACTTTATCTTGTCAAAGACTACTGTGACAGTGTTCGAGGAAAAAAGTTTAAGCCCATAGGCTGCGTCAACGATTTCAGTAACCTTGTAAGAGTATGCTCCCACAGCATACTTGACTAGACTGTCATTGTATTTTAGTGTCCCCTGGAAGGGTGTGTGGTCGAACATGTAGTAAGCTTCTGCTTTAATGTTAGCCTGGAAGCCTACACTTGACCTGCCGACAGGAGACAATGTTATGGAAACCATGTCCCACACGATATACGGGTCTGGAACGTCCTGGCGGAACAATGTTATGCCTCCAACGTCTGCTCCAGTAACATGCCACCCCAGCTTACCAACCCTAGAATATGATGCTGGGAAAGTTGTCCAGCCTGTACCGTTTACTGGATAGCCTGTTCCGTTAACGTAGAGGGTTCCAGAGGAGATGCTTGAACCATTGTTCCATTTAACGTGGAAGCCTACATATTCTGTCCTGTTCGCGTCCGTCCTAGCCCTAGAAACCCATGTCCTGTCGACAACCACTTTAACCGCCTCTTCAATGTAGAATGAAGCAGATGCTTGATTGTTGCCTTCATTCGATTCCACCACATTGTCCGTTGGATCCGCTGCCGCTGACACAACATGGTTTCCTCTGACAGCCTTCCATGGCCCAACCTTTACTGTAACAGAGCCCCCTACTGGAACAGACGAGAGCCCAGACTCTCCAACCTTTACACCGTCAACGTAAACTTCTATGGTGCAATAGTTTGATGGTACAACACCATTGTTTGAGACTGTAACGTTAAAGTATATGCTCTCGTCTTCGATCAAGATGCCGCATGCTTCAACCTTTACAGCCTGCAGGTCAGCGAAACCTTTTTGAACCATAATTTTAGCCGAATCTGATCCTTCCTCCAGAACCTTGACGGCGACAGCGTTGGAGGCGTCAACGAACCTTCCTCCGACAGTNTATGCTGCATCGTCCAAGCTTGATGTTCCGGGGCTGGCGTCCTGAACCCTAACCTTTCCACTCGAGAGGCCCTCGTTAACGTATGCTACAATCACACCATCCATTGGGAGTGCAGAGTCTGTTCCAGTCCTCCTCCTATACTCTATAGNATAGTATGTTGAGCCTGCTGGAACCTTAACCATCAGGGTTCCAGAGGAAAGTGTCAGCCTAGACAATGTGATGTTGACAATCTGGTTACCTGACAAGGTTACAGTGTTTGATCCAATCCATCCAAGCCAACTCTTTTCCACGGACATGATGCTCGGGGGTGGAGAAAGCCATGCGCCAGCGTCCATTAGACTCCATTTTCCAACATATACTGGGGGAGGGTTGCTATTGTATAGGTCGGGAAGGTTAATGTTGTGTCCGAACTCGTGACAGAAGGCACCATATGGGTCTGTTTCAGCAACAAGAGACCATGCGATGTAGCAGCCTCCATCGTTGCTGAACCACCATTTNCCAAGCGAAGCCTNCGACCAAATGTCTGTTGAAACATGTGATGAAGCCTGATCGTTTCCAGCGTGGACTATGATCACATAGGAGACCTTCCTATAGTCTATGCTCGAGTCAGCAGCGTTCAAAGCATCCTGTACAAGCTTCTGATAGTTGACGTCGATTGTGCTGCCGCTGTCTGCACCATAGTAGGACATAGTGTTCGGCATCGTAAGCCATGCTGTGAATGGAGTGTACACTTCAAGCGTCAGCTGACCGTATGAGACCTCGCTCCAGTATCCTGCCATACTTGAAGCCTTAGACATTATGCTCGAAATGCTCGATGAAGCCGCGACATCAGTAAACTGTACAGGTATCACTGCCACAGTCAATGTTCCAGAAACGCCGGCTGGACCAGCAAAACCTTGGCAGCTGGAACATGGTACAGCATCCTCAACCTCATAATATGCTCTAGAAAACCCTACACCTTCAGCTTCGACAGCGTGAAAAAAGCCTCCTACAAGAAAGAGTGCTGCAATAAATCCGATCAAGCATGCGGTAAAAAGTTTTCCGCATGTCATAGCCATTATATGAGCATCC
>JGI24721J44947_10008612_pt1 | contig 13324 bp, 17 predicted proteins | sample YelNatPaOPGAMG01_FD_44947 | JGI IMG/M metagenome (IMG submission 44947)
CCATTTCAGGCAGCTGACGCTTGAGGAGTTGAGGCTGCTACAGCTCATCAACATGTATGAAAGATATTCTGAGTGGAAGAAGATTATCCAGCAATGGGCAGCAGCTTATCCGCAAACCCGCTTCAAGAAATATGCTAAAGAGCTCTATTCTATACAGAGCAAGCTCGGCAGCAGGATAATCGAGGAGATTACAAAAGATGAGAATTATGCGGCGATATATAGGATGGTTTGTGAGGAGCTTGGTGTCAGGGATAGCGTTGATGTCGCGATACTCGTGGCGAGGCTGCCGTTGAACTGGAAGCTTAGAAGGCTTAAAGGCCTATTAGGCCTAACACCACACAGAAACAAAAACTATAATCGTAAATTGCGCGCGCACCTCTCATGGCTCGCAACAAACATCTATATCAATAATGGACGGCGCGGAGTCGGGGCAAAGCTTTTCGAAGACATAAACCGCACACCACAAAGCAAGGCCCTCTATACGCTACAGCTGAGAATTCTAAGGATATTGAGGAGAGCATGGCAGCAGAGGCAATGTATGCTGGCCGGCGGGCAGTAAAAGCTGGAAGCCGGTGGTGAGACCGCGGGCCCGCCATGGATCCATAAATTATGGATCCACGGTGGTGAGAGAAGGCCTGCCCGCCGGCCAGCTACGATAGCCCGTCGGCCAGCCCCCACCCCTTTTCTCAATAGCATCATTTCCGCTCAAAAGATTTTAAGCCGGGGCACATTTCTAAGAGTTTTTCCGCCTAGATTTAGGTGTTCAGGTCTTGGTTTGGTATCAGCGCCGCGAGTACTGTTATTACGACCATGACTATTGTTAGCGCGTGCGTTTTCGGCTTTCCCGATGCACTTGGCAGCGTGGCGATCGCGATGAATGATGTCGTGATCACTATGACCGCGGCCGTGATGAGCGCGGCTACTGGGATAATCGCAAGAAATATATCCTTCGTCCCCCAGCTTGAAACGCTGAAATATCAGCTGGGCAGGGTCTTTGCCGAAGACCCGTGGTTCGCCGAAGCCCCGCAGTCTCGGGAATGTTCTATCCATCGGGGCGGGAGAACCTGTTAAGGGAGATAGAGTCCTGCTTCCTCCACAGGCTTGGGCCGGGGAGCCTTCCGAGGAGGGTTAAGGGAGATAGGAGGCCGAGCGCCCTGATCTCGCCCCATGCGGGCTACATGTACTCTGGGCCCGTCGCGGCTCACGCATATGCTAGGCTTGATGGATGTAATGTTGAGGTAGCCATAGTGCTGGGCCCAAACCATTATGGCGTCGGGACGCCTGTCTCAATCTTCCCCGAGGGTGTCTGGGTTACACCGCTCGGCGAGATACCGATAGACACGGAGTTGGCCATGGGGCTCTCGAGGCTATCAGACATATTCTCGTTGGATGAGGTATCGCATGAGCATGAGCACTCGATAGAGGTTCAGTTGCCATTCCTCCAATATGTAGTAGGGAGCTTCAGGCTTGTCCCAATATGCATGCTGGATCAGAGTATCGAGGCCGCGGTGAGAGTTGGCGAGGCCCTAGCCGAGATCCTCAGACGGAGGGAGAATGTCGTCTTGATAGCCTCGAGCGATATGACTCATTATGAGCCCCATGAGCGCGCGAGCAGGAAGGACTCGATAGCATTGGAGAGGATAAGCAGGCTGGATGTTGAGGGGCTCTATGAGGCCATATTTGAGCACGATATATCAATGTGCGGCTATGGGCCGGTGGCAGCCGTCCTCCACGCATGCAGGAAAATTGGGGCTGAGCGGGCTGAGGTCCTGAAATATGCTACAAGTGGCGATGTGGCTGGTGACTATAGCTCCGTCGTCGGATATGCGGCGGTCGAGATAAGGCTCCCGGGAACATAGATTAACCCCGAGCCCTGAATGAGGTAAGAATAATGAACCGAAAAATCCAGCCAATACATGCTAAGAATTTCAGCCTTCCATTACCCATATCCCTCAAGAATGCTCAAAAAGGCTCAAGTAAGAGTAAAAACCCTAACCCCTTTATTTTTTCTCATTTTTAGAATAGACCCTTAAGGGAATAAGGGAATACAAGGTGAATTTGAGCGGGAGAAGTTTATGAAGAGGAGAATATTCCCCCTCGGTTGAGGAGGCTGGCGATGAGCAAAAGGGTTGAGAAGATCGAGGAGCCTGTCCCAGCGGTCGTCGAGCAGATAGTGGGGAGGACGGGCGTGACCGGCGAGGTCACCCAAGTCAGGGTNAGGATACTCGAGGGAAGGGATGCCGGCAGGGTTATCTCGAGGAATGTCAAGGGCCCTGTAAGGGTCGGGGATATCCTAATGCTCCTCGACACGGAGCGCGAGGCCGAGAAGATAAGGTGAGGTGACCCGGGGCATGCCGACAAAGCATAGATGTGCCTTCTGTGGTAGGGAGTTTCTCCATGGCAGGGGCATACTGTACGTTAGGAATGATGGAACTCAGCTCTGGTTCTGCTCACGGAAATGCAGGATCAGCATGATAGACTTCAAGAGGGATCCGCGAAAATTTAAGTGGACGGAGAAATACGCGCCTGAGGCCGTTAGGGCGCGCTGACCTTCNCCCCACCCTGAAGGGTANGGGTTCCAGCTGGTGCGGGGAGAAGCACCGTAAATCTGTAAAGTGGATCCGGTAAAGCCGCTGCTCGAAGAACATCCATATATTGTTGCTTATCCGGGCACGTGACATGAGCGAGAGAAGCGAGATTGAGAGGACATTTGTAATGCTCAAGCCAAGCTGTATTCAGAGGGGGCTCATGGGTGAGGTTATCTCAAGATTTGAGAAGAAGGGGCTCAAGATACTCCAGATAAAGATCATGAAAATGCCTAGGGAGAAAGCAGAGGAGCTTTACAGAGTTCATGAGGGTAAGCCATTCTACCAGGGCCTGATAAACGCGATATCAGGCAAGACGGTGGCCTTGATGGTTCTTGAGGGCAGGAGGGCGATAAGCGTCGTAAGAAAGTTAATAGGCGCGACGGATCCCGCACAGGCCGAGGCAGGCACTATTAGAGGAGACCTTGCAATAGATCTGACGGACAACCTAATCCACGCCTCCGACAGTCCTGAATCCTATGAGCGCGAGCACAGGATATTCTTTACAGAGGAAGAGCTTGAGACATGATAACACCCATAATCAAACCATAAATGTTAAGAGTTGGAGGCTATAAGCCCCTTAAGGAGGTTGTCGGCCATTAAGCCTCTTCCAGCCCAGCCGGAAGTGAATATCGGGACTCTAGGCCACGTTGATAATGGCAAGAGCACGATAGTTCAGGCAATAACCGGGATATGGCCCGCGAGACACTCGGAGGAGCTGAAGAGGGGGATCACGATCAAGATAGGATATGCTGATGCGGCGATNTATAGGTGCCCCAGCTGCGAGGAACCCCACAATTACACCACTCAGGAAAAATGTCCTAGATGTGGCTCGAAGACGGAGTTCGTGAGAGCGATCTCGTTCATAGATTGTCCAGGCCACCACTCTCTAATGATAACNATGCTATCCGGCGCGGCCCTCTTCGATGGAGCGATATTCGTCGCGGACGTCAGGCATAANTTCCCACAACCGCAGGATCGAGAACATCTACAGGCAGCATTAATCCTGGGGGTCAAGAACATGATATTCGCCCAGAATAAGATAGATGTCTCGACGAAGGAGAGGGCAATAGAGAACTATGAGGAGATCAGGAACCATGTTAGGGGGACTATTGTTGAGAGGGCGCCGATAATCCCGGTCTCAGGCCAGCAGGGTGTTGGGATAGATGTGCTTCTCTGGGCTATGGAAAAGTTCATCCCAACTCCTCCGCGGGAGCTGGATAAGCCATTCCGCATGCCGATCCTAAGGTCATTCGACATCAATCCCCCTGGAACACCGGCGCAGAATCTGAGGGGTGGCGTGATAGGGGGCTCGATAATAAGGGGGGTTGTCAGGGTTGGCGACGAAATAGAGATCGCTCCAGGCCCGCTCATAGATGGGAAATGTGAGCCGATAATCACCGAGGCCGTAAATATCAGGGCTGGGGGCAGGAATGTTGAGGAGGCTAGGAGCGGTGGGCTAACAGGGATAGAAACGAAGCTCGATCCAGCCTTAACGAAGGCTGATGGGATGACCGGGAACATGGCCGGGAAGCCCGGAACCCTGCCGCCTATCCGAAACCACCTAGAATTGGAGTACAAGCTCTTCGAGAAGGTCGTTGGACTGAGTGAGGATGTTACGGTCGCCCCAATAAGGGAGCGGGAAGCCCTTGTGATAAACGTCTACTCCGCTGTCACGAGCGGCATAGTCACGAGAAGGACGAGCGATAGAATAGAGCTGGAGCTAAAGAGGCCAATAGTCGCCGAGGATGGTGATAAGGTCGCGATTTCAAGGATCATGGGATCGGCTTGGAGGCTAATAGGATACGGAAAGATTCTCTAAAATGAGAGTCCTAGTTGATGCCAGCTTCCTAATTCTATGCGCGGAGGCTGGCAGAGACTTCATACGACTGGCGGAGGATGTTATTGAAGAACCCATTGAACCATATGTAACAGAAGAAGTTCTCAATGAATTGAGGAGTATTGCTGGGAGGGGTGGCAGGAGGGGGCAGCTCGCATTCATCGCCCTAGAGATAGCGAGTAGGATGAATGTTATTGGAGGAGGAGATAAAATGCCCGCGGACATGAGGCTTCTCCAAGAGGCCACGCGTCTCAAGGCGGCTATAGCCACGATGGACATTAACCTGATAAGAAGGGCTAGATCCTTAGGGATACCTGTAATAAGTGTTGGATCGGATATGAGGGTGATCTTTGAGGGTGTTAGGCTCTGACCTCCTCCCACCCTAAGGAGGCGAGAGAGTAATCCTTAAATCGGGAACAAAATATCTAAATTTTACTGACTTTTGAAGGGTTAGGAAAATGTTCTACCTCGTGGAGATAGAGGATGTTGTCGCGATTCCCCCAAGGGATTTTGGCAGNCCTCTTAAGAAGGTGGTATTAGAGAGAGTTAAGGACGCTTATGAGGGTAAGATCCTAGAGGATCTTGGATACGTTGTCATGGTTGTGGATGTTGAGGCCGATCCCGTCGGCGTGCTCCTCCCAAGGGATGGAGCAACATATCATAAGGCCAAGGCGAAGCTCCTCTGCTTCCATCCGAGGATACAGGAAGTTGGCGAAGGAGAGGTTGTCGAGATCACGGAATTCGGAGCATTCATCAGGGTCGGCCCACTGGACGCCCTCNTACATATTTCNCAGATCATGGACGATTATATAACCTATGATGAGANACACTCGGTCTTGGTGGGCAAGAAGACGGGCAACAAGCTCGAGGTAGGGGATGATGTCAGGTTCAGGGTAGTCGCGGTCTCTCTAACACATGGCACGACCGGGAAGATAGGGGTTACGACGAGACAGCCATATCTCGGAAAGCTTGAGTGGATTAAGAAGAGCTTGGAGAAGGCCATGCCCGAGCCGAAGAAGGCAAAGGCCATGGCGGGTGAGGAGTGATTGCCCGCAGCCCTCCGAGCATGTAGGGATTGTAAGTTTATAACAACGTCAAGGGATAAATGCGAGAACTGNGGCTCAACAAATCTCACGCAATCATTCTACGGCATGATAATAATCTTGGACGAGGAGAAGTCTGAGCTAGCACATGATCTCGGGATAAGGAAGAAGGGAGCCTATGCGGTCAGAGTCGCCTAAATGGCCTCCGAGGCACAGGCTAATCTTCTCCGAGGATGTCAAGAGACTCCTGAAGGAGCCAGCAGGTAGGCTGATATCAGGAGACCCGGATCAGGTGATAAAAGAGGTTAAGCGGCTGATTGAGGCGGATAATCCGCCATTGGTCATCGCGGTTGGCGACTACACCTCGGCCAAGCTCAGAGAATATGGAGCACGGGTAAACATCTACATCATTGATGGAAGAGTTGAGAGAAGGCCATGCCGGATCTTCAATACATCAGGGCTCAGGGTGATCGAGTGTATAAATGAGCCTGGGACGATATGCCCCGAGGCGGCCTTAAAGCTCCATGAACTCCTCGCAGAGCCCAATATCAAGGACACGGTTCTTCTCGTGAGGGGGGAGGAGGACCTGCTCACACTAGCCACGATAATCTCCGCTCCAGAAGGTTCCGTGATAATCTACGGCCAGCCAGGAGCCGGAAGCGTCTACGTGAAAGTGGATAAAGCCTTGAAGAGAAGAGCTCTAGAGATAGTCGAGCTTGCAGAATCCAGCACTCTACACGAGAAGTGAGGTTTATTTAATGCCCATGAACCATGAATTTTGCCTCCCGAGCTGGAGGTGGATAGTTTGCCTCGGAGATACCTCAGAACGAGGAGTAGAAAGAGGAAGTATGTGAGGACTCCGGGCGGCAGGACCGTGATCCACTATGTTGACGAGAAGAGGGATCATCATCACTGCGCTAGATGCGGCGGCATAATTCATGGGATACCGAGGGAAAAGGATTTCAAGCTCACACATAGCGAGAGGACTGTTGAAAGGTATTATGGCGGCGTCCTCTGCCAGAATTGTTTGGAGGAGCTGATTAGGATTCAGATTGCTAGGGAATGGGAGACTATTACACAAGCCTGAAAAACTCCTTAACAGCCGTGAGCGCTATTCTGAACACCGAATCTTCATCCAAGTTACTCGTGTCGAGGACTAGGTGAAATGGCTCAAAATCTTTCCCAAGCTCTATCCCATAGATCCTCTGGTAAAGCTCGGAGCTCTCCCTATCCCGCTTCTTTAGCATCTCTAGAGCCTCCTCAAATGATATGCCGCTGCGCCTCGACACTCTCCTAGCCCTAACCTCAAGGCTTGCTTTGAGCCATATGTTGAATCCACCTCTATAGAGCCATGGTAGAACCCAGCTATCAATGACGATGTTGCCCCTCTCAGCGAGCTCCACGAGCTGTTGATCAACTTCCTTATCGAAGTCCGGGTTTCTCAGCCTCTCCTCAAGGAATCTTAACCCATCAGGGGTTTCCCACCACTCCATGCCACCTGGCCTGTATCCGCGCTTTATTGCCAGCAGCTTCAATCCATCTCCACCTGAGACGTAAGTGAGGCTCAACGCCTCGGCGAGTCTTCTTCCGAGCGTACTTTTTCCTGATCCTGCGAAGCCGCTGATGCAGATCACGATCCCGGGCATTGTGAATCACCGTTCAGCCGGCATCAAATAAACCAGACTTCTAGGGGACGTAGAAGAAGGGCTCCTTACGAAACTCTTCAATTTTCATTATCTGTTCAAGTCTTTTTAGAACCTTCTCACGGATCTCTATGGGCTTCATCCTCTCCCTCACGATCCTCCCACCCTTTACTAGGGGTTTGAGGAGGGGCTCGACACTATCGCCGCATAAGGGACACTTATCAAGCCTCACGTTAAATGGTGTTATCGTGTCATGTAGTCTCCCGCATCTATAGACCTGCTTCCTGCCTGGAAGCTTACCCTTCTTCGAGAACGGCTTCCCATCCACCTCAACTATATCCATGGCCAGGTCGATTGAGGGTGGGAAAGCTATTGAGGTCCCGACGCCGAAGCCGTCAGCGATGTCGGCGAGCTCTCGAACCTGTTCCTCATCCAGCCCACCACTCACGAATATCTTGACATGCTTGTAGCCCGCTAGGTCAAGGGCCCATCTCGCCTCCTCTACAATTTTCCTCATGCTGCCCCTCCTAGACCCCGGGGTGTCGAATCTGACGCCGTAAAGCCTCTCGCCTAGAGTTTCAGCCGCCATAAGGGCCTCGAAGCGCTCGTCGGAGAGGGTGTCACATAATGCTATCCTTGGGACATCTGGCGGCATAACCTTGTCAAAGGCTTTCCATGCATCGGGCTGGCTCCCGAATAGGAGGATGAGGGCATGGGGCATCGTGCCGACAGGCTTAACGCCGGCGAGCTCCGCGCCTAATATATTCGAGACCGCATCGCATCCGCCTATCAATGCATAGACATCTGCCATCGGGGCTATCGCGGGATGGATGGATCTTATCCCGAAAAAGATGAGCATCTTTCCGTTCGCGGCAATCTTAAGCCTTGCCGCCTTCGTCGCTATGCTCGTAGCATGCCTGAGTATCCCGAGAAGGCTGGACTCGTATATGCCGTACTCGATGTATCTTCCATCTATCGCCATCACCGGCTCATAGACCCTGAAGAGCTCACCTTCCTCAACCGCATAAATATCGACATCCCTTCCTTCAAAGAGCGCCGCAACCTCGTTGATGCCCGCGGCTATCGCCCAATCATATCCCTTTGGAAGACCATATGCGTGTATCTCAGCATATGCTCTAGTATTCGCTTTACCGGACTTCTCCAAGACCTCCTTAGTTCTAGCAAAGTAGACATCAGTAACCCTGCCCGCCAAGATTTCCTCTTCAGAGGCCATGTATAGCTTCCTAAGACCCCCTCCCCTAGTTGGGGTGGGGAGGTTTGGGCTACATCCCTCCTCCCTAGGAGGTTTAGCCCTTGGCCGGGTCTCCGACCCATTACCCCTATCCCTCTCGGGGCTCGGGGTTATTGATGTCATCGAGGTATTGTTCGACGTCGCTGTCATTAAAATGTTGCGTGCCGCTGCGAGATCTGCATTGAATACCTTGTTCATCGTCGTGCACTTGAATAATCCCCTGCTAATTCTAACGCCGCATCCATCACCATGCAATGGACACCTCGACGAAGTATTGGACTCATCCACGTAGATTACGCTGATCCCTTATTCGTTGGGGGTAGCCTGAAAGTGGAAAGGTTATTATGATGACGTCGAGATGCCGGATAGCTGGCTCAACATAAGATTCGATTCACATTATGGCGATAGGAGGGTCTCGGAGCAGGTCTTCATGATGCCGTTCAGGGAGGGGAGAATGTCAGGTATTTCATGGTCAGGGTATATGCGGGGGCGATAGGCGCATAACAAGATGCGACTAATGACTGGGATCGGCTAATTGAGTCTCTTGGGGATGTCTGGGAGGAGATGTGGGATGCTATGCTATTCAAGCTGAAGACCGCCGAGACAAGCATGCCATAAAGCCGAAGCCCATCACAACATTCCACATTTTATTTCACATTTTCAAAGACCTCCCCAACGAATAAGGGCAGACTCTTAATCACATTAAGCTGTGGGAGTATGAGGGTTGTTGTAGGCTGGTTTAGGGGGTAACTATGACGTCTAATCCGAGGCCTATGAGGTTAATGATGAGGAGTTTCAGAGAGTGCTCTCTACGACTTCGAATCTTAGCCTATCTACTGTGGTGAGCTTTGCCTTAAGGATCGCGCTCATAAACCTGAGAGATGCGACATTGTCAAACTCTTGGATCGTGAATATCGCGTCAACCGGCACTACCAGCTTATATCCCCTCATGGCACCACCAATGGCGGTACAGAGGACGCATACATTCCCCAATAGCCCCGTTAGTATCAGCGTCCTAATGTTTCTTGATCTGAGGATATGGTCGAGCGGGGTCGAGTAGAAGGCGTCATAGCTCGGCTTCCTAATTCTTATCTCGCCATCAGCAGGCTTGAGTTCCTCAACGATCTCGGCCCCCCATGTTCCCTCAACAGCATGCTCACCCCATATCTTGAACTCTGGGTCATCTCTAACATGCCAATCTTGGGTATAGATCACGGTGGCACCAGCTCTCCTCGCGGATAACAGGAGGCGCTTAATGGGCTGAATAACCCCCTCAGCGCCCCTCGCATAAAGCCTCCCAGAAGGGTTCGCGAAATCATTCTGAACATCGATTATCAGTAAAGCAGATTCCATCGGCTTGACCATGACATCCCTAACCTCAAGCTTCTCAGGAAGCCTCAGGATCTCGGGAAATCTCATGATAAGCCCTCCAACATAGTTTACAGCCATGAAAATAACTTTTGCGATCATCGTTGAAGGCGGGAGGCTTATATTATGGATATAGAGGCTTCCCCACAATGAGTAGCGGTGAAGAGATAGTACTGCCGCTCTGCACATCATGTAAGAAACCCATCGAACCACATGAGCACGCAGTTAAGTTCCCATGCCCTAACTGTGGCAAAGTTATTATTTGGCGATGTAGGTTATGCAGAGAGCTCGCGAAACCCTATATCTGTCCATCATGCGGATTCACAGGACCGTGAGGTGATCCATATATGGCTAAGGTGGCAATTATAGCGGAGATAATGCCTGAGGATCCTGAGATAGACCTAGACCAGCTCGTCGAGAGGATAAGAAGCAGTCTTCCCCAGGACTTCGAGCTAAAGCAAGTTGAGACTAAGCCTGTCGCGTTCGGCCTAAAACTGGTACGAGCTATGTTCATACTCCCTGAGAGGGAGGGCTCATCAGAGATTCTCGAGAAGGTCTTAAGCCAAGTGGAGGGGGTTCAGGAAGTAAATATAGTGGCGTCAACTAGGATTTAGCCTGCTCTAGAACGTACTATTGTGACTTACCGCGGGTCTAGAGCCAAACGTTAAACTCTCTCCCCCATTTTTTCTTTCGAGAAAGCATCAAGAATCTTTCCCAGATATCTTGGCCACGAGCCCCCTGTCATGGTATACTATACCCCACCTTCGCGTGACACATTTCTCGCCGGCTATAAGTTACCCCACCCTCCCGTGTTACATTTCTTGCTGGGCGGGGCCTCGGCGTGGAGGGGGAAATGTAACACGGCATGGTGGGGTAGTATGTTGCGCGGGTTAGAAGGGGCTGGGAGGGATGAGGGGGCAGCGCTGCAACCTAGATGTTTATGAAACGCTCGGCGATTTCCTCCGTCCGCCGCTTATCATATATGAGGGGCATTGAGGGCGAGCGCCAGCCAAACCACTTGCAAAGATCCTCTGCGGAGGCCCTCCTGCTCTCCAGCAAATATGAGACGATGCCGCGCCGTATGCAGTATGGCGCCGCCCTCCCGTATCCCTGATTCCCGAGCGCGCCGATGATCAGCCCCCGCATAACATTATGCAGCTGCCGGTAGCTGAGGGCCTTGAACATGCGGACTTTCAAACGCTTCTCCCGGCTCTTTACATTCGGCGGCGCCGCGGCCCTGAAGCTCGGTATAAGCGGGGCGAATGGCAGCTCATCTTGATTGAAGACGCTCTCCAGGAATCCGAGCCAGCGCTGGAGCCAAATGCTAGCCCGCCTGCTCAAGACCTTCGTCGTCGGCCTGCCCTTCTTGCATGGCGTATATTGGATGACGCATGCCTCATACTCCTCTCCAGTATCCTCCTCCTTCACCTTCCTGAACGAGACGTTTTCAACCCTGAGCCGGATGACATCCGCCGGCCTCAACCCGTAAAATATCAGATACGCGATGACCACGTTCCGGATGTCTATGAAGTCTCCTGTCCTCGCCTTCTCCTCCGCGTATTCCAGCACCTTCTGGATCTCCTCCCGCTTGAGAAACGCGGCATCCGAAAGCTTCTCGATGCCCTCGGGGAGTATCTGCCGGAGCTCGATGCTCCAAGGCCAGCCCATGCAGGCGTATAGGTTCTTCAGCGCCGAGTATGCGACCAAGACTGTCCGCGGCCTGCAGCGCCTCCGCAGTATGAAGAGATACTTCCGCGCCGCGTCATCGGGGAGATAATCGAGTCCACGATACTCGGGGGCCATGTTGATGAGGAAGCGCCGCGCCACCTGATAATACTTGGACAGGCTCGACTCCGACGTGATGACCGGGCCACGCGGCCCGAGAGGCTTCCCAAGCTCCTTCCTCTCCTCGAGGAAGCGCCGGAACTTCTCTAACACCGCGTCAATATCGAGTAGCCCGCTCATCTAAGACGCGCCACCTGCACCAAATACGCCTTATTGACAACGAAAACTCCTTCAACATTTTCTAACATAATGGCATATGGTGAAACTTCTACGAGAACTCCCGAAAGCTTGGAGCCATTTGAAAGCAGAGCTTCAACCTTTGTATTCAAAAGCCGGGCATAGGGATCGCTATCAGTCTTGGGCTTGTTATCTTTCACGGGCTTCATGGGCTTTGCGGGCTTCGGAATGCTCATCACAACACCCTGATGCTCTCGTGCATATTAGTGCCTTTGCGTGAAGGCACATATAGGCACCAGAATTACGCATAACGGTGAGGTGTCAAAATGGGGAAGAAAAGTGATGTCGTCTGGCTCGTGGAGCCGGGCATGAGGGAGATTCCGCGGAAGACATTGGAAGAGGCGAAAGAGTTGCTAGCGCAGGGCAAGGACTATGTCCGCCATGTCATAAGGGCATGGATCGAGAGGAAACGCGTCAGATGGCAAGACTATACCTTCCAGCCTGAGCGCTTGGGCGTCGAAGTCTATGTTGGGAGGAAATATGATGTAATGTGGAGTAACAAGGCGATCGAGGCGGTCTTCTATAAGGTGGCGTTGGAGGATGAGGGCTTAATCGAGGCGGCGGCGAAGGCTAGGGGCGCGGAAGTCAAGAAAACAAGCGATGAAGACCAGGTGGACGTGGACGTCGTCATTAACGTGGAGGCTCCGAAACAAGCGAAAGACATCGAGGCCGAAGAAATAGGGGAAGACGTTATCGAAGCCGAAGATGTTGAAGAAGATTTGGGAGAAGACTTGGAGGAAGAGGAGTGACGCGGGCCATGATGCGGCCACTTCCCATTCTTTTTCTGATGGGGGTGAGGGTGGATGCCTAGCCGCGGCGGCAGGCAACAGCAGAACAGGCTCGCCATCTTCGCGTTCATAGCTGTCGTCTTCCTAATCCTCGGCTTTCTAATGATTGGGCCGCAAATGCGGCCTCAGCCTCAGACGCAGCAAGTGGTGAGCGGATATACTTACCCCGTTCCGCCATCGTATCAGCCTCCAGGAGAATCCGAGCAGGGTGGAGGAGGCATCCTCGACTTCATCGTGAAGCCGGTTGCGCAAGCCTTGGGATTCTCGACGCCGCCTCCGCCGCCGGGGAGCGAGACAGTCGGCTTGGATGCTGAATTCGGGATCACATCCTCGAGCGGCCAAAGCTTAGTCTTCACGAAGAACGTTCTCTCCGGGGTCTATGTCGGCCAAGTCGGGATGGCGGGAGTCTATATCAAGCCGAGCTTGGGAACCGCGAGAGCAATGAAGCTGTATGACGAAGCAAACCCGGAGGCCGAGGGAGAGATATGGGTCAGCCCAATCATCAAAGTGAGAGTCTTCAACGGCACGCCGATGGGATACAGCTTCAAGACAACCGTCAAACTCGTGGTGGACGGGCAGGTCATAGACTCGCAGACATTGGAGAAGAAGGGCGCCGGATCGCCGCCCCAATCAATAAAGATGGATAAGGTATCAGTCAAGGGAAGGGATCTTCATGCGATATTGAAGACGCCGAAGGGTCAGCCGATCACGGTTGGCAAGGGAGCCTTGAAGCGTGTCGCATACCTTTCCGGGTTGCAACCGATACAGCAACAAGCGGCGCCG
>JGI24721J44947_10008627_pt1 | contig 13307 bp, 9 predicted proteins | sample YelNatPaOPGAMG01_FD_44947 | JGI IMG/M metagenome (IMG submission 44947)
TGAAGGCCGAGTACATTCCGAAGTATGCGCTGGCCTAGGGCAGCGGAAGGATAGAAAAGAAGGCGAGCGGTGGATGCGTGGAAGGAGGGGCTGGGCTACCCTTTAGCACAAGGTTGGAAGCACTACCGATTAGAAAGGCCCAAACCGAATTCCAACGGCAATTGCAAGAAAAATCGACGTCACCACGAGAATTATCGCCTGCAGTTTCCATGTCCAACGCATCCATCGCGGGTAACTCACGACAGTGAATGAAAGAGCAATCAAAAGCAGCGCGTTTGTCGGAAATATCATGTTGGAAAAACCGTCGCCGAAATCGAAAGCGAGCACCGCAGTCTGTCGGGTGATCCCTACCAGGTCTGCTAATGGCGTGAGCAGCGGCATCATGAGAAAAGCCTTTGCGCTCGCCGAGCCGATAAAGAAATTCATGACCATCGTCGTCAGATAGACAAGGAAAGCTGCGGAAAGGGGAGGTGCTTGGCTGATGAGCGTCGCGGCTCCATGCAGTATCGTGTCCATGATCTTGCCGGATATGATAATGTGTTTGACACTGTAGGCCATGAGGATAAGCACAATGCCTGGCAATAGATTGCCTGCTCCCCGAATAAATGTCGCGCCGATGGCGCTTGGCCGAACCTTAGCCAGAAGCCCGCCGCCTATGCCGCCAATGAGGAACAGCAATGCCATAACCGGGAATGCGAGGTCAGAAAGGCCCGGCATGCGCGCAGTCACGAGCACGATTGCCATCGCAGCCCCGACGCAGGAAGCAAACCATATAAGCCCTTTCGTTTTGGCGCGCGATGATGCGGTATCGGTATGTTTGCCGCCATTCGAAGCAGCGGTATTGTGGGCCGCTTCTGCCTCGTCCGCAGCTAGCGAGGGGCGGATCGCTTCGTCCGCAGCCAGCGAGGCGCGGATCGCTTCGTCCTCTTTGAAGGTGAGGGAGGATGCGGGGTTGCGCTCGACCTTTTTGGCATGTCGGATCACAAATGCAGTTACAATTCCATATACGATAATGAAAAATATAATTCTGAGCCATGAGCCGGAAAAGAGCGGCAAATCCGCTATCCTCTGGGCTACTGCGATAGTAAAAGGATTAGTGACTGCAGAAGCAAATCCGAAAGCGAGCGGCAAAAGGCTTAGCCCCAGGCCGGTGAGCGAATCCCAGCCAAGAGAGATAGCGAGCGGCACAATGAAGATGATCATGGGGACCATTCCTTCGTACACGCCGATAAAGCTCGAAATCGCCATAAAGAAAAAGATTATCACCGCAATGAGCAGGTATTTCCTTTTCGAAAAGCGCTGAACCAGCGTCTTTACTAGTTCCTCCATAATACCTGCACCTTCCAGGATGGAAATTGAGCCGCCCACACAGAAAATGAAAATGATGATCGTAATAAGCGCGACATTGTCTTGAGCAAAAAGGATTTCTACAGGAGCAGTCAGCCATCTCCAGACAGGGTAGTTCGGCTTTGGGACTTCATGGTAGGTACCATTGACCACTAGTGTCTTGCCATCCTGAATGACTCTCTGGTATTCCCCTGAAGGAAGCACAATGGTCAATATGCCGGAGACGAGCATAAGCACAAGAATGATTCCGGCAGAAAGGAGAAAGGCCTTTTTGCCGATTTTAATGGCACTTTTCTGAGAATCCTTGGTGCCCTGTTTCGTTTCGGTCATTGAGCGCTCCTATGTGTCATCTTTTCTCAAGTTTCAGGGGTCATTCTCCTATATTGCGCCTGAGGCTGTCCAGGAACTTTTTCATCTCTTCGTAGTCGCGCTGGCGGATAATATGGGTAAGGTAGGCGAGCTTCGAGTTGATGAGTTCGAGTTGGCGGATGGTGTAGGGGTTGAACATAATTTCGGTAAGAAGGCGGTCATCCTCTGAGAGGAGGCCTTTGGCGATACTCAGGTGCCGCTTGAAGTTGGTGCCGGGAGCATCCTGTTTTTTCATGCAGGCAGCAAAAACCATGGTCGATGCAAAAGGTGTTGCAAGTGAATAGGCGACGGTCTTGTCATGTTCTTCGAAGCTGTATTCGAAAATGCGGATTTTCAGGCCTTCATAAAAATTTCTAAAAAAGGCAGCGCCCTCTTTGCTTGACTCCGAAATGATAATCGCGCTCTCTTCATGCAGATCGCGGATATTGGCGAGGGTCGGGCCGAACATGGGGTGACTGGAAACGAAAGCGCGTCCCGATTGCTCATAATATTCCTTGAAGCCCGTTTTCACGCTCGCGATGTCGCTTATAATGCAGGTTTTCGGCAGATAGGGAAGGGTTTTGTCGAATGCTTCGAGCGTATAACCAAGAGGTACGCAGTTGATAAAGAGCTCAGGCTCGAATTCGGCGAATTCCTCGATTGAAAGCGCTCGGTGCACTTTGATGAAATATTTCATTTTCAGAAGGTCAGTGTCGTGCACCATGACATCATGATGCCAGCACAGTTCTTCGGTGAGCCATGCGCCCATACGTCCTGCGCCTAAAATTGCGATTCTCATTCTTCTACCCTCATTTCCTTATAACAGCCGAGGATTTTGAAGCCTTCCGCCAAAGCCGAGACTTTGTTGACTGCTTTTTGCACAGCCGGCGATGACAGCGCGCCTTCAAAGTCGATGAAAATCGCATATTTCCCCGGGGTATCGGGCACGGATTCGATTCTGGTGAGATTGATTTTTTCATCAGCGAACACGCGGAGGACGGCAAAAAGCGAGCCTGCCTTGTTGCCGGCTGTAAATACTGCAGAGCATTTGTCGCCTTCTGCATCGCTTTCTTTTGTTGAAATTACAAAAAAGCGCGTACGGTTGTGCGGCGTGTCCTGCACGTCTTCCTTTATAATTTCGAGGCCATAGAGATCGGCGGCGAATTTGCTCGCGACTGCGGCGATACCTTTCGGACGGCTTTCGGCAAGCGCTTTGGCCGCTCCTGCAGTGTCGTAGTAGGGTTCCGGATCCAGATGATTGCGATACAGGAAATTGCGGCACTGCGCAAGCGCTTGTGTATGGGACCAGACTGTTCTCAGCTCTCGATGATCCGCACCTGGCAAAGTCAAGAGACAGTGACGGATCGGCATGTCGATAGCGGCCACAATTTTCAGGCTTGTATAGATGAGGATCGAATTGACGGGTCCCACAATTCCGCCAAGAGTGTTTTCCACCGGAACGATGCCGAAATCATAGATGCCTTTTTCGACACCTTCGAAAACATCGGAGAATTCGCGGCATGGTATGGTAGCGGCATTGGGCATGAGCACCCGCAAGGCGACTTCCGAATATGCTCCATGCTCTCCCTGAAAGGCGACAGTCTGAAGGCCCGCTTCCTGAATGCGCCGGCTTTCTGCCATGATCTGTTCATACATTTTGACGGAGAATGCTGGGTCGAGAAGACATTGGCTCGATCGGCGCACTTTGTCGAGGATTGCTTGTTCGCGCGCAGCATCGAGCGTAGAAGTTTTGAAGCGCCGCGCCAGAATCGCTTTTTCCATGCGCTCGTTTAGCAAAGAGAGAATTTTTGCATCGACGCGATCGATATCGGCTCGAATGTCATCCAGATTCATGATTTCCTCCATGGAATATTGGATTCCCATGATGTTCGTGCACGGGCGATAAGTGCAAGGTCTGCAAGCGCACAAGCGGCAGCGGCTTCGAGGACAACTGCGCTTCGAAGTGCGATGCAGGCGTCGTGGCGTCCTTTGATTTGCAGTTCTGTCGGTTCATTGTGGACAAAGTCCAAAGTGCGCTGCGGCTTTGCGATGGATGAAGCAGGTTTGACCGCAACACGGATCACAAGCTCATTGCCATTGGTGATGCCTCCATTAATGCCGCCTGCACCATTGCGGGCAGTTTTTCCATATTGGTCGATAAAGGGATCATTGTGCTCGGATCCCTTCATGGCAGCGGCAGCAAATCCGTCGCCAAATTCGACGCCTCGAACGGCCGGCACTGCAAAGATAAAGTGAGCAATTACACTTTCAGCAGCATCGAAAAAAGGCTCACCCCAACCAGGGGGGACGCCTGCAATGCGGATTTCGACAAGCGCGCCAACGGAGTCGCCTGCCTCTTTGGCAGCACGGATCGTTTCTTGGATCTGTTCAGAGCCGCCAGCGGCGATGATTCTTGTATCGATGGAGATAGGCGCACAGCGAGTCAGGATTTTCTTCGCTATGACGCCAGCAGCGACAAGCCCGATGGTAATGCGGCCCGAAAAATGCCCGGAACCGCGGGGATCATGCCAGCCGGCATATTTCATCATTGCACTGTAATCGGCGTGGCCTGGGCGGGGGATATTGATAAAATCCGCATAATCTTCGGATTGCGTGTTTTCGTTTCGAAATTCGATATGGATTGGCGCGCCTGTTGTTCGTCCCCGAAATACGCCGGACAGCAGCAAGGGTTTGTCTGACTCAATTCGGGGGGTTGTGCCTTCGGCCCCTGCTTTCCTGCGCACAAGGTCGGCAACAAAATCATTTTCGGACAAGGGAATTCCTGCAGGACAGCCGTCGATGATTGCGCCGACTGCTGGCCCGTGCGATTCCCCATAGAGCGAAACACGGAATATAGTGCCGCCAGTATTCATAGAGCACTCCTTGGTGTAGTGTCCGCCAAGGCTGGTTTNGTAAGCCATTCCAGNGCTTCTTCCAGCTGTGGCAAAGGGACTTCTTCGATGCGCAGATCGCCGATTGCATGCGGCATAACAAAATCAACGATATCGCTTCGGCGCTTTTTGTCTGCGCGTATGAGTTCGAACAGCGCTTTCTTGTCTATCGGCCGGTTCACCATATCGAATGCTGCCTGGATGCTTGTCGGAAGACCAACGTATGCAAGCAGACGTTCGATTCGCTCGGCCGCCGCCAAAGAGAGCGCCCCACGCTGGACTGCGAAACGATTCGCTGCCGTCATGCCGGCAGAAACGGCAAAGCCGTGCGGCAATCCTGTAAGGAGCTCGATTGCATGTCCGAACGTATGCCCGTAATTGAGGGTGTGCCGCGCATGCGTATCGAGAAAATCCGCCCGGACATATCGAAGTTTGACCTCTTGAGAACGCTCAACCAGCTCTTTGAATGTGCCAGGTTCCAGTGTTGGCAGTGCTTTTCCTGACATGGCAATTCTTTCCAAAAATGCTACATGATTTTCGCTGTCGAGCACTGCATGTTTTATTGCCTCGGCCATGCCCGAAGCGAGATCTCGCGGCGAAAGACTGCGGAGCCAGACAACATCGCAGAGAATATGCGAAGGCATGTGAAAACTGCCTACGATATTTTTCGCATAGCCTACATCGATTGCGTTCTTTCCACCGATCGATGCATCGATCATTGCAAGAAGTGTCGTAGGAGCTACTACAAGCTGGATGCCCCGCATCCATGTGTGTGCGACGAAACCTGCCAGATCGCTCACTGACCCTCCGCCAACGGCAACCAGCACCGTATCGCGGTTCGCATCGAGATTAAGGAGTGCATGGTATACCGATTCAAGCACAGGGAAGGTCTTGCATGGCTCTCCATCGGGCACTTCAATCCAGCGCAAGCCGCTGGCCTTCTGGGCTTCGTGAGGCGCGTTCCGAAATGAAGAAGCGGCATCTCCATCATTCTTGCTTGCAAGCAGCGTCTCGGCTTTTTGTCTGAGAGTGCTGCTTGTAATGAAGATTGCCTTGTCGAGAGGGACAATTTCCTTTAAGGACGAGAATGGGGCAAAGAGTATCTCTGTGTGGTCGGTCTGCATGCAGCGCTCCTAATCGACCGCTTCGGAAAATGCGCCGGGCGGCGGAGAAGGGATATTCTGCGAGCTTTTTTCTTGCACTGCAGGTTTGCCGTCTGGAGTCTCCATGTTTTCTTGCAATGCAGAAGACATTTCCGGCTCATCCATAAAAGCTTTGAGCTTGCTCAGTTTATTCATGAGCGATTCGAACATGGGCACAGTGAGCTGCTGATCCTTGTCGCTCAATGCAGATGCGGGGTCGATATGTACTTCGATTTCGAGCCCATTAGCTCCAGCAGCGACAGCTGCTAGGCTCATTGGTTCGATGAATGACAAGATGCCGGTGCCATGCGAGGGGTCGATAAGAATTGGAAGGTGGCTTTCGTGCTTGACTGCAGGAATCATCGAGAGGTCAAGCGTGTTCCGCGTATAGGTTTCAAAGGTGCGGATTCCTCGCTCGCATAGGATCACATTGGGATTGCCCTCTGCCAGGATGTATTCAGCACAGTTGAGCCATTCTTCGAGTGTGGAATACATGCCGCGCTTCAAAAGTATGGGCTTGCCGGATTTGCCCGCCTCCCGCAGGAGTGAAAAGTTCTGCATGTTGCGCGCTCCAATTTGTAGCACATCCGCATACTCTCCGACCCATGAAACATCGCGTGTGTCCACTACTTCCGTCACAACAGGAAGCCCTGTTTCCTTGCGCGCCTTGTCGAGAATCTTGAGGCCCTTGAGTCCGAGTCCCTGAAATGCATACGGCGAAGTGCGCGGTTTGAATGCTCCCCCTCGAAGCATATGCGCACCCGCATTTTTCACAGCAATTGCAGTTTCAATGGTCTGTCGCTCGGTTTCTACAGAACATGGACCAGCGATGATNACCAGACCTTCACCTACCCGTATGCCATTGACATCGATAATCGTTGTTTTCTGACCGGGCTTTCGCGCTGCGAGTTTTATATTTTTAATCACGGCAGGCTCCTTTTCATGTATGGCTCATCGGTGCAAATCCAAAAGCAGGTTCTGGCAATCATACCTATGCGTAGAAACACGGTCAAGGTTCATGAATATTCATTTTTATCGAAAAACAGCATAATATAGCCGTATGTATTTCAATGAACTTGTTTCGGCGTATGATCGCCAGCGCCGCGAGCGGAACATCTACCATGATCTCATGCGCGACCGCGTAAGGGAAGTACTGCTCGTGGGCAGCTTATATGATTCATTTGTCGTGGAATCCGATGGCGTGCTCACCGAACAGATTTATGGCGAGTATTTCAAGCTGAATCTGAATACAATTCCACGCGTAACCTGCGCATATACCGAAGAATCCGCACTCGATCTTTTTCGGGAAGGCCGGTTCGACTTGGTTATCATAATGGCAAGCCTTGATTTTGATATGCCGCTGCGGCTGGCTGCATTGATGCGCAGCATATGGCCGGATATTCCCTTATTGCTGATGGTCACTAACAATTCGAGCCTTGCGATGCTCGACATGGAAAGGCCGGAGTTGTCAGCGTTCAATCGAATCTTCGTTTGGAACGGCTATTCCAAGCTCTTTGTTGGAATGATCAAATATATTGAAGACTGGCGCAATGTCGAGGCAGATACTCGCGCATGCGAAGTGCGGGTCATCCTTCTTATAGAAGATTCCGTCCGCTATTATTCGCGGTATCTCCCTGTACTCTATAAAGTGGTGCTCCGCCAGACACAGGCTCTCGTCGAAGAAGAGCATATTACCGAAACCTACAAGCTTATGAGCATCCGGGCGCGTCCCAAGATCCTTCTTGCTAGCACCTACGAGGAAGCGCTTCGCATTTTTGAAACCTACAAACCGTACTTGCTTACGGTCATCACTGACATCCGATTCAACCGGAACGGCGCATGCGATGAAAATGCTGGCTTCGACTTTGTCAGATTTGCCAAGCAGGAACTGCCGGACTTACCGGTACTCGTGCAATCGAGCGAACCGAATGTACGCGAAAAAGCATCAGCGGTCGGCGCTTCCTTTATCGACAAAAATTCGGAATCGCTCGAAATGGAGCTTGCTTCCTTTCTGCAAACAAATCTTGGATTCGGAAACTTCATTTTCCGCTTGCCCGATGGCAAAGAAATTGCGCGTGCTCGGAATATGAATGAGTTTGTTCAGAAACTCAATGAAATTCCCATTGAAAGCCTTTTGTACCATGCCGAACATAACCATTTCTCCGCATGGCTCATGGCGCGCGGCGAAATACATGTAGCCAAGATATTGCGGCCATACAAAATCACCGATTTCAGCTCTCCCGTTCAGCTTAGGCAATTTATCGTTCGTATGATCGATCAAATCCGGTCGACGCGATCCAGGGGCATGGTTCCATATTTCGATCCTGAAATGGTCGAATACCAGCGGTATCTGTGCAAAATTGCAGATGGATCAGTCGGCGGAAAGGGGAGGGGGCTTATCTTCATTCACTCGCTTTTGGAGAATCTAGATTTTTCGCAGTACATTCAGGGTGTGCGCGTTTCGATGCCGAACACCGTGTTTGTGGGCATCGATGAATTCGAGCGTTTTCTCGAGATGAACGGCCTATGGACATGGGCATACTATGGCGACAGTGCTTCGGAAGTTCGCAAGGTGTTTGTAGAAAAGTCTCTTACCATGCAGCTTCAGGATCGCTTGAGGCAGTTCCTTGCGGTGAGCGCCAAGCCGCTCGCGGTTCGTTCCAGCGGTCTTTTCGAGGACATGCTTATGGTTCCCTTTTCTGGCGTTTACGATACTTACATTTTGCCAAACAACCACCCGGATCCTGAAGTACGGCTCAAGCAGCTCTGTGACGCGATAAAGCTCATCTATGCAAGCCTTTTCTCGAAGGAAGCGCGTGCTTATTTCGAAGCAGCGAATTACAATCTCGAAGAAGAGCGCATGGCGGTAGTGATACAGGAGCTGGTCGGAAGTCCGCATGGCGGATACTTTTATCCTCATGCCGCTGGCGTTGCCCAATCGTACAATTACTATCCCGTCTCATATGTCAAACCTGAAGACGGGCTCTGTATCGCTGCACTCGGGCTTGGCACCTATGTAGTCGGCGGCGGGTCGGCATTCCGATTCTGCCCAAAATATCCTAAGCTCGACGTGCTTTCTCCAGACCATGCGCTCGAAAGTACCCAGCGATATTTCCATGCCCTTTCGCTCGAAGACAAAGCTCCTGACCTTCTAAAAGGAGAGATGGCAAGCCTTTCAGAACTGCCTGTAAGCGCGGCTGAAAATGACAGCCATTTCCCGATGCTCGCGTCAACATGGGACGGCGCCGATCAGCGCTTTGTTCCAGGTGTACAGGCAAAGGGCTTCAGGGTCATAGATTTTGCAAATATGCTGAAATATGATGCCTATCCATTCGCAAAGGCAATTGAGGTCGTTCTCGATGTTGCAAGCAAATCGATGGGCACCCCGGTAGAAATCGAATATGCGCTCAATTTCGATGCAGGCAAAGAAGAGCCAGTGCTCTATCTTTTGCAGCTGAAGCCGCTTATCCATATCGAGGACCGCATTGAAATCGATCCGGCTTCGATTCTGCCGGAAGCTTGTTTTATTCTTTCGCGCAATTGCATGGGCAATGGCCGGGATATAAGTATACGAAATATAATCTGGGTCGATCCACGCACATTCGATCGCTCGGAAACTCTCGAAATTGCTGCGGAAATCGACGAACTCGATGCAATCGCGAGGCAGGAGAGCTTCAATTATCTTCTGATAGGCCCCGGACGATGGGGTACTCGCGACCGCTGGCTTGGCATTCCTGTTTCTTTTTCTCAGATTTCGCATGCAAAAGCCATTGTAGAAGCAGATCTACCTGGATTTGCAGTCGAAAGTTCTCAAGGTTCTCATTTTTTCCACAATCTCACGACTATGCGGATCAAGTACATGAAAGTAACCCAATCCTCAGCGGACAATTTTGTCGATTGGGAATGGCTGTACCAGATGCCGACCCGAATTCGCACCAAGCATTGCGCGCTGACCGAACTCGATTCGCCAATGGATCTGCGGTTTGACGGGCGCAGTGGGATTGGAGCAGTGATAAAATCAGCTGGCTTATTGAATAGTGGGCACAGCCGTTGACCAGGGTGGCCTTTTGCGGCAATACTCATGCAAACAACAAGGCAGGGAAAGATGATTGATCAAAGCGCAGCACGTGCACTTCATCCGCTCGAGGTGAAGATACTTTTGGCTTTCAAGCCAGGCGATACCATAGACAGTGCTCTCGTCAGAGAGCGACTCGGTTTCAAGGAAGGCCAAGACCAGCAGGCATTTTCATGGCTTATGGCGAAAGGTGTACTTGAGGAAGCAGACAGGCAGACAGAAGTCTTCTATGAACTCACGCCGCTTGGCCAGGAGTGGCTCGAGAAGGGTACGCCTATCAGGCGGATTTTCTCGCTCATGAAAGAACAAGGGCCAATGAGCCTTCCGGATATCGCCCAAGCGCTCGGCTTCGAACAGAAAACGGTCGGCTCGGCATTTGGCTCGCTGTCGAAAGAAGGGGTATGCGCCATGGATGAGGCGCGCTGCGCCATTCTCACCAAATCAGAGTTGCCCCAGTCCCTTCTTGACATCGAAGCCTTGCTCAAAGCTGCCGCCGCAAACGCCGGCTCTCTTCCCGAAACATCACTCACACAGCAGCAAAAAGCCCTCATGGCCCAGATCGCTAAAAAGCGCGGCGCTCAGGACGCACCATTCCGCATCGCCGAGCGTGCAAAAGTGCTGTATCGCTTAACCAGCCTTGCAGAGGATTATCGCAAGGCGGTAACCGAACTTGGCATGACAGGAGAAGAGCTCGGCGCGATCACTCCCGACATGCTCGAAAAAGGTACCTGGAAGAGGGGCACATTTAGACCGTATAACGTACAGATTCCTCCAGCGCGCGTCATTCCGGGGCGGCGCAATCCCTATGTCGAATTCCTGGACAGCGTCAAGGACAAGCTTGTATCGCTCGGCTTCGAGGAATTCGACGGCAATATGGTGGAAACGGAATTCTGGAATTCAGATGCGCTTTTCATGCCGCAGTTCCATTCCGCTCGCGATATCCACGATGTCTACTANATCGACGAGCCGACACATGCGAAGTTCATTGAAGAACCGCACCTGTCNCGCGTNGCGGCNGCGCACGAAAACGGCGGCAATACCGGAAGCCGTGGCTGGCAATACCAATTCGACCGCGATTTTACCAGAAGACTCATTCTGCGCAGCCAGGGAACTGTCCTCTCTGCGCGCCAGCTTCCTAAGGCAAAGGTGCCCGGCAAGTATTTCGGTATTGTCCGCTGCTTCCGCTATGACCGCGTCGATGCGACCCATCTTTCGGATTTCTACCAAACCGAGGGCATAGTGCTCGGCGAAGATGTGAATTTGAGAACCCTCCTGGGGTTCTTGGAAATGTTTGCGGTGGAAGTGGCAGGTGCCAAAGAAGTCAAATATGTGCCGGGATACTTTCCTTTCACCGAGCCCTCGATCGAAGTACACATCAAACACCCGGTGCTTGGCTGGTTCGAGCTCGGCGGTTCGGGAATTTTCAGGCCGGAAGTGACACGGTCGCTTGGCATCGATGTGCCGGTGCTCGCATGGGGAATCGGCATCGATCGCATGGCGCTTATGGCGCTTGGCCTCAACGATCTTCGCGAGCTGTTCAGCCTCGACCTCGAAAGCGTCCGCATGCGCCGAACGCAGTACAAAATCCAGTGATAAAATCCAGAGAGCGCGGAGACAATCTATGCCGAAAATTGAAGTAAACGAAGAGCTTTTCTTCCGCCTTGCAGGGAAGACATGGTCAGATAAAGAAGCATTCGAGCAGGAGCTTACGGTTGCAAAGGCCGAGCTCGACGAATGGGATACCAGTCTTCCCGCAGACAGCGAGCGAACCATAAAAATCGAACTCAACGACACCAACAGGCCCGATCTCTGGTCGACCGCCGGGCTTGCTCGTCAGCTCAGAATTTATCGGACAAAAACCATTCCCTCGTACCCGTTTTTTGCTTCCCAAAAGAAAAAAATCACAGCACCGTATCGTGTAGTCGTCGAACGATCGGTAAAAGAAGTGCGTCCATGGCTTGCTGGATTTGTGGCAAAAGGTCCGGCGATAAGCGATGCACTTCTGCGCGACATGATCCAGACGCAGGAAAAGCTTGCATGGAATTTCGGGCGCAAGCGAAAAGGCGTGTCCATTGGCATTTATAGGATTTCTTTGATCCAGTGGCCTGTGCGCTACTTCGGCGTTGAGCCCGATAAGGTCTCTTTTGTGCCCCTGCAGGAAACGCGCCGCATGACGCTCAGCCAGATACTCGAGGAACATCCGAAGGGTATCGAATATGCATCGATCCTCAAGGGCAAACCTATTCATCCTCTCCTCACCGATTCAGAAGGAAGGGTGCTTTCCTATCCGCCGATTATCAATTCGGCGGATCTCGGAGCTGTGCAGGTCGGCGATACTGAAGTTTTTATCGAAGTGACAGGCTCCGACTATCCATCTGTTGCGCTTTCGAGCTCGATAATGGCCTGTGACCTGGCTGACATGGGCTTCGAAATCAAAAATGTCCAGGTCGATTACGAGTACGATACCCCATTCGGCTCTTCGATTGTATTTCCATATTATTTCCAGGGAGAGATTTCGGTTTCGATCGAAGAAGCGAACAAGCTTCTCGGCTCCAGGCTCGACGTCGCCCAGGCGATCGATGCCCTTACCCGCATGGGTCTGTGTGCATACTCGGAGGACGGCCGGATAATTCGCGTCGCTCCCCCCGAATACCGAAACGATTTTCTGCATCCTGTCGATATCGTCGAAGACATTCTGATCGGTCATGGTTTGGAAAATTTCCCGCCCGAAAGACCCAAGGATTTTACGATCGGCAGGCTTACCCCGATCGAGCGTTTCTCCCGCAAGGCAAAAGGCATCATGGTTGGGCTCGGCTATCAGGAAATGATTTACAACTATCTTGGCTCGGGAAAGGACTATGCGGAGAAAATGCAGATCCCTGCTTCCGTGCTTGTGAAAATAGCCAATCCGATGACCGAGAACTACGAGTATGTCCGCAATTCGCCGCTTCCGGGGCTTTTGCAGACAGAGAGCGTTTCTTCCAAAGCATCGTATCCGCATCGCACATTCGAAGTCGGCAAGGTTGCACTCAAGGATGAGAATACAAACTACGGCATTGTGACGCGGCAGTACATCGGATTTTTGACGAGCCATGCGCAGGCCGATTATAACGAAATCGCTTCGCATGTCGCGGCCCTCATGTATTTCCTGGGCAAAGACTATGCGGTGCGCGAATCTTCCGATCCACGGTTTGTGCCGGGCAGGCAGGTCGAAGTGCTCACAGGCGGAAAGCGAGCCGGCGTGTTTGGCGAAGTCCATCCAGCGGTGCTCGAGGCCTTTGGAATAATGATGCCATGTGCCGCCGGCGAGCTCGACCTGGATATGCTGATCGAAGAATAAGGCCTGGGGTGACCTGGGAAGCGCGCCTGCGAAGGCCTAGGGCGGCCTGGGAAGCGCGCCCGCGAAGGCCTGGGGGGCGGCCTGGGAAGCGTGCCCGCGAAGGCCTGGGGTGACCTGGGAAGCGCGCCCGCGCTCGCTTTGACAATATTTTCTGGAATTATTGA
>JGI24721J44947_10008628_pt1 | contig 13306 bp, 10 predicted proteins | sample YelNatPaOPGAMG01_FD_44947 | JGI IMG/M metagenome (IMG submission 44947)
GTTTCCAATTTTCTTCCACCAACTTTCATAGGATCTCCAGAATAACCCAATGCTTTCCAGTCTAATCGTCCTTCTTTACTATGACAAGAAAAACATTTCAAAGCATTTTCTTTTGGAGCGACCATATGATTTATTGGCCAATACATTTCAGTTTCAACAAATGCAAAAGTTCCTGAATAAGGAAGATTAACCTCTTTCATCCCAAGTTGTGATGCTAAATTCCAATCATAATTTTTCCAGTAACCGCCTTCTCCANAGAGTTTTGGTATAATTAAATAATTGTTTTGTGAATCGTAGATTTGTTTCCCGCGCATTACTTTGAAAGGTGCGATTTTAGNTTTGGGATCTTTAATATCGCCGTTTGGCATGTTAAGCATTACAATCTTTGAAGGATTAATTTTATCGCCAAATGAGTAATAATTTGCGCTTCCATTATACCACTTATANGTTGGNATAACATTTTTAGCCCACTTAAATTCGCCTTTCATTTTATTGTAAGTCTCTTTTCCAAACTCATCTTTTGATTCTGGTCTATCCTCACCGGCTTTGGACCAATCCCACCAAACCTTAGTTGGTTCAACCCTTGCAAATTCTGGGATGTGACATGTTTCGCAAGCAACAGAAGTAGTATGTTTGTTCAATGTTTTGTTTTTATGAATTTCACCTTGGTGACAATTAGTACAATAAATATGGTTAGCATTTGCAGCCATAGAACCGTGACTGGCTCCCATTATTTTATGTTGTTCTGTTTTATGGCAGTCGATGCATTGAAATCCTAATTTCCCCATATGAACATCAAGTGACGGGTCAGGATTTATAATACTTCCATCTAAGTCTCCATGCTTAACGCCTGTTCCACCGCCGCCGTTAAAATGGCATGCCCCACAGTTTGTTCTTGTCGGTTTTCCAACACTTTGTGCAGAGAGTAAAAGGTCAACATTTTTATCTGGCATACCAGCGCCAGTTGGTGTTTTATTGTATGTGTTGGATTGGTCGTGACAAACCAGGCAATCAACATTTTCCTCTTTGCTGAAATCAAACGACGCATCTTTCCAGCCGTATCCTATATGGCAGCTTGTGCAGCGTGGATAGTTTGATGGAATAGCGAGACAAAAATTATTTACAAAATTTTTCTTACCTCTTTGGACTGTTTGGTTATTATCCACGAATTTCTCGTTTAGCCAATTCCAGTGCCCAGTTTTCATAATTTCTTTTGCGGCAGATTCATGGCATGTTAAACATGTTTTTGTTACATCTTGCGGAGTTGAAAAAGGTCCCTGAATTAAATCTTTATGAGACTGACCCATTATAGTGATACTAAGAAATAAAATTGTAGAAAAAATTTTTCTTGGTAGCATTTGAAATTCCTTGTTTTATTGTTTCTTATGATTATTAATTACATCATCTTGTAATATTTTTTGATAATATTTCTTCAATTAAATTAGCAATTGATTTAAATGCATTTGTTACTTCGCTACTTGGTTTTTCAAGAATAATCGGTTTGCCTTTGTCTCCAAGTATTCGAGCTTCAATATCAATAGGAATAGAACCAAGAAATGGAACGCCATAATTATCTGCTAATTTTTTACCCCCGCCTTCACCAAAAATATTAAGTACAGCGCTACAATGGGGGCAAACAAATCCAGACATATTTTCAACAACACCGATAAAAGGTATTTCGAGTTTCTTTGCCATATTTAATGCACGTTCTGCATCAATAACAGAGACCTCTTGAGGAGTAGTAACTATTACAGCAAAATCAGGTTTCATTTGTTGTGAGATAGTCAAAATCTCATCTCCTGTTCCAGGGGGTAAGTCAGCAATTAAATAATCGAGTTCTCCCCATTCGACATCTGCAAGAAATTGATTAATTACTTTCGAACGCATTGGACCGCGCCATATTACAGGCTGCCCAGGAGGAAGTAATGAAGCAATAGAAATCATTTTTGCACCATACTTTTCAAATGGTATCATTTTCGAATCGAGAACAATCAATTCGCTGTCTACCCCCAGCATTTTAGCTACATTTGGACCTGTAATATCAGCATCAAGAATACCTGTTGAGAAACCTTCTGATTGAAATCCATAAGCAAGATTTACGCTTACAGTAGTTTTTCCAACTCCGCCTTTTCCGCTGAATACTGCAATGCGGTGTTTAATTTTAGAAACATTTTCCTGAATTCTTTTTTCTTCTTCTTCAAATTCTTTTTGCTTGTCTTGTTCAGTCATTGTAAATCCTTTTGAATTATATGTGTTAACATTTATTCCACTTTTTAATTGCGTCTACAGTCGCATTAATTATAGGGTAAGCAATGGGTGACGCTGTTAAAAGGGGATGTGTGCCGATTTGCAAATTGTAAATATCAATATCGGTCATTTTATTTAAAATCATTACAGACATTATATTAATCATTTCACCAACAGAATTTCCGCCCATAATTTGTGCACCCATTAAAGTGTGAGAATAAGTTGAAAAGATTAATTTGACAGTTATTTCTGAAGCATCAGGCAACATAGCTGGATGACGGTCAACAGCTTTTGCAATTCCAACTGTATAATCGAGCGAACGTGCTTTTGCGCGTTTTTCGGTTATACCGCTAACAGCAAATGCTATATTACCTATTTTTGTAGAAAATGTACCAAGTACACCAGGATATTGGCGTATAGTTTTGATGGAATAAAGATTGGAACCAACAAGTCGTCCTTCTGCCATTGCGGTAGAAGCAAGCATAATGTTGGAAAACTCACCAGTGAAAAAATCATATTTAGCTGCACAATCACCAATTGCAAAAACATCTTTCTCCGAAGTGCGTAAATAAGCATCAACTAAAATTCCTTTTCCTTCTTCATAAACCAAATTGAATTTTTTTGCTAATTCGAGATTTGGTCTGAAACCGCATGAAACAATTAAAAGGTCGCAATCAATTTTTGTTCCATCATCCAATTCTACGCCAGTTATACTTTTGTTGCCATAAATTTTTTGAATGCTTTTCCCGGTAATTACTTTAGCACCTTCTTTCTCGAGAATCTCTTTAACTTTATTGCCGAACTCATCATCCATTGTAGGAAGAATCGTATTCATCATTTCAATAACCATAACATTTTTTTCTGCTTTTACTAATTCATCAGCAACTTCTACACCTATGTACCCACCGCCAAGAATTACTATTTTTTCAGCTTCTTGAATTCGTGCTTTCATGTTTTTCAGATATTCTTTGTCTTTCTTAATAAGAAAGACATTTTCTTTATCAGCACCTTCTATTTTAGGCATAATTGCTTTGGAGCCTGTTGCAATTACGAGCTTTTCAAATGCAATTTCTCCATTATTTGCAAGTGTTATCTTATGGTCATTCTTTCCTGTTGCTTCATCGTTAATAATATCAATTTGACTTGCTATTAAAGGATTATCCGGCAAGATATCATCACTTACTTCGTTAAGAGTGTGGAATACATAAGGTATGCCACAAGGAATCAAAGGTTTTGACTCTTTTCTTATTAAGACAATTTTTTTGTCCGGGTAAGTATTTTTTGCTGATAGAGCACAGGTAACTCCAGCGGGTCCACCTCCAACTATCACTATGTCATACTGTTTCATTTTGTTCCCCAGATTTATTCTTATTTATATTATTTAATAATAGAATCCCTTTGCCAACGGGATAACCACATCTTTGCGATATCGCTTCACACTTAACCTTGAAAAGGAAATAGATTGGGCGCGATTCATTCAACAATGTTTCATAATTACCTTGTCCTTTAGCAATCACAATATCAGCTTTATGAAATAGTTCTAAGAATTCCTGTGTGCATTCGCTTAAATCAGTCCCTGCAATTGTGCTTCCGCTTTCAATTACTGTGCATAACTTATCAATCCCCAATTGCTTTGCATCTTCAAGCGTTATATCATTTAAAATCGGTTTTGAACGGACGGCAAACACAATCTTTTTTGGAAGTAACTCGTTTATGAGGAATTTATCGAATAGAGCTTCTTCATAATTGTCGGCTATATATAGTATAAGTTTTGCTTTACGATAATCTTCTTTAAATTGAGGTAAAAAAGATAATTCAATATTACTTGATGCAATCCTGTTGATTTCATATTCAATATTAAAATCTGGATTGGCAGCAAAATCAATAGAATTACCAACTATAGCAGCACGTATTGCTGTGTCAAGTTTGTCGCTTGAACCCTCAATCATCATTTTAATAAACATGTAATACTTTTCGGCTTTCTTAATATTTTGTTCTTTGATTTTTTTATACGGATTTTCTGCTCCATAATATTTTTCAATAACAGATTGCATCTTTTTTGAAAACTTAGGGGCATTGGAATATTGGTCAATATTTAGTGCTTCGGCACAAACTTCCTTTATTATTTTTAATTGAAGTTCTTTGTTCGAATTTGTAAAAAGTTTCGCTGAATTATATGCTTGCTTTATAATGCAAGGGATACAAGCTGGATCAAAAAGCATTTTATTTCCAAATCTGCTTATTATATTGCAGTATAATTGTCAATTAGAATGCCACTATTAGAATTTAATTTTTAGCGGATATTTAACATTTATAAAATAAAATTATTGCATGCTTGCAAATATATATTGCATAGTATTTCATTAATGCAATAATTTTGTATAGATTTGCAATGGTTAATTGGAGTTTATAGAAATGAAAGAAGTTCAGCAAATTATAGATATAAATAAAGAAGCGGTTATAATTCCAGATGGAATTGCTGTTATTGGGAAAGATTTAAAAGTAATTGTTTTTAACGAAGCGCTTCAAGGATTAGTGGTTATGAAGAAGATGAGATTATTGGAATGAATTGCAAAATTATTTTTCGTGAATGTCCTGATGATATGAACTATATTATCGAATCTCTAAACGATAACCGCACTTTTACAAATCTTGCAATAAACATCACGGATAAAAAAGGCAATATAAAAAATGTTCTTGCCTCAATTACACCAATTAAGAGAAATGAAAATGTTTTAAGTGTGGTCTTCGTTTTTAGAGATACCAAAGAGATGCTTTCTTTGGCAGAAGAAATTCGACAGAAAACTTTAGAGTTGATAGATCAAAAAAATAAGCTCGATGCTATTTTTAATAGCAGCATTGAAGGCACATTTACAATTGATAATGATTGGAATATCACATCATTTAACAAGTCAGCAGAAAAAATTACAGGCTACAAGATTTCAGAAGCAATAGGGAAAAAATGCTGGGAAATATTTAATTCATCGTTGTGTAGAAATGGATGTCATATGGAACAGACTCTTAAAAAAGGTAAAGCTATGATAGGTAATGAATTAGAAATATTGCATAAAAGTGGCAGGAGAATTCCTATAAGAGTTAATTCCAATATTTTAATTAATAACAAGAATGAAAAGATAGGCGCAGTCGAAACTTTTGTGGATATATCAGAAATAAAAAATTTAACTGCACATTTAAGTGAATTTTTTAAGTATGAAAACATTGTCGGCAGAAATAAAGAAATTAAGCAAATTATTTCTGTGCTTGAAAGCGTATCGCAAACAGATAGTTCAGTTTTAATAACAGGTGAAAGCGGGACGGGGAAAGAATTAGCTGCACGTGCTATTCATTTAAATAGTTCGAGAAAAACAGGTCCTTTCATAGCAGTTAACTGCAGTGCATTTGTAGAATCACTTATTGAAAGTGAATTGTTTGGACACGAAAAAGGAGCATTTACGGGGCGATAAAAACCAAAATTGGGAAATTTGAACTTGCTCAAGGAGGTACTTTATTTCTTGATGAAATTGGGGATTTATCAATTGCTGTTCAAACTAAATTGCTTAGGGTTTTAGAAACGCGAGAGTTTGAAAGAGTAGGTGGAAATAAAACTATTAAAATGGATGCAAGAATAATTGCGGCTACTAATAAAAACCTTTTAGAAGAAATTGCAGCTAAAAGATTTCGCGAAGATTTATTTTATAGAATAAATGTTATTCATATTCATCTGCCTCCATTAAGAGAAAGGATGGATGACTTGCCATTGTTAATAAATCATTTTATTGAAAAATTCAATATGAAGTTCAATAAAAACATCAAACAATTTTCTTCAGTTGCTTATGAACTTCTTCTGGAATATAATTGGCCTGGTAATATAAGAGAATTAGAAAATGTTATTGAACATTGCTTTGTTCTTTGCAACAAAGATATAATTGATGTTGATTGTTTGCCTAAAAGATTAAAAAATATTCAGAACAAAAATAATTTTATAAATGATGTAAATATTCGTAATAGTATCGAAGAAACTGAAAAAGAGTTAATTATTTCTGCTTTGAAAAAGAATATGTGGAATCGAACTAAAACAGCTAAGGAATTGAATATTAATCCTTCAACACTCTGGAGAAAAATGAAAAAGTATGGAATTTTTAACCTCCAATAGTTTATTCGACTCAAAGGGCGAACTATTCGACTTATAAGTTCAATTACTTCTTATATGCTTTTAAATTTCTTTGTAATTCTAATGAAAAACTAACTTTTTGTAATTGGCATGGTTTTTAATTCTTATGTTGCGAACTAACAATTACTAACAAACAACATAAGGAGTAATAAAATGAAAAAGCTAATAGTTCTCTTCGCAGCAACACTTTTATTGAGTTATATCAGCGTAAGTGCACAAACTCAAGACCAATCAAAACCAAATCCTCCAGCTCAGCATGGTAAAAATTTTATTGATAACAATGGTGACGGTTACAATGATAATGCACCTGACCATGATGGTGATGGAATTCCGAACGGTTTAGACCCTGATTACACAGGACCAAAATTACAAAGAAATAAATTTGTAGACCTTAATGGCGATGGAATTAATGATAATGCTAAAAAAGGAAGGTTAAATAATAATGTTGGAAAAGGTGGATATGGTTCGGGTAAAGGAATGAAAAACAATGTTAATCAAGGGACACAAACTGAAACACAAACTGGAACACAAACCGGAACCCAGGCTGGAACTCAGACTAAAGCAGGTCGAGGCTATAGAGGCGGTAAATAAAATTATTGGGACTCTTCGGAGTCCCTTTTTTAATGAAATAGTGAGTTAAATATGCTATCCAGAAAAATAATTTTTACAGTAATTATACTTTTATTTTTGTCAATTAATGAGTATGCACAATTATCTTCCAGCATAACAACAGAATATGAATACAATGATAATCCATTCCGAACAAAGTATGCATTGGAAACATCTATTTTTTCTTTGAATTATGAACTTGGATACGACTTTGATATAATGGCAATTAATTACTCAGGGAACTATATTTCTTTTAGTTCTGATGCCGCAAGAAATTTTTATGTTCATCAATTTTCAGTATTAAAAAGTTTTGAAAAATCTTATTTAGGTGCTTATTTGGAACAGCGATTTGGAAAGGATATTTATAACTATTTTGATTATACAAATGCATTCATGTTTTATTACTACAACACAAATTTCAAAGATTTTTATATCAGACTTTCATCTAATTTAAGCATTGCAAATTATCCCAATATTGCTATCCTTAATAATTTAAAATACTCTGCAAATATTTTTTTGAATCATGGTTTTGAAAGCGGNACAACATTAATTCTCGGAAGCAGTTTTAATTATAAAAAATATTTAAATCCAACTCAGTCAGGTTCTTATTCTTACATTGATGAACATAATCAATTAATAACTGAGTCATATCTTGATAAAAATATTTCTTATGTAACACAATTCTTAAATTATTTTAGAGTTGCACAATCAATTACACCAACNACAGGAATTGCATTACAATTTACAAACAGAAGCATTTTGAATAATGGATTTAATAGTTATGTTAAAGATNTCAATATGATTTATGGCGATGAATCTGAAATTTTTGATGACCCGGTGAATTATGAAGGTAATAGTATTCTCGCAGAACTTACAAAAATCTTTTTAAATGATTTTACAATAAAAACAGGTTTTTATTTTAATAGAAAATTTTATCCTTCTCAGGGGATTTATGATGAAGAATTAAAATATCATAATAACTATATGCGAAATGATAAACAGAAAATTTTTAGTTTTATGATAAAAAAAGATTTTGTTCTTGGGGATGCAGAAGATATGAACTTGTCATTATTGTTTAATTATCTGCATATGGAAAACACATCAAACAGTGACTTATTTAATTATAGTAATAATTCTATGAGCATTGGTATTCAGTTTAGTTTTTAGTCAAAGATTATTTGAATCCTTTTGAAACTAAATGCTTTTTACTGGGTAGACAATTTTTTATTTTCCATTCACATTTAATATGTTATACTATGATTAAAAACTTTTTAATACAGCCGCGCATTTTAATTTCAATTTTTGTTGTTATTGTAGTTGTTGTATTTACTTCGGCTTTGGTTGAGTTGAATCAAAGCAAAAAAGAAATGCTCGAACTGCTTGAAGAAGAAGGTGATTCGCTGCTTGAAACAATTTTATCTTCATCAAGAAATGCTTTGATTTCCTATAATAAAATTGAAGAAGAAGTAAAAAGAAGATTATTGAATAATGCAAATACAATCAAAATTATAGAAGAAAGAGGAATGATAACTAATTCNTTCCTTGAAAAATTTGCTGAAGAAAATAATATCTATCGAATCAACATATTTAATTCTGAAGGTAAAAAAATTTATTTCAGTCATAAAGATATTCATCATAAATATTTATCAACTGATACTGTTAAAAAATATTTAAAACCAATATTTAATGGAGAGAAAGACACATTAATAATTGGAATTANACAAGCCAGATTTTTTGGCGGGCAACGTTTTGCAATCGCAGTTTCTACAAAAGATAGAAAAGCTATAGTAGTAAATATTAATGCTGATGAATTATTCAAATTTCGTAATGAGATTGGTTTTGGCGTATTATTGAAAAATCTTACACAAAATCCACAAATTATTTTCGCAGTATTGCAAAATGAAGATGGGATAATTGCTGGTTCGGGTGATATAGAGGTGATGAATAAAATTGCAACTGAAAATCCTTTTCTTCAAAGAACAAATAGCAATTTGTATAGATGGGAAATTAAGAAGTATAATACATTCGAGGTATTTGAAATTATTCATCCTTTTATATTTGAGAAAGATACTGTAGGANTTTTTCGGCTTGGACTTTCTCTTCAACCAGTGAATAATATTAATGAAAGAATAATTCGCAGAATTATAATAATAACTGCATTATTATTTGTGTTCGGGTTTGTTACAATCACATTAATTTTTGTAAGCCAAAATTTTAATCTGCTTTCCAAAAAATTCAAAGTAGTAGAATCATACTCTAAAAAAATAATTGATAATGTTAGCGATGGAATTATAGTTGTTGATTCAAATGATAAAATTATTTTGATAAATAAAGCTGCTAAATCAATATTAAATATTACAGATGAAAAAATTGGATTGAGTGCTCAAAATATTTTTAGTGATGAAAATTGTGGTGATATATTTAGAAGCGAAAATAAAGTTTTAGAAAAAGAATGTATAATAAATGGCACTACAAAAATATTATTATTCTCTATCAGCAGATTCGAAGATAATAATCAGAATTACAATTTAATAATTGTGTTTAGAGATTTAACCGAACAAAAGTTGAAAGAAAAACAAATGTTTATTAACGAAAAAATGCTTGCTATGGGTCAATTAGCTTCGACAGTTGCACATGAAATTAGAAATCCTCTTAATACTATAGGCACTATAGCCCAACAAATAGGAAAAGATTACGAAGTTAAAGAAAACCAGGAAGAATTTAAGAATTTAATTACAATAGTTTATAATGAAGTAAAAAGAATTAATGAATTAATTGAAGCATTCTTGAAATTTGCTAAACCTCAACCAGTTAGAGCAGAAGAATTTTTATTAAAAGATTTTTTTGATGAATTGTTAAATCAGTATAACTGGCAGTTAAAACAAAAAAATGTTTCACTTATTATTGACCTGAAATATTCCGGAAAAGTTGTTCTTGATAAATCCCAATTGAAACANGTATTTATTAACTTAATTGAAAATTCATTAGATGCAATTGAAGAAAAAGGGATAATATCAATTCATGCTTATCAGGAGAATGAAAAATTAAATATTATTTTTAAGGATAATGGGAAAGGAATTGAACCAGATAAGCTAAAAAAGGTATTCGATCCTTACTTTACTACAAAGAAAAAAGGCAGCGGTATTGGATTAAGCATAGTTCATAAAATTATTACTGAACATAATGGAAATATTTTTGTTCACAGTAAACTAAACGAAGGAACAAGTTTTTATATCAAATTACCTTTAGAATATAAATGAGAATATTATGACTCAACTTAAAATATTAATAATTGATGATGAAGAACCACAGCTGCAATCACTTAAAAACTTTTTAACTAAAAGAGATTACAAAGTTTTTACAGCAACTGACGGCGAAAAAGGTTATAACATTGCCAAAGATGAGCAAATAGATATAGTACTTACAGATTATAGTATGCAGGGTTGGGATGGTTTTAAGGTATTAACAGAAATCAAGTTACTAAATCCTTCTATTGAAGTAGTGATAATGACAGCTTATGGTACAATAGAAAATGCTGTGGCTTTGATGAAAAATGGTGCATATGATTTTCTTACTAAGCCTATCAATCTTGATGTTCTTGAAAGCATTTTAAATAAAATCAAAGAAAAAAAATTTCTACAAAATGAAAACAAATTATTAAAAGAACAATTGCAGGAAAAATTTAGATTTCAGGAAATTATTTCTCAAAGTGAATTGATGGAAAAAGTCTTGAATATTGCTGGCAGAGTTGCATCAACTAAGACAACTGTTTTGATAAGAGGTGAAAGTGGAACCGGTAAAGAATTAATAGCAAAAGCAATTCATTATTCAAGTCCGAGAAAAGATAAACCTTTTATTATTGTTAATGTTGCTTCTTTATCAGAGAATCTTTTAGAGAGCGAACTATTTGGACACGAAAAAGGTGCATTTACGGGAGCCATAAAAGAAAGAATTGGAAGATTTGAAGAAGCAGATGGTGGAACTTTATTTATAGATGAAGTTGGTGATATACCATTAACTGTTCAGGTAAAATTGCTGCGAACAATTCAATTTGGTGAATTTCAACGGGTAGGTAGTAATCAAGTTTTTCATACTGATGTGAGAATAATTGCAGCAACTCATAGAAATCTTGAAGAGATGATATCAAAAGGAGAATTTAGAGAAGATTTGTTTTACCGATTAAATGTTGTTGAAATAAGATTGCCATCTTTAAGAGAAAGAAAAGAAGATATTCCTTTGCTAATAAATCATTTTATAAGAAAATACGCATCAGAAATTAATAAAGATGTTAAAGGTATTGAAAACGAGGCTATTGATTATTTAATGAAATACGATTTTCCAGGTAATGTTCGAGAACTCGAAAACATAATTGAAAGAGCAGTTGTGCTTACAAGAAATGAATTTATTACTAAAGATGATTTACCACAATTTAGAAAAATCATTGAGCTTGACAGAAAATTAGATGCATTCAATCTTGAAGATCCGTACGAAGAAAAATTAAGAGCATTTGAAAAAACTATTATTGATGAAGCATTAAGCAGAACTAATGGAAATAAAAGTGCTGCTGCCCGCTTGCTAAGAATAACCGAAAGACATCTAAGATCAAGACTCGAAAGATTAAAGTAGTTCCTTCCTCATAAATTTACTTTTCTAAAAATTTATTTGCTTATATGCAAATGTAAGCATATATTTGCATGCAAAAATTGGCATGTAATGTATGGATAAAATAATAGATAAATTCAAAGCGCTATCTGACGAAACACGGCTTAGAGTTATTAACCTTTTTATTAAGAGTGGTAAGAATCTTTGTGTATGTGAACTAATGGATGCTTTATCATTGCCACAATATAAAGTGTCAAAAGCTTTGAATGTTTTAAGGTCTGCGGGATTCTTTACAACAGAAAAAGAAGGAACATGGATTTATTACAATTTGAACAAAGATTTGGAAGAAATAAAGCCTGTTATAAATTTCCTTAAAAACTACTTAAAATCAGATGTATTTATAAAAGATGAAGAAAGGTTACAAAAAAGGCTGGCACTTCGAGAAAATAATAAGTGCGTGGTCGGAATAATTTCTGAAAAAGAATTATTAAAACTAATCAAAGAAAAAATCGAGAAGTAGATATTGAAATCCCTCATAATTAAAACTCTTCATAAAATGATTATAAGCAAATTTAAACTCAATAGAATTTTACATGTTGAATTAAATACTATAATAATATGAACTGGAAAGAAGAATACAAATCGTTTTTGTGGATAACAGGATTTTTCCTGTTTGCTTACTTTTTACCAATCGAAACAGAAACTTTTCGTAATGCAATTGTTGATGCATTTGCACTCGCAAAATGGTATGCACAGGAACATGTTCTTTTGTGTCTTGTGCCTGCTTTTTTTATTGCTGGTGTAATTGCGGTTTTTATAAGTCAAGCATCAATTGTTAAACATTTCGGTGCAAAAGCAAAAAAATGGAAAGCATACTTAATTGCTTCTGTATCAGGAACAATTTTAGCTGTTTGCTCATGTACAGTTTTGCCATTGTTCTCGAGCATTCATAAAAGAGGAGCAGGATTAGGTCCTGCAATTGCTTTTCTTTATTCAGGTCCTGCAATAAATATTCTTGCAATCATTCTTACAGCAAGAGTTCTTGGTCTTGAGCTTGGTGTGGCTAGAGTAATAGGTGCTGTTTCATTTAGTTTAATTATTGGTTTAATAATGGCTTTTATTTATAGAAAAGAAGAAAAAGAAAGAGCTGAGGCACAACTTGCAATGCCAGATGTTGAAGAACCACGACCATTATGGCAAACATCTCTACACTTTTTTATTCTCGTAGCAATTTTGGTTTTTGTTAATTGGGGAAAACCAATCGAGACAGATGGCTTTTGGTATTTTATGTATGCAAATAAATGGTATATAACTTCTTTATTTGGAATTGGATTAGCAATTTCAATGATATATATAATTGGAGTTAAGAAACTGTATGTTCTGTTGGGAGGTTTAGCTGTAATTCTTTCAGCAATATTTTTTTATAATAATCCGACAATTCCATTTGTTATTGGGGTTGTTGCAACTACATTGGCTTTGACATTTACAGAAGGAGAGCCAAATCAGTGGCTTGGAGAAACCTGGGGATTTACAAAACAAATTATGCCTTTGCTTGGTGCTGGTGTTTTAGTTGCTAGATTTTTACTTGGCTCTGCTGAAGGTAATGGCGGAATAATTCCGAAAGAGTGGATTTATACTCTGGTAGGCGGTAATTCTTTGTTTTCAAATTTATTTGCA
>JGI24721J44947_10008631_pt1 | contig 13300 bp, 10 predicted proteins | sample YelNatPaOPGAMG01_FD_44947 | JGI IMG/M metagenome (IMG submission 44947)
AACCGTGCGATTCGGCAGGACTTTTCCGCCATAGATCGGGTGCTGCTGGATGAGGAGACGATTCAGCGGCGAGTGGAGGAACTGGCAGCGCAGATCAGCGCTGACTACGCCGGGCTGAATGAGGACGGTCTGGTGCTGGTGGGGGTGCTGAAGGGGGCCTTTATCTTTCTGGCCGACCTGGCCCGTCGGCTGACCATCCCCCACCACGTGGACTTCATCGCCCTTTCCAGTTACAACCGGGGGGCGGTGAGCACGGGGGCGGTGCGGCTCATTATGGATACCCGCGCCCCGGTGACCGGGAAGCACGTCCTCATCGTGGAGGACATCGTGGACACCGGCTACACGCTGGACTATCTGATCCGCAACTTCCGGGCCCGGGGGACGGCCTCCCTGCGGACCTGCGTCCTCCTGAGCAAGCCGGAGCGGCGGCGGGTGGACGTCCCGATAGACTACCTGGGCTTTGAGATTCCCGACGTCTGGGTGGTGGGCTACGGCCTGGACTACGCCGACCTGTTCCGCACCCTCCCCTACATCGCGGCGCTGAAGCGGGAAGTGTACGAATCCCGGTAGGGCGGGCCTGAGGGGAAAACACAGCGGTGCGGCGGCCCGAAGGCCGCCGCACTGCGTGTGGTTTCTGAGGAGTTTACTCCATCCTCCAGATCAGCGCCTGGTCCCAGAAGTCTGTCCTTCCGTCCCGAATCAGCAGGACTCCCTGCCCCAGACATGGCCTCCTATCCGGCCACGGCGAGGATAGCGGCGTACCCCGCCTTGCGGAGCATCGTCGCTCGCCCCACGGCTCGTTCTACGTCCTCGGTATCCACCGTTGCAGGAATCTCCACCGCCAACCAGACATCCCGCTCCTCAGTCATCGCTCCGGGCCGCCTTGGCTCCTCTTTTTCTTTAAATTCGCGAAATTCGTGTAATTCGTGGCTAAAAAGACCGGCCGCATACGCGCGCCTGGGCTTTGAGATTCCCGATATCTGGGTGGTGGGCTACGGCCTGGACTACGCCGATATGTTCCGTACCCTCCCCTACATCGCGGCGCTGGAGCGGGAGGGGTACGAATCCCGATAAGGCAAGGCTATGGTAGTTCTACGGCAATTTCTCCAAGATCTGTGATTATTCCAGCCTTAACAGTTACTAGAACGTCTAATTCCGTCTCCGGATCACTAACAACCCAGCTGTTTACTGGTGTCCATACTACTATCGCGTATGTGCCTGGGTTTATATCATTGAAGGCAAAGTAACCATATTTATCGGTTGTAGTGCTGGGAGATGAAGCGGGTATTATCGTGATAATATGAGATTTCGATCCCTCTATATCCAATGGGGATATCTCACCAAGGTAAAGAAGCATCTCTGCCACAGGCCTCCCAGAGGTATTAACCAACCGACCAGTAATTGCCCCCTTATTGGGCAGTGGGTTAGGAATTGGAGTCGGATTAGCGATTTCTGCCTCCGAGGTAGCAAGAAGGCTAACTTGCGCTAACGGTGACATGAGAGATTTCTCAGATGGTAGATCTGAACCACAAGAAGATAATATAATCAAAACCAGTAATGCTGCTGCAACTGAGCGTTTCATATCCTTACTCCTCGGTAAACAACAAAGGCCACCGTCTCTCAAGGTGGCCTTTGATCGGATTTGGCACTAACGATACCAGATTCTATTGGACACCATTATAAGCATAGAGCATATCCTTCATTTGATCGCGGTCAGGTGGCTCGTTCATATCCTCATTCACAACACAGACAATCGGCTGGGATGAAGTTATAGTAGCTGAACCGATCCAGCCATCACTCAGCAAGGTATCGGTTGGCTGATAGAACATATAGATACCATTTACGGGTACTGACGGGGATGTCGTTGTCCCGCTAACGCCACCATAGGAAATACTCATCGTGGTAGCTGCAGTACCAACATTCTGGCAAGTGACACTTGTATTATATTTGTAATAGCGCCGCATCACAATAGGAGCACGAATTGTCGTGCTTCCAGCGGCAAAACCGGAATAGCTGGCCGCACGGTTCTTATTGGTAGATTCATTCACCAATACTGCCAATGGTTGGCCATTGGTAGACTCAATTTTAGCTCCAGTTAACAACCCCGTGGGTAGCCCTTCAAGTGGTGTGTACCGGCTATCCGCCGCACCAGGAGCAATGGTGGTCTGTTTTACCAAACCATTAGAATAAGTAATAGTTACCTCCGCAGTCGCGGTGCCCATATTCTGGATCACCAGCGCAGTGTTATAACCATAATAGGCATTCATAATCACCGGCGCATATAGGGTGGTTGCGCCTTGGGCAAAGGGATTGTACGAATACAGCTGATTTTCATAGGGGCCCTTGCCATAGATATTTACAACAGCCGCAATATTACCCGTGCCGGTGATCTTGGCCGAATAAGCTCTGTTATCAGCGAGCTCTGCCAACCCCTCTTGTTCAAAGTTGACAAAACCGTAACTTGGCACATTATTCCGAGTGGCGGTGTAAACCGGGGTTGAACTGCCGGGTGCATAGATTTCCAAGGTAATATTAATTGGGTTGGTGCTGGCGTTTTGCACTATTATATTGCTGTAATAGTTATAGTAATTATCATAAACACCTGGCGCATACAAAGTGGTACCCACATTTGTTACACCGCTGTAACTTGCTCCACTGTCTGCATCACTATAGTTCACAACGGCCGCTACTTCCTGATCACAGCTGATTACAGCTGCATACTGACCGTTTTCCACGCTAAGGTTTGGAACATAGACGTAAGCACTTTCACCAGGAGGAATAGACGGCAAAGAATCGCTCCTATATTTCTCCTCACCAGCAGCGTTATAAAAGCTAAACACGCAGTTCGCAGCTGCGCTTCCTAAGTTTTGGATACGGAAAGCGGTGTTAAAAGGACCGCCCGGCGCTGGAACGCTTGCACTAACAGTGGCAGGAGTTGTTAATACCAGCGCGATAGTAATAAAGATTATTAGCCTCTTCATCTTATACCTCCTAATGGTATTATGGATTAGTTGTCTAAAAGCAATTCCAGTTTAAGCAGTTACCCCCCCCTAAGTCAATAACCTATTGGGAGTATCTTTACTTGTCTTACCAACACGCAATCCTTGTTGCCAGAATTATCAAATTACCGAGGGGCTGCTACTTTAAGAAGTTGTGCCTAAGCACCCGAGCTATAGCCCACATTAATCCTCCCCATGTTAGATCACCACTAATAAAGAGTATACGTAGCAACAAGGCAATTAACAAAGCCTCCGCAGTAGACACTTCCGGAGCTAGTAATGCTGTTAAAGTCAACTCTCGAATTCCCATTCCAGCAGGTACAATAACTGAGCTCAAAAAACCGACTCCGCCGGCTAACGCCCATATACGGATCGCATCAATAATCACTAAGTTAGACTCCACGACCACACCATGCACTAGTGACCAGAGAATTGCTCCGCCAACAACATAGGCGACACTGTATAAACCTATCCACAATGCTACCTCTCTGAGCCGTGGCAAGGTCTCCACCGGACTGTCCAGCAGATAAGAGATCAAGTTGCGCGGGCGGCGATACTTCTGTAAGTAAAGCGATTTTAATCCCCAGACAGCTCCTCCTATTAGCAAGAGAAGCCCCCCCAAGCCCAGCCACCACGAATTGAGGAGGTTAGATAAGCGAATAACGCTATATATACATCCAGCTGTTACCACCAGCAGCAGCCATTCTAATCCGCTAGCGGCCAGAGTTATCCTTGCATCAATTCCTCGCCCATAATACATCATTGTCCTGCTTGCCAAATACCATACAGCACCTGGCAAACGACGCATCAGATGGGAATAAGCGTAGATTTCAATATCATGCCAACCGTTGTCCACTTTTCCCAATCGCCTAATGATCCTGCTCCAGACCAACGCTTGCGTACTTAACGAAAGGGGATAGAGCAGGAAACCTTTCTCACACACTATTAAGTATGTCCGCCAGTTGTCAAACTGGCATAGATTCTCATTTTCGCGAATCAACAGGATGCCCAAGACCACAATGGTAGAGAGCAAAACACTTGTACTTATCCAATTTCCCCGGTGCGGATTGTGCTGGTGCTTAAGCCATTTTCTCTGTAACATCTCAGACCCAAACATTATCTCCAAATTATCTTTTGCGCTTTCGTGCAAAGAGCGTCACAGTTGACGAGAGATACAATTGGTCAGATAACCAAAATAGTGGCGCGAACACTAATCGGGCTGGCACAGAGTAAAGCAATCGCAACATCCGCTGCGAGAAATGAATCCACAGAGGATGCCGATCTTCCAAATAGAATTGCAAACTTGATAAGAAAGCTGAATAATTACCAGCAAAACAGCGTCGCTCTTCCACTACAAACCCTATTTCAGCGAGCGCTGCGATCAAAGCTTTTTGAGGATATAAGTAAAGATGACGAGGCAGGTCCCAGCCTACCCAAAATGGACCAAACAAACGCGCATCTATGCTTTCCAAATTAGGGACACGAATAACCAAGAGGCCGTTGTCCTTCAGAAGGTGGTTTATTTGCTTTAAGTCAGCCCACGGCGTGTGCAGGTGTTCAAGAACATCCCATAGTGTGATCACATCAAACGAATTGAAGGGTAGCACCACATCACGAAGTACTCCAACATAGACGGGTAAGCCAAAATGCTTCCGGGCATACTCTGCGGCTTCCGAATGCGGTTCAATCCCCATTACATCCCAGCCTGCTTTGCGCATTTCTTGGAGAAAAATACCAGTAGCACAACCTATATCTAATAGGCGTCCCTTAGATTGTAGTCGCTCAATGGCCCAACGTCGCTTTAGAATTCCATAACGACGGTCCCATCGTCTCCAGACACTGGGCTCATCCTCTATAGCAGCAATAAAATTGACGTAATAGGAGGGATAATAATAGCTAATGGTCTCAATAGTAGGACGTGGATTCTGACGTATCCAACCACACTGCAAACATTTGACTACTCGGAAAACACCTGGAAGATGGAGCAACCGGTCAGGTCCTTCAAATAGCACCTCTTCTTCGGTTGACCCACAGTGATTACAAGGAACTAATTCTGGCTGGACTTGCGGCGGAAACCAAACTCTCATATCACAATGCTGCATAATCCTGAGATGGGGGAGGCAAAATAATGTCATCTACCGTAGGGATAGGGCCAAGCGGCCTACGTAGCCCCTCACATACGCCCTTCCAAAAATACTTAAGCATATATCTGTTTCCCTTAAGAAATTCGCGAACCATTAAAAAACTTACGTGAAGAAATAGAGATAGGAAGACCGGTTGCCCATGGCGCCGATAAAATCGAGCGCAACTTTCTCCCCATACTTGCCAAAAAAATGTCTCCCTGTCGCTCCGACGTGTACTTCTGGAAACTTTATGCCACATCAGGGCTTCTGGTACGAAGAGAATCTTTAAGCCGTGTGCGCGCACACGCTGCGAAAAGTCCCAATCGTCAAAATAAAAGAAATAACCCGGATCAAACAAGCCTGCCTTCTCAAAAGCACGACGGTGAATAAGTAAACCGCAGCTGATTGCATATTCTAAATAAAATGGTTTGTTGAACATTGTGGCAGGACGATCTTGACCTAGTATAACGTGAGCCGGGGGGAAGAAGCGATGTCGACCGCCCGCGGCCCAGATAGTATCAGGATTACTATAATAAAGAACCTTAGGCATTAGAATGCCAACATCAGGATTGCCCTGGGCCGCTTTTACCAAATGGTGTATCATCTGAGGCTCAACAACCGTGTCATTGTTAAGCATCAAAATGTATTGAGCACCTGCATGTAGAGCATAACTGAAGCCAATATTGTAGCCCCAGGGGACTCCCAGATTATGTCCTGTCTCTATAACCTTTACCTCAGGAAACTCATCTTTGATGTGCTCGGGTGTGCCATCAGATGAACCATTATCCACAACAAGGATGGATAAGTTTCTGTAATTTGTCCTCCTGAGTGACCGCAAGCACTCTTTAGTATCCTCATAGTTATTAAAAGTAAGGATAACAGCCCATACCATAGGTAGTTCTGGTGATGTTTCCATTTGTGCTTCTCCTATAATAGTATGGGAAACTGGAACCAAACGATTAACTAAACTTAAAGCCTTACCATAAATTTCGTCTAATTCCAAATGCTGAAACTCTGCCGCCCGTCCTATTAAATGCAGATTGGGAATACATTCTAGGGTTTTCCTTGCTATGGCCACATGTTCCTTGTAAGAGAGATCAAAAACTGGATAAGCACACTCCTCGTATAATACCATTGAATCAAGAATCTCGTCAGATCGTACGAGACCGCACCGAACCAAATCATTGATAACATGTTGCACGGCGTTTTCCAGATCCACACTGGTAACTTCGGCACATAGAACTGTATGATTCTGGGGCTGATCAATAGGGCTAAGGTTTTTAAATTCTACCAAGCGATTGATCGCGAAATCCTTCTCTATGAAATATATCCAGTGGTTATCAGAGACTAATGGGCGGCCGATCAGCAGGTAGACACATTTCACATCCTGATAAGCCAAAGGGAAACTCTGACCCAAAAATTGGGCAATAGTAGTTAAAGGGAGTGTAGAAATGACATGATCAAAGGCTTCACGATCATAGGTGTTACCCTTCTTGAAAATAACCGCTTCTATTTTTCCCTCAACAATCTCCAAACCACAGACAGGAGCATGAACCCGTACACACTCACTGATATCCCGGTAGTAACGTTCAATAATAGCTCCATAACCTCCCCGTATAGGGTAATAAAAGTAACCGAATTGTTTCCTAGTGCTTTCATGCAGAAATTCAAACAGACCCCCAATGCGGACCTTGCGCTGAGCCCAATCCGCAGAGATCTGGCTACTGGGCAGTCCGAGTAGTTTCTCTGTGTAAGGACGGAAGAAAAAGCGGTTAAGCGCAGCCCCGTATCTGGCTTCTACAAAGTCATCAAACGACTTTACTGAGATATGCCGAGGGCGAAGAAGATAACTCGTAACAATACGTATCGCCGTACTTGGGAAGTAACGCCAGAGAATCTCTATAATATTAGCAGGGTCTCGAATCCATTTGCCTGCCAAATATAGTCGGCTGCGACGTATATGGCGGCCCATTGGTACTGCTGAAAGCAGAAAGCGCAATGCCGTTTCATCATGCGTAAAAAGGCGATGCGCGCCAATGTCACAAGTGAAACCGTGCCAACGAAAACTGCGAGAAATGCCACCAACGTAAGGCCTTGCCTCAAATATGGTGACATCCACACCACGTTGGCGCAACAGCCACCCAACGAGTAATCCGGCAGGGCCAGCTCCAAGAATACCTACTCTCACAGCAGGGACTCCTTAAAGGAAAGATAATTTTGTCTTACGTGTTTGTGCTTACCTTCCGTCGGGCTACAGGAGATAACTTAATTATTATCACCATAGACTTGCACAAAGTCGTGTACCAGCGTGTCCCACCAATACTTCTCTCGTGCCATTAGTGCCTCTCTAGAGAGGCGGGCCTGTAATACTTTGTCTGTTAAGAGAAGTGCCAAAGCCTTAGCTAGTGCGTCTGGATCACCAGGTGGCACTAGCACGCCACCACCGTGTGCTAGCAGTTCAGCCCGATCTCCCACGTTACCAGTGACCACAGGTACACCGCATGCTAAACTCTCAACAATTTTAAGAGGGGAACGAGCCATTGCAACCATATCGTTATAAACAGGATCTACAGAGACATCTGCCAAAAAGTAGTAGATAGGAACCTGGCTAGGAGGTACCCTTCCTATGAAACAAACGTTATTGTCCAACCCCATATCTTTAACTTGCTCATACAAAGCATTGTAATCTTCCCCTCCCCCTATTAACAGCAAAACTGCTTGAGGTATAAGTTTTTGCACAATTTTAAACGCTTCTATTAATAGGTCTACCGCGTGGCTGGTGAGACTTAGGCTTCCTATGTAAAGGATAATTTTTCGCTCATCTAGCCCGTATTGTTGGCGTAGCACACTCACAGCCATCTTGTCTGCATTAGAAAAGCGCTCTCGATCTACGCCATTAGGTACGTATACTATACGCCCAATAGGATAGCCCAACTTCCTCAGTCGCTCAAAGGTGAACCGAGTGTTAACAGTAATACCCTTGGCCATAGTTGGCAATTTGTCTTCAAAAAAGGCGACCGGGTATCGCTGCCATTCCCCACCAAACCGGTTGGAGACGGCTTCATAATCATCGCAATCCAGATAAATCGGCTTGCCTCTGAGCGAATGAGCTACTACAGCAGCTATACCATTCATTGGATGAGGCTTACAAATATGGTAAACATCGGTCGGTATCTGGATTGCAGCTTTCATCAAGTTCCATGTCGCAAGTGCCGTAATCCACAATAGACGGGGAGTGCCGAAGTAAAACTTGGTATTGCCTTTTTTGAGAACATGCATCTGTCCAACGTAGTGGACCCTGACACCATCTATTATAGTAAACCGTTGCTTCAAAGACGCGAGATCGTGGTGGAGTGCCAAGATTGTCACATCATGCCCAAGACGTGCTAGTTCCTTGGACAGTGGCCAGTAGCGCCCTAAACCAGAAGGACTTTCTAGGCTTTGTGTCAGCAAGAAAGTGATCCTCAAGAGTTCCCTCCAACAATTTGGCTTACCAGATAACCCCAAGACACCTGTTCAGCGTCAACATGGTGGTCTGCATTTAGTACTCGCTCTCCCTTCAATAAACGGATAGTCTCATTTGCAATGCTCTTAGTACTCCCCTGTATTCTAATTACTGGTAACTTAAACCCCCTTGCCATGTGTATCACTCCGCTTCCCGTCACTCGCCGGTGCGGCGCCACAAGTGCATCAGCCGCCGAGAAATAAAGCCCTACTTCTTCATTCGGGATGTAGCGGTCCTCAATGAGTACCGAGTCCCCAAGTCCTAGGCGCTCAACCATCTCAAGATAAGGTCGTTTATCCTCCCAGAATTCCCCCGCTACCAGGAGCACAACCTCTCCCAACCGTGCCCGGATTTCAGGCAGTGCGGCCAGGATGTCCTTTAATCCCTTGTACTCCCTGACAACCCCAAAGAAAAGCCAAACCGGAACATTTAGCGGCAACCCCAAACGTCTGCGCGCTTCATCTTTCGGAATCCTCTGGTCAGCAAACATATCGTATACTGGATGAGGGACAATGGCTACTTGTGCCCTCGGCATCAATGTCAAAAGCCGTCCCCGCTCTTCCTCTGATTGCACGATGAATCGTGTCCCCCAACGCAAAACCATCCGCGCCAGCCACGGATCCCACCCTCGCACTTCGTGAGGCAACACGTTATGGCAGATGAAAACCAACGGCCGTTGCAAAAGAAGACGGTTCAATACTCCCAATGTAAACCATACGGGTGCCCAAAATGTTGTCCACCATTGCAAAACCAGCGCATCTGGCCGATAGCCACGGATACGCCAGAAAGTGGTGAACCAAGTAATGGGATTAAGTGAATCAATCCAGTACTTGGCATCCTCAACAATGAGCGGCCTCTTGCTTGGGTCCTTATCGCTCCGCCCTGGATAGAGCCAGCGCGGGTACTGGCGTTTGAAAGAGACCATCAACACATCGTGCCCCTGCTCTCGCAAGGCGCGATACAGCATCGTTGTGTAGTGCGCAATTCCGCCCCGATACGGATACACCGGCCCAACAAGAGCCACGTTCATTGTTTCGTCGCTTCTGAAACCGGAATCGGAATAATTACTGCCAACTCGCTTACCCGCACTTGGCTTTCATTTTAGCCAATCATACACTTAAAGTCAAGAATTGATTAGGGCTTTGGCTTGAATTCGTAAATTGTCCAGTTGCCAATGTTCTGCTTGGGTGACAAAAAATCTGCCATTTGAGCCTTTGCCTTCAATTCCGGATCACACAATGCAACATACCGAACTTTGTGTAATATCATATAGGCATAAATGTTTGCTATATCCTCCTCAAAAATGGAGGGTGTGTTACGATTGTATATATTGTACTCACGATCAAAAACGATTGCATCATAATGACCGGCAGTGAGTTTGACGGCCAGGAAATCCCAATACTTTAACTCCACCATATATGTTGACGGAGCAGATGTATTCTGGCTTAACATCTTGTTGAGGTAGTACCCTGTTTTAATTGCGTCCAATGACATGCCGTGTGGGAAATCAAGAAGGCGAGAAATTCCCCACCAAGTCCCATATAAAAACAACCCTACTGACAGTATAACCAGCGCGTAAGCAGCTACCCTGGATGAGAATTGCTGACCCCACAGTGCTAAGCGATAAACACCATAAGCCAGATAAGGCGACAGCATCAGTATATAGAACAATGAATAACGCCCGGACGCAGCGGTAGCTGGTACGGAAAAGACATTTATAACACTGTTCAAACTAAGAACCAGTGCAGCTACGGTTAATGGAAAGACTTTCCACCAGCGATCCTGATCACGCCATAGAAAAGCGAGCGCTACGGCCACAAGCACCCAGACAACGCCACTTGAGTTCTGAATAACTAATTTAGGATAGTACAGAAATTTCTCCAAAACCGGAACGTTGTAACCGCCATAAAACCATTTCGAGTAGATGGTGTGCCCAGCAAGAAAGTTAAACAGACGACCGGTTCTGGCGAATTCTACGATGGTAAAGGTAATAATAAAAGCGTTGCCTAAACAATAAAAGATTAGGAGGCGCCAGATGCGCTCATATTGTTTTGGGCGAATATACTGATATAGGTCAACTAGGGTGAGAAGATTAACTATGTTGATAATAGGCCAGCTTTGGGCATGGAAACCACTGGCTAGCATAAAGCAGCAGCCGGCCCAAAACCAATATCCTCGACGCCCATCTTTTAACCACCTCAACAGAAAAACAAGGCCACCCAAAAAGCAAGCGAGATAATACATTTCCAGCATCGGTGTACCGCTCAACCAGGCGTACCAGGGCTGAAAAACGACGAATAGGCTAGCCAGCGCTGCCACCGAGAACTTACCAAACAAGTAGTATACCAATTGAAAAAGAGCAATGAGCAGAAGACAGGAGGCAACGAACACTGTAACGCGTGGAGCCAACAGGACATCGGGCCAGACAAGAAGTAACAAGCCGTTCAGGTACTTTTCAAATGGTAGCCAAACCTCTTCCGTCTCAAATATATCCAACCGTGGCTGAAGAGCCCACTGAGCAGCACGAATACCGCGAGCAAATTCGTCAGCGGAAACGCTGATAAAACCATGCTGATACAATAGTATCTGAATCACAATTTTCAATAAAACCAACACACTGAGATAGATAACTTCACGCCTCGGTTTCGCACTTAACACTCTCGCCAATACACATTGCATCAAACATTTCCCCTTTCAGCCGATCAGTAAATGAGTTCGTTTATATACACAGCCAGGGCACCTCACTGGCAAGGCTTGCGGTAGCAGCCAATCATACGAGTTCGGGCGTTTGGGCCCAGGTTCCCGGTGTACAGGGACTGGAAATAGGCGTTGTCTATCCACTTGGGCTGATAGACCAGAGCGTCGTCGGTCACCCGGAAGCGGGCGGTCCAGCCGCGCCGGTTGCGGGCCAGGTAGGCCCGGTTCGCCGCCGAGAGCGCCGGGTCCGCCAGCCCCTCCGCCTCCAGCAGGGCCAGCAGTCCCGAGCCGTTCTCCTGGTTCTCGTACGGCCCCTCCGGCCATTGAGGAAGCCTCTACTGTACTATCTCAAATATCCAAACCCGGTCCTGGTGATAAACCAACCGATAATGTTGGCTTTTCAAGAGCACAGCAGGGTCCAAAGGTCCCGGCCCCTCGTAATTTACTTTGCCGCCTTGTTGCCCTATGTATACGTGGGTCACCCCCCGATCTCCTAACATGGCCAGGACTTCGGGAGACTCTATATCAAATTGCTGCACTTTAGCCGTTAGTTCATTCACCCATACCCGGTAGTCCGGCCTCGGACCTCTTTCAGTGCCATAGTTTAAGGGTGGCACGGTGTTGGCCCGGCCAGCCAGTAGGGGGAGCCACCAGCCCCCATCAGAGCCTACCACTAAGCTTCCCCCATAAGCGAAAAACGAATTGACCAGAAATTTTGCGCTCTCCGGCGTGTTCTCCCGAATCCAGGCCATTGCCCGCAGGTCTGGGCGGGTTATCAGAGCATGCGCAGCGACGTTTAAATCACCCAAGCGGTCTTTAGCACCGAATAGGGCCAGCCCAATGATCAGTATCGTCAGAAATGTTTTCCAGAAACGGCTACTCCACCGTGCTAACCACTGCCCAACGAAGTCTCCGATCAGCAACCCGGCTGGGATGTAAACCGCGATGAAGAGGGCAAAATTGCTGATGGACCCACTACCTGGCAAGCAGAGCCAATGCGGATTCGTGGCAACCAGCAGCATAAACCACCAAAGGGAAATAACGAGAAATTCGCGTCTTCGTTGCCACAGTCCAAAACCAACCGCCACGACTAAGAGTAGCCACCCCAAAGGAGCCATAAAGCGTGTGATATCTCCAATGGCATTGTACTGACGTGTGAAGTCAGATAAATGGGTGGGCAAGGTTGTCAGTTGTTTACCGAAGTTGCTGGTTATGCTCCCAGCAAAAGTGTGCAGAAACCAAGGAAGAAACAAAAGTCCGGCTCCAAGCCCCAATATGGTGAGCCTGGAAAACGCGCAAGCCCATCTCTCCTTCCGCAGATTAAGTGCAAGCCATGCCGCAATGAAAATCACAAAAAATATCAGCACCCGATAATGGATCAGGGCCAATCCACCTATGGCCAGCCATCCAAGGCCTGCCAGCGCCCATGCCCTCTTTGGACTTTCAAGAAACTCCCAGGCGAGTAATACCGCAGTTGGCAAAATAACCTGCCCTGCAAGTTGCGTGTAACGCCCCCAGTTCACATAGTACATTGGCATAGGCAAAAGCAAGCCTGCTACCAGCACGCTGGCCGAACCTGCCCATCGGTTACGGCTGATTCTCATGCTCAAAGGATAAAGGGATAGTACTGCTAGCCCGTTGAGAATTTGCCCAACCCATAACGTTGCCCGATATACAGGCATCCCGGTCATCCAGTGAAAGACGGCCACCGCGCTGTGAAAGCCAAAATGATAGGTAAAGGTCTGGAGGTCAGCATACGGCTCCCACGAATCAAACAACCCGCCATTGTCCACCAGCAACTGGGCAATGACCGCGTGCTGGTAGGAGTCCCCCCACATCGGGGCGTCCAGCGTGCGCACGACCAGGAGCCGCACACCGAAGACCAGGGCCAGGATGACCACCAGGGCCAGGTCGGGCCAGAGGGCATCGGAGCGGGCCCAGGCCCGCAGCGCCTCCCACCCCTGGCGGGGCCGCCA
>JGI24721J44947_10008634_pt1 | contig 13296 bp, 6 predicted proteins | sample YelNatPaOPGAMG01_FD_44947 | JGI IMG/M metagenome (IMG submission 44947)
GGGCTGAACACCGAGCCGCCACACGCCACGATGGTCATTTGTCCCGACGCCGCCACGGCGCGCCAGATCGGCCCTGTCTGCAACGCCGAGCGCGTGAAATCGTCGTTCTACCGCTCGCTCAATGGCGACTGGAAATATCACTACTCCAAGAATCGAGCGGCTCGCGTTGCCGATTTCTGGAAGACGGACTTCAACGATGCGACATGGAAAACAATTCCCGTTCCCTCCAATGTCGAGATCGAAGGCTACGGCATCCCGATCTACGTCAATATCCCGTACCCGTGGCCGAAACCGTGGAAACCGCCGTTCACCCCCGACAACGACCCGAACAACACCGTCAACAGCTACCGCCGCGTGTTCGATTTACCTGCCGATTGGCAAGGGCGCCGCATCCTGATCACCTTCGACGGCGTCAACTCGTTCTTCTATCTCTGGGTTAACGGACAGAAAGTTGGCCTTGGCAAGGACAGCCGCACGCCTGTTGAGTTTGACATCACCAAGTACGTCAAAACGGGCCAAAACCTCATTGCGGTCGAAAACTTCCGCTGGTGCGACGGCTCGTATCTTGAAGACCAGGATTTTTGGCGCATGAGCGGCATTTTCCGCGATGTTTATCTCTGGAGCCAGCCGGCGGTTCACCTGCGTGATTTTGAGGTCAAGACAGATACCAATGGTACGCTCTCCATCACCACACAACTCACCGGCACCGGCACGGTCGAAGCCTCGCTTGAAGACGCCAACGGAAATCCGCTGGCCACAAGCCGATTGACGACAGGGCGGGGCACGCTCACCATTGCCAATCCGCGGCTCTGGTCTGCCGAATCCCCGTACCTCTACAAACTTCTGCTCACCGTTAAGGACGCCAACGGAACGACCGTTGAAGTGATTCCCGTCAATGTTGGGTTCCGCAACGTCGAAATCAAAAACGGCGATCTCCTTGTCAACGGTCAGCGTGTTCTCTTCAAAGGCGTCAACCGCCACGAACACGACCCCGATCGCGGTCAGGCCATCACGGTCGAGAGCATGATCAAGGACATCCTGTTGATGAAGCAGCACAACATCAACGCCGTCCGCACCTGTCATTACCCGAACCAGCCGGCATGGTATGACCTTTGTGACAAGTACGGGATTTATCTCATCGCCGAGGCCAACATCGAAAGCCACGGCATGGGGTACGGCAAAGAATCGCTCGCCAAAAATCCCGACTGGCTCGATGCCCATCTCGACCGCACCATCCGCATGGTCGAACGCGACAAAAATCACCCGTCCGTCATCATCTGGTCGCTCGGCAACGAAGCCGGCGACGGCCCGAACTTCGAGGCGACCTCGAAATGGATTCACGAACGCAACACGGGGCGTCCCGTTCATTACGAGCGCGCCGAGTTTCGCCCGCACACCGACATCGTCTGCCCCATGTACCCGAAGCCGAAAAGCCTCGCCGACTACGCCAGCAAACCGCAGACCCGCCCCTACATCATGTGCGAATACGCTCACGCCATGGGCAATAGCAGCGGCGATATGTGGTCGTATTGGAACCTGATCTACAACAAACCGCATCTTCAGGGCGCGTTCGTCTGGGATTGGGTTGACCAGGGGCTTCGCCAGAAACAAGGCCCGCTACCGCTTGCCCGCTTCGAGAAGGTCAAACCCGGCGACAAAACCTTCTGGGCCTACGGCGGCGATTTCGGTCCAGCCGGTACGCCGAGCGATGACAACTTCTGTTGCAACGGTCTTGTCACGCCCGACCGCGAGCCGCATCCCGGCCTCTTCGAGGTCAAACACATCTACCAGTATATTCACTGTAAACCCGTTGACCTCGCCGCGCGCACGATCGAAGTCAAAAACTGGCACGATTTCACCAACCTCAAAGACATCGCCGACGGCCACTGGCGCTTGAAATGCGACGGCCGGGAAATCCAAACCGGCGCCCTGCCCGCACTCGACCTTGCCCCGCGCGCCACAACGACACTGGCGATTCCGCTGAAACCGTTCACCCCGCAGCCGGGCGCCGAATACCACCTGGAAATTCGCTTCACGCTGAAACACGACACGCTCTGGGCCGCCGCCGGACATGAACTGGCCTGGGATGAATTCAAACTGTCGGATTCCGCCCCTGCGCCGCAGGTTCCCGACGGTCCGTCTCTGCGCCTTGCGGGTGACACCGTCAGCGGCAACGGTTTTTCCGTTGCGTTCGACAAATCCACCGGCGCGCTGAAGTCATGGCGCGCGCACGGTGTCGAGTTGATCAGCTCGCCGTTGCGCCCCGACTTCTGGCGCGCGCCGACCGACAACGACCGTGGCCGTAACATGGCCAAAACACAGGGCATCTGGCGCGACGCCCACAAGGACGCCGCCGTGACCCGTTTCACCATCGAACAGGTTGCTCTGAACAGAGTCGTTGCAAAAACGACTCTCTCGTTGCCGAAAGTGAAGGCAACATGGGAAACGACCTACACCATCCTCGGCAGCGGCGACATCCTTGTAGCCGCCGAATTCACGCCGGGCGACCCGAACCTGCCAAAGATTCCGCGGCTCGGTATGCAGATGACGTTACCCGCCGGATTTGAGCGGATTACCTGGTTCGGGCCGGGGCCTCAGGAGACCTATTCCGACCGCAAGGACGCGCGCGTGGGTGTGTACAGCGGCACGGTACGCGAGCAGTTCTACGAGGGTTACACCGAGCCGGGCGAGAGTGGCAACAAGGTGGAGACGCGCTGGGTCGCACTCACCAACGACAAAGGCATTGGCCTGCTTGCTGTCGGGATGCCGCTGCTCAGTGTCAACGCGCTGCATCACACCACCGACGATCTTCAGAACGCCAAACACCCATTCCAGTTGCCGCGCCGCCAGGAGGTCACGCTCAACCTCGACCTCGTTCAACAAGGCGTTGGCGGCGACGACAGTTGGGGCGCCTGGCCGCACGAGGAATTCCTGATCAAGTGTCAACCCGCCAGCTACCGTTTTCGTCTTCGTTCGCTGGCGCCAGGCGATGCACCCGCTCGACTGGCGCGGGAAGCGCGATGAAGACGTGGGCGGTAGTTTTGGCGGTGGGCTGGGCGGCGATTGTCGTTGGCGAAACGCTACCGCTGGCGCGGCTTCGGTACAATAATACCGGCTTGATTGTGGACCTGGGTGTCGGGCTTTGGGCGTTCCCGTTGCCGATGGATTTTGACGGTGACGGCGACCTGGATCTTGTTGTGGTTTGCCCGGACAAACCGTACAACGGCACCTATTTCTTTGAGAACCCGGACGGAGAGAAATTCCCGGTCTTCAAACCCGGCCAGCGAATCGGCAAGGGGCTGCAATTTGCCCAGGTCTCATACGTCAACGGCCAACCGCGCGTGCTCACTCCAGCGACCGAATACCCTGATTTCCGCAAAACCGGGCTGGAAAACGGCATCAAACTGCCGTTGCCCGCCAACGTTCATTCGAGGAAAGTGCGCGGCAATTTCTGGCGGTATGTGGATTACGACGGCGACGGCCGACTCGACATCATTGTTGGCGCCGATGACTGGAGCGATTACGGTTGGGATAATGCCTATGACGCCAGCGGTCACTGGGTGAATGGGCCGTTGCGCGGGTTTGTCTATTTGATTCGCAACACCGGCAACGGCTATGCCGAACCGGTCAAAGTCATGGCCGGCAACAAGCCCGTCGAGACTTTTGGCTGGCCATGTCCGAATTTTGCCGACTTCGACGGCGATGGCGACCTCGATTTGATTTGTGGCGAGTTTCTGGACGGGTTCACCTACTTTGAGAACATCGGCATGCGCACGGCACCGCGCTACGCGCCCGGCAAACGACTCAGAACAGCGGACGGCAAACCGCTGGTGATGGACTTGGAGATGATTACGCCCGTGGCGATTGACTGGGATAAGGATGGCGACGTGGATTTGATCGTTGGCGACGAAGATGGGCGCGTCGCGTTCATTGAGAACACCGGTAAACTGGACGCTGATCGCGCGCCGTTGTTTTTGTCGCCGCGTTATTTCCGACAGGAAGCCGATGACCTGAAATGCGGCGCGCTCGCCACACCGGTCGGATTTGACTGGGATGGCGACGGCGATATGGACATCCTCAGCGGCAACTCGGCCGGTTACATTGAGTTTTTTGAGAACCTCAGCGGCCCTGGTGTCGAGAAACCGAAGTGGGCCGCGCCTCGACGGTTGGAGGCTGATGGCAAGGTGATCCGCATCATGGCCGGGTTAAACGGCAGCATCCAGGGGCCGTGTGAGGCGAAGTGGGGGTACACGACGTTGAGCGTGGCGGACTGGGACGGCGATGGTTTGCCCGATCTCATCGTCAATTCCATTTGGGGCAAGGTGATTTGGTTCAAAAACAACGGCACACGTACCGCGCCGAAACTGGTCGCCGCGCAGCCGATTGAAGTCGAGTGGAACGGTCCGCCGCCGACGCTTGCGTGGGGCTGGCTGCGTCCGAACGGCAAGGAGTTGCTCACGCAATGGCGTACCACACCATTCGCGGTGGACTGGAACAATGACGGCCTGACCGATCTGGTCATGCTCGACCACGAAGGGTATCTGGCGTTCTTCGAACGGGCGCGGCGCAGTGGCGAACAGGTGTTGCTTGCCCCCAAACGCGTGTTCTGTAACGAAAAGGGCGAACCGCTTCGCCTCAATCCCGCCGCAGCCGGTAAAAGCGGTCGCCGCAAACTCTGCATCGTGGATTGGGATGGCGACGGCCGACTCGACATCCTGCTCAATGCCGCCAACGCGCGATTCCTGCGGCAGGTGGACGCGCGCGACGGCAAATGGTTCTTCAAGGACATGGGACTGTTGGCCGAACAAAATATCGAAGGTCACGATGTCAGCCCAACCGTCGTGGATTTCAACGGCGACGGCATCCCCGATTTTCTCGGCGGCGCCGAGGATGGACGGTTCTATTACCTGAGAAACCCACGTACAAAATGAACAAACTCATTTGCCTGTTCTGCCTCATGCCATCGCTCGCTTTGGCAACAGTAAAAAGCGAATTCATCTTCGAGAACGCGCCATTCCGCTCTTGTCACGCCTCGACGATCGCCGAGACGACAAACGGCCTGGTGGCCGCCTGGTTTGGCGGGACACGAGAAGGGCATCCCGACGTGGCCATCTGGTTGTCGCGATACGAACACGACAAATGGACTCCACCCGTCAAGGTCGTGCGCGACGAGAAGCATCCCTGCTGGAACCCGGTGTTGTTCCAACCGAAAGACGGGCCGTTGATGCTCTTCTACAAGGTCGGCCCCAACCCGCGCCAGTGGTGGGGGATGCTCTGTGCTAGCACCGACGATGGCAGGACATGGAGTGCGCCGCGCCGATTGCCCGACGGTATTCTCGGCCCGATCAAAAACAAACCGGTCCAGTTGTCCAACGGCGACATCCTTTGCCCCTCCAGCACCGAACATGACGGTTGGCGCGTGCATTTTGAGCGCAGCGCCGACGGCGGTCAGACGTGGACAGCCACACCGCCTGTCAACGACGGCAAAACCATTGGCGCCATCCAACCGAGCATTTTGTTTCATCCCGACGGCCGGTTGCAGGCCGTCGGACGCACTCGACAGGGCAGGGTGTTTGAAGTTTGGTCCGAAGACAATGGGCGGACGTGGGGCACGATGACGTTGACTGAGCTGCCAAACCCGAATTCTGGCGCCGATGCGGTAACATTGCGCGATGGTGGTCAGTTGATCGTTTATAACCACACTCAGAAAGGTCGCTCACCGCTGAATGTCGCGATCTCGCGCGACGGAAAGAGATGGAAACCCGTTCTGGTACTGGAGAACGAGTCAGGCGAGTATTCCTACCCCGCCGTTATCCAGACTCGTGATGGTTTTGTCCATGTCACCTACACATGGAAGCGCCAGCGCATCAAACACGTTATCTTCAATCCTGCCGCTATAGATGTTTCCTCACGGTGAAACGGCGTGTCTTTTAGCCGCTAACCTGCCTCAAGTAAGACACTTATTGTTGTTGTCCATTTTCGGGAACGACCAAGTCATGTTCGACTGTATTCTCGCAGGGAACAAAGAGTTTCCGCTTGCCTCGCAAAAATCGGGCGACTAACAATAGCAACGGTCATATGAAGCCCCTTGCCGATGCCGAGAAGCTTACTAGGCGCATGGCTTTGTTTTGTGCTGCGGTGGCAGGGATTTCTGGATTGTTCGCGTTGGCGTTCTGGCTGGGGGGCAATTCACAGCCGATCAAGTGTTCCGAAAAGTTGTAGTAATGGCTCCCTCCACAGCATGGGGGATCGTCTTGTTGAGTTCGGCCTTGTGTTGGCACGTTTTACGTCCTGACAAACGTGCGACCCGCATTTTCGGGATGACGATAACGCTGTTGATTTTTCTGTTTTCCTTTTTTGTCCTTTTCGCCTGGTGCTTTGGCCACAAATTATCGCTTGAGTGCTGGATTTGTCTCTGGCTCAACGCCTGTCAAGGGGAAGGCTGTCGCCAAATGTCGCCAATTACAACGGCGATGTTTTTAGTTGTTGCCGTGAGCTTTTGGTTGGTGCTGCACATAAAAGAATCCCGCCGCCCGTTGCGACAGGTGGCGTTTGGATTGGCATTGATGGTTGTTCTGGGGGGACTGGTAGTGGTGTTGGGATTTGTCATTGGCAGTTCCTTGTTGTTCACGACTTGTCGTGCCCCAATGGCGTTATTGACGGCAGTGGCGTTCGTGTTCCACGGAAGCGCGCTCGCATTAACAGCGAAAGCGCATGACTGGCTGTTGCACTTGTTTGGCAGCGAACCGTCCGTTTCGAGCGTAGTGACACGACAGCGTGCTTGGCAGATTGTAGCTGCGGGAGGGATGTTGATCGTGGCGATTGGCGTTGGCGGCGCCGTTGTGGTGCGACGGGTCATCAACGAGTCGCACGCCCGCATCAAGAGGCACCTGCTCGACGTTGCGGAAATGAAAGCCAACCACATCGGCGCTTGGTATGCCGAACGTATGGGGGATGCCCAGCAAATCAGAGATTCGACGGTTTTTGCTGCCAGCGTTTCGCAATATTTAGCAGATCCGTCCCCTGTTCATCGCGAGCAAGTTTGGTCATGGATTTGTGCGTTGCAACGAAATGGGGGATACAGTCGAGTGTTGTTATTGGATGCGGAACGATCAGTGCGTTTGGCAGTACCCCAGGACGATGATTGGTTGGGGCCATTGGCATTGGCAAAAGCCAAAGAAGCGTTGGCTACGGGGCAGATTGTAGTGTCTGACCTGCATTTGAGTGTGGTCAAAACGAACTTTCCCAACATGGATTTGTTCGTACCGCTTGTTTCACGTGGGCAGAAGCCGATCGGAGTAATCATGTTGGAGATTCCTGCACATGAGTTCCTTTATCCGTTGGCTCGAACATGGCCGATGCCTAGCGAAACGACAGAGTCACTGCTGATTCGACGGGATGGCGATGAAATTGTGTATCTAAATGATCTACGTCATCATCCCGACGCTGCATTGAAATTACGACGTTCATCGCATCAAACGCAATTGATTGCGGCGCAAGCACTGCGGCATGGCCGCGGCGTGGCAGAAGGAGTGGACTACCGCGGCGTACCGGTATTAGGAGCGTACTGGTCAGTACCGGGCACGTCATGGCATATGGTGGCCAAAATGGATCAGGCCGAAGTGAATGCGCCGCTTTATCGCCAGATGTGGCTGGTGCTGATCAACATTGTCGTGTTTGGAATTGTGTCAGCCCTTGGTCTGCGCTTGTTGTGGGAACATCATCACGCCGCGTTGTTGAAACATCAACTTGATTTGGAACATGAAAAAGATGCAATTGCCCAGCGTCTGCGGGAGCTGTTGCAACATGCCAACGATATCATCGTCATTGCTGAGGAGAACGGGCGAATTTTGGAGATGAACCGTCGGGCCATTGAAACCTACGGGTACACGACCGATGAGTTTCATGCCATGCAGACGGTGGAATTGCGTGTCCCACGAGAACGGACTGCTTGGCCGGAACTGGACGAAAAATTACGGCATGATGGCTCGGCTTTGTTCGAAACGGTTCATCAGCGTAAAGACGGTACGACGTTTCCTGTGGAGGTCAGCCTTCGTTTGGTCCAAATCGGCGACAAACGGTATCGTTTGGCCATTATTCGCGACCTGACCGAACGCAAACGGGCGGAGCAGGCGTTGCGCGAGAGCGAGCAACGATTCCGTATCATGCTGGAAGAGGCGGCGGATGGCGTGATTTTGCATGATGCGCAAGGCCGGATCATCGAGGTCAACCGCACCACCTGCCAGCTTCTCGGTTATACCCGAGAAGAACTTCTCTCGTTGTCCATTCATCAGGTGGATCCTGATGCCATTGCGGTTGGTAAACATCTGCTGTGGGAACGGGTTTTCGTCGGTGAACAGTTTACCTTTGAGAGCCAATACCTTCGCAAAGATGGCACCCGTGTTCCCGTGGAAGAAAGAATTAGTTCACTACAACTACCCAGCGGACTGGCAGTCCTCAGCATTGCGCGCGACATCTCCGAGCGGAAACGCGTCGAGGCGGACCTGAAACGACTGGCCACCGCCGTCAGTCAGGCGGCGGAAACCGTTGTGGTGACAGATCTCAATGGGACCATCCAATATGTCAATCCCGCTTTTGAACGGATGACCGGATACCGCGCCGCGGAGGCCATCGGACAGAATCCGCGCATTTTGAGGAGCGGTCAGCACAATCAACAATTTTATCAGACCCTTTGGGAGACCATCCTACGCGGCGAAACATGGCGTGGTCGTTTTATAAACCGGCGCAAAGATGGCTCCCTCTACAAAGAGGAAGCTGTCATCTCTCCAGTTCGCGACGCGACCGGTCAGATCACCAATTTTGTCGCTGTCAAACATGACATTACCGAACGCGAGCGCGCCATGGACGCGCTGCGGGAAACGAATGAGAAACTGGATCATGCGTTGTCGGAACTCAAACGTGCCCAGTCAAAACTAATTGAACAGGAACGGCTTCGAATTGTCGGCCAAATGGCCAGCGGCATTGCCCACGACTTCAACAACGCGCTCGCACCCATTCTCGGTTTTTCGGAGTTGTTGCTTGAACGCTCTGATTTGCGGCGAAATGAGGAAAAACTCCTCGATACCCTTCGTTTAATCTTTGCCGCGGCCCAAGATGCCGCGAACGTTGTCAGACAGTTGCGTGAGCTGTATCGGGGAAGACCAGGACAAACTGATTTTGCGCCCATCAATCTTGCCCAGGTGGTCAGACAAGCCGTAAAACTTACCGAGCCACGTTGGCGCGAGGAAACAGCCGCGATCGGCGTGTGCGTCAACATCAACCTCGATTTGCAATCGGTGCCGGAAACCGCGGGTAACGAGAGCGCCTTGCGAGAAGCGGTGATGAACCTGATCCTGAACGCGGTGGACGCAATGCCACAAGGCGGAACAATCTCGTTGAAAACGTACGTTGACCAACAAGGCATCTGCCTGGAGGTCAACGACACGGGCGAGGGGATGAGCGAAGAAGTTCGCAATCATTGTTTTGACCCGTTTTTCACAACCAAGGGAATACGGGGAAGCGGGTTGGGGTTGGCAATGGTCCATGCCATTGTTCATAATCACGGCGGCGAAATCAACGTGGCCAGCGAGTTAGGCAAGGGCAGCACCTTTACCATCCGATTGCCGATCCAGTCGGTGCCAAGCAAATCGCCTGAACCAGACAAAACCGACACGTTTACGCGCCGTCTGCGCATCTTGTTGGTGGATGATGAACAGGTGGTGCGTTGTGTCTATGCGGAATATCTGAAAGCCGAGGGGCATCAGGTCGAAGAGGCGGAGAGCGGCCCGGCGGGGTTAGCGGTGTTTGCGCGACAACCGTTCGATCTGGTCATCACCGACATGGCGATGGTTGGGATGAGTGGCGAACAATTTGCCACTCGCATTCAAGAACTCAATCCGGGTACGCCGATCATTTTGTTGACCGGGTTTGGCGACTTGATGAAAGCGCGCGGCGAGAAACCGTCGAGCGTGTCCGTCGTGCTCGGTAAACCAACCACATTGGCCGACTTGCGAAATGCGATTCGAGAAGCCATGGGAGATTCTTAACGGCTATGGGCGCCTTGTGCACTCGATGGCGGAGGGATTTGCCGAGACACCAACGGCAGAGTCACCGCAAGGATTGCTCCTGAACGATTGGCGTGAAGGGGAGAGATTCAATTTTGGGTGAATGTGTTGGGAGGGGCCGATCAAAGAAGGGTATGAGCAAACATGGTTTGCTGCGCCCCTCCCGGGGGTGTGATTGAGTTTTGTACGGTTTCTCAAGCGACCGCCCACGGCGGACAACTGGTCGTGGCGGTGTGGCCATCGAGAGGTTGTTGGGCGTGAAGAAGATTTCCGATCAGAGTTCGTTGGGTGACTGGTTACGGGCCATCGGCGATCCCGGCCGGGATCCGCTGCGCCAGATCAGGCGGGAGTTTGTGACCTGCGACGATCGGGCAGGCGAAGCGCAACGGGCGTTTGAGCGGCATCGGCTCAAGGGGGATTGGGAACGGCGGTTGAGTGAACTGCTGAGCGATTTCCAACTGCATCATCTGCCGTGTCGGCGGTTGGTGGCCAATCAATGTTTCTATGCGTTGGCGACCCTCACGCTAATGATTCTGGGGAAAATAACTCTAGTTGTTTGCGAGACACTACACTAGTATCCGAGTGAAGTGAGTTTATGGTCACAATTTATAGTCATTGCCATCACATCAGAAGCCGACCTTCGACGATAGCCAAAACGTTTTGCCTCCTCCTTCCGCTTCTGTCCCTTCCATTCGGTGTGGGGCTGGCTATGAATCCGGTTGATGCAGTCGATCCTTTCATCGGCTCTGTCACAACCCATCCCAGCAGTGGGCATGGGCTGGGTAAAACAATCCCCGGTCCCTGCACCCCCTACGGCCTGGTGCAGTTGGGGCCCGACACTATCACCGGTGGCGACAACGGCAGCGGCTACAGCTATGAGCACAAAACCATCGAAGGCTTCAGCTTCACCCACATGAGCGGCGTCGGCTGGTATGGCGACCTCGGTAACTTGCAGGTGATGCCCCAAGTGGGCGAACCGGTACTGGATCGTGTTGCAGCGAAATCGCCATTCGTCAAGACCAGCGAGAAGGCCAGCGCCGGCTATTACGCGGTCACCCTCGACCGTGGCAACATCGGCGTCGAGTTGACCGCCGCGCCACGGGCCGGCATCATTCGCTTCACCTTCCCTGAGGCACCGGTGTCGCGCATCAAGGTAGATCTCGCCCGTCGCGTCGGCGGTTGTTCGGTAAAACAATACGTGCGCCGTATTGATGACCGCACGGTTGAAGGTTGGATGGACTGCAACGCCAAGGGCGGCGGTTGGGGCCACGGTCACGGTCGGTGCAGCTATATGGTGTATTTCCGCATGGCCTTCAGCGTCCCCATGCAGGCTTTTGGCATCTGGGATCAGTCCACCGTGTGGCGCGACCGCACCGAGGCTACCACCGAGGCGGGGGGCTTTTTCGTCGAGTTCCCAACCACCGGCGGGCAGCAGGTACTGGTCAAGGCGGGCATCTCCTTCGCCAGCCTGTCCGGTGCTGCTGCCCATCTGGAGCAAGAGATCCCCGGCTGGGATTTCGACGAAGTGCATCGCGCCGCCCGTGCCACATGGGCCAAGGCACTGAGTGTTATCGATGTCGAGGGTGGCACCAAGGACCAACGGCAGATCTTCTACACCGCGCTCTACCGCACCTTCATCGATCCCCGCTGCATTTCGGACGCCGACGGCACCTTCCGCGCCATTGATGGCGCCTTGCAGAAAGCGAATGGCTATACCCAACGCACGATATTCAGCGGCTGGGACGTGTTTCGCAGCCAGTTCCCGCTCATGACACTCATCGCGCCACGGGTGGTAGACGACACGATCAACTCGCTCCTGTACGTTGCCCGTACCGACAACCAGGGCCGATTGCCGCGTTGGGAAATGATGTTGCGCGAGTCTGGCTGCATGCTCGGCGATCCAGCGGTGTCGGTAATCGTCGATGCCTGGCGCAAGGGGATTCGCAACTACGACACGGCCGAGGCTTGGAAGGCGATACGCCTCACCTGCCTGGATCCGGGCCGTAGGCGTTCTGGTTTCAAGAATTGGGTCGAGAAGGGTTGGGTGCCGGGAGACATCTCGCGAACACTTGAATACGCTTACGCTGATGCCTGCGCCGCGTGGTTTGCCCAAGAGATGAATGCACCCGAGGATGCGGCGGTGCTATGGCAACGGGCACAAAACTACCGCAACATCTTCGATCCGTCGGTAAACTGGATGCGAGCACGCAACCAGGACGGTACCTGGGCCGAGTGGAAGGGCCGCACCAAGCACGGCCAAGGTTGCATGGAGAGCAATCCTTTCCAGCAGGGGTGGTTTGTGCCGCATGATGTGCCCGGCCTCATCTCCCTGCTGGGCAAGGACCGTTTCATCGCCGACCTCACCGAGATGCTTGAAAAGACGCCGCCAGACATGAAATGGAACAACTACTACAACCACGCCAACGAGCCGGTGCACCACGTCCCCTTCCTGCCGGTCTACGCCGGCCAGCCCTGGCTAACCCAGCGCTGGACGCGCGAAGTAATTAACCGTGCCTACAAGACCGGCCCCTACGGTCTGGTAGGTAACGAGGATGTGGGCCAGATGTCCGCGTGGTATGTGCTCGCAGCGCTAGGTATACATCCCGTCTGCCCAGGTGATCCGGTCTACATCATCACCAGTCCTCTTTTCCCCAAGGCCACACTGCGCCTCGATCCGACCTACTACCCAGGCGGCACCTTCACCGTGACGACCCGGGCGACGAAGCCTGGAGCCATCTATATCCGCTCTGCGACGCTGAACGGCAAGCCGTTGAACCGCGCCTGGATCCGCCACGACGAGATCACCGCCGGCGGCACATTGTCGCTGGAACTGGTGCCGGAGCCGGACCGGACCTGGGGTACGCAGGAACTGCCGCCATCATTGACCGCGTCTCACCCCGGCAAGGTTACCCATTTGTCAACTTCACGCCCAACGACTGCGCCGAATCGAAACTGACCGTCCTCTCCCTCATTGTGTACACAACGGAAAGACCGGGCAGACTTATTGATTATAATAGGCTGACATGGGGTGTTGTGGTAGTGACATGGCTACCACACGCGATCATCCGGTAATGGAAAAGCGCAGGCTAAAGGTTGCCGCCTTCTTCGAGAAGGGTCACAGTGCCAGCGCGGTTGCCCGCAATTGGGGCGTGCGCCGCCAGTCGGCTCATGCTTGGAAGCAGGGCGATTGCATTTAGAAGTGGAGCAGTTGGAGGAGGTAAGCACAACTCCA
>JGI24721J44947_10008653_pt1 | contig 13277 bp, 7 predicted proteins | sample YelNatPaOPGAMG01_FD_44947 | JGI IMG/M metagenome (IMG submission 44947)
TGATTGACGGATCGAAGGCTCTTCGCGCCGGGATTGACGCAGTTTACGGTGAGAGCAATCCGGTGCAGCGATGTCGTAATCACAAGATCAGGAACGTGGAGGGGTATCTTCCCGCAGTTAAACACCGGGCTGCAAGCTCCCTGCTTGACACGGAGAAAAAGTTCCGTCGAATCTCGGGATTTAAGGATATTAGGATGCTTGAAGCGGCATTAGCCAAAAATATAGATATTCAGAAGAAAAGAGCGTAAAATCATTACGGTCACCAGCCGCTTTCTAATATAGCGGGACAAGCTCAACTCCTGTAATACGGGGATGCATACTCGATATCCCGCTTGAGCGCTTCACACAATACAATCCGGCTCGCAATTCCTTCCAAAAGGAGGTTTGGTATGTGTGCGTGGATCATCCTGGCATGTCTTGCCCTCTTTTGCGCTTTCGCATTCGCTTTTCCTTCCGGACGACAAGCGATCTCCCTCAATGGTGAATGGCGCTTCCGCTTCGCATCGGATGATCGGGGGGAGGAGGAGGGTTGGCAACGCAATGAGAATGGATTTGACGACGTTTTAACGGTTCCAGGGTGCTGGGAGGCNCAAGGAATNGGCTCCGAAACCTCCAACATGCGCCACTTCGCTCTTGGAGTGGGCTGGTATCGCCGCAAATTCCGCACCCCGGCGTCATGGCGCGATGGAAAGGTTTGGCTTGTCGTGGGAGGGGCNCACAGATCCGCCCGGGNGTGGGTTAATGGCGCATTCGCCGGTGATCATTGGGGGTATCCCGTGGGTTTCCGACTGGATATCACGAACCTTCTCGTTAACGGGAATGAGCAAGAGTTGGTGATCGCCGTGGATAGCCGACGTCACCCCGACCGGGATCCTCTGGCGAGTTCCTTCGACCTTTTGGATTACATGGACGTGGACTGGGGAGGAATCTTCGGGGATGTGACGATTGAGAAGACCGGCGCCTCTTGGATTGAGGATATCTTTGTCATGCCGGATCCATTGAAACACAAGGCGAGCGTCAAACTCGGCATCAGTGATTCCTCGCACCTCGGAACCACGTTAAATTATAGAGTGATCCACTGGAGCCTCAAGGGAAAGCGATCGAAAAGCGATACGGCGTACGCCAACGGGGTTATTCAGGCTTCGCCCGAAATGAGCATTGAAACAGCTTTGCCGGGTGCTCCCTGTTGGAGCCCGGAATCGCCCGAGTTGCTTCTTTTCGACGCCTCCCTTCTTTCGGGGACGCAGGTTCTGGACCATCGGGTCGTGCGCTTTGGTTTACGTCGGATCGAGATTCGAGACTCGCATTTTTATCTGAATGGGGAGCGTTTCTTCCTCAGTGGGTACGGCGACGATTGGACATTTCCCCGGAAGGTTTTCGGAGAGCCGAATGTGGCGTCGTGGAACGCGTACCTGCAAAGGCGGAAAAAATACGGGTTTAACGGAGTGCGGCATCATTCCTGCATGCCTCCCGACGCCTATCTGGATGCCGCGGATGAAACGGGACTGTTTATCCAACCGGAGCTTCCCATCGCTTATGAACAATTTCTTGAAGCCGCGACACCCAAGGGGCTGGACCTTTATCGCCAGGTATGGAGGGGTTACATCACCCGGATGCGCAACCATCCAAGCGTATTCGCATGGTGCATGGGCAATGAACTCTGGAACGGCATGTCTTTGGGGAATGAGTTGTATCGCACGGCGAAGGAGTTGGATCCCACGCGCCCCGTTATCGATTCAGATGGTGTGTGGCCAGGCGCGAACCGTCCGACATTGGATTACCTAAGCGTTCAGTTCGACGAGGGGGTCATTCCATGGGGATCATCGAAGTCAAAGTATCAACTTGAAGCGGCGCCAAACAAACCTGTTCTCGTACATGAGATGAGCAATATCTCCACCCTGCCCAATCCCGCCGATATTCCAAAATACACGGGTGGTGTGCGTCCCTATTGGCTGGAGCGGATGGAAGACGAGGTCAAAAAGCGCAATCTTGCGGATCGGTTGCCAGCCATGCGGAGGGCGTCTAACCGACTGCAAGCGAGTCTTCTGAAACTGAATATCGAATCGGCGCGTCTCAGCAAATCGGTGCAAGGTTTCTATCAATGGCTATTCAGGGACTACTGGAACCAGAGCACCGGTTTTGTTAACCAATTCGACGAACCGCGCTCCATATCCCCCGCGTACTCGCGAAAGTTTCTTGATCCTGCCACGCTTTTATGGGAGCGGGACCGAGTCAGCTTTCATTCGGCGGAAAAAGTGACTTTTAGAATTTACCTTTCCGACTTTCGACCGCATTCCGCACCGAATCCGGATACCGTGCACATCAACTGCGAAGATGCCTCCGTGATTCTCACGCCGCCGGAATCAAGGGAGGTGCGCGGGTTGATTGGTCCGTGGACCGGGGAGCTGGAACTGCCCCGTGTCAGGACCCCAAGGCAACTCCGACTGGTTGCAACTGCGAGAGAGGTTCGCAATGAATGGAAGATTTGGGTGTTTCCGAATCAAAAGAATATAAAACCCGCAAACGAGAGGAGTGCGCCGTTGATTGCCAGGTGGATCACGCCAGCCGTATTGAGCAGGTTGGAAACCGGCGAAAACGTTCTCCTCATGGGTGATGGTATGCTCTTTCCCTCTCTTAACGCGAAGTTCAAACCGGCGTGGTGGCACGGGGATGAAGACTCGGATCATAGCTTCGGGAATATGATTGCGCGACACCCCGCCTTGTCGGGATTGCCTGCGGAGGGATTCTGCGATCTGGAGATGGCGGCGATGATGGATAACCGTCCGGTAATTCTGCTGGATGAGATACCTGGAGCGATTCAGCCGATTATCGCCTGTCTGGACGTACCTTGGCTGATGCGATCCAAGGCGTATCTTTTCGAAGCCTCGGTTGGAAAGGGACGGCTTCTGGTCTGCACGTTGAACCTAACCAAGCTCCTTCGAGAAACCGATCCCGCAGCCGAATGGATTTATCAACGGTTGATCGAATATGCGTCGGGGAATGCCTTTCGCCCCGAAGGCGTCATTCCGGTTGAATGGATAAGAACGCGCATACGGAACTTGCCGGATTTTGACAAGTGCGTTGAAGGTTTTTCCAGAATCGTGGAAGCCTCCGAACCGGCTCGGGATTGGTACAGCATTCGCGAAAACAGTGCGCCAATGTTCGCAGTACGCGAAACCGATGGGAAGCAGTTTGTCCGCTGGATGACTGCGGATGCCCCTTCTCCACTCCCGGATAACACTATCACGTTCGCATGGTCGGGGGGCATGGGGTGGGAAACGGAACCGCCAGGAGGAGACTTTACGCTCAGCGTGAATGGCACTGAGATCATCGATTTTCCCTTCACGGAACAAAACGCGGTATGGTGTGATGCGAGATACTGCACCGAATTGCGATATGTCGTGCTGCGGACCATCGTTCCGGATTCGTTTGGCGTCTTTCTCCTCACCGTGCCAAGAAGCCTCCTTCACCCCGGAAAGCCGTTGGAGATAGAAGTTAGAGCCCCTGCCAACGGCTCCAAAAGATGGTTCGGCCTTAACCCTTTCAGGAATATACTATCCGTGGAGTAAGCGTTTCATACCCTGAGAAAGAGAGATGCAAATGAATCGAATCCTAATCACCCTTCTCATTACGCTTAATCTATCGCCTTCCGGGTACGCATTCGCGTCCGCGCCGAATTCCGCTTCATCCTCCCCACCGCCCGGGTACCGCTCCAATCTCTCTCGTTTATTATCGACCTTCAATCGGATAAGCATGCAGGGACCCTATCATCCAACCGGGCAAGGATTGGACAATCGTCCCATTCCGATATGGTACAAAAATGCGAAGTTCGGCATCTACTTTCACTGGCTTATCGCTTCGGTGCCGGCTTATGAAGGGGTGGGATGCTGGTACGGGAATAACATGTATATCCCCGGGAACTCCGCGTACAAGCATCAAATTGAGACGTATGGGCCGCTCTCCCAGTTTGGATACAAGGATTTCATTCCCCACTTCACCGGTTCCCGTTTCAACGCCAATCAGTACGCGAAGCTTTTCAAGGAAGCCGGAGCGAAGTTCGTGGCCGAGGTGGTGGATTTTCACGACGGTTTTCCAATGTACAAAACGTCTCTCACTCCATGGAATGCGACGCGAATGGGACCGAAAAGAGATGTGTATGGAGAACTCGCCAAAGCGGTTCGAAAGGAGGGAATGAAACTCGGGTTTGCATGGCACGGATTCGAACACTGGGGCTTTTTCTATCCCGGAACGCAAATCGATTCCGATGTGCGCCCCCCCTATTCCGGCGAGCCATGGTCCGTTTACGGTCCGGCGGAGCCATTCAGTAAACCGCTATCGAAAGCTTTTATTGATGATTGCATGGGCAGACTTACCGAGATTGTCGATCAATACCATCCTGATCTGGCTTGGTTCGATTTCGATGACCTGTATGTTCCCCGTGCCGATATGCGCAAGTGGCTATCCTTTTACTACAATCGTGGGGTTCAATGGGGAAAGCAGGTGGTGGACACGGATAAAATCCAGCCTTTATACGCCAAATCCTGCGTGCTGGACTTGGAGCGCGGACAAGCGGATCATATCCTGCCTCACACATGGATGGAGGATACCTCCGTAAGCTGGAAGGACTGGAGCTATATTCGCAACGACCAATTCAAAACCGACGGTGAGATCATCCGCGAATTGATAGATGACGTAAGCAAAAACGGCATCATGCTGCTGGATGTCGGCCCGCGCCCCGATGGAACCATCCCTGCGGAGCCGAGAGCCATTCTGCGCTCCATTGGTCGATGGCTCAAAATAAATGGAGAGGCGATCTATGCAACCAAGCCCTGCAACACTCTGGGGTTCGGGGAGGGACCGCATTTGCATACAGGAGGAGGCGCTTTTTCCGACGCGGCTGTGGAATACAACTCCCATGATTTCCGGTTCACCCAGAAAGGAAACATAATCTACGCCATCGCAATGGATTGGCCTCGCAAAGGGGACGCATTCCTCATCCATTCTTTCGCCTCAAATCGAGCGATATCCACAGGCGGGGTGGCGAGTGTGAAACTTTTGGGTTGCCCTAAAAAGCTGAATTGGAAAATGACTCCGGAGGGGTTGTGGATCAAATGCCCTGCAATGCGCCCTTGCGAACACGCTTACGCCTTCAAAATCGCAATGAATGGAGCTTTTCTGCAACGTATGAACGCCAGGCGTTTGAACAACGATACGGTTCGGATTTACGCGAAATGGTGGAACCCGCAACCAACCCCGGTTCGGCAATTGATTCCACTCTTGCAAAACGGACGCGTCGTAGACAGGCAGTGGCTAAAAATGGAACCCCAACGAACCGTGCAGCAACTGCTATCTCTGAATATCCCAAAATCAACCCGTTCCAATATTGAGGATATCGCCCTCGCCTGCCCCAAAGGTCTAGCCCCTCTCGCATCGTGCCGACTAGTCAATCCCCCCGTGAGCGCACATTATCATTTCAATGGAAAAACCAACATCGAAGGCGAAAACGTCGGCGTATTCCCGCAAATGACTGTGAGCCTTTGGGTGAGGCCTAAAAGTCTGACCGAGGATTACACCGCCCTCCTAAACACCGATTCCTGGACCACTGGCTCCATGCATTTCCAGTTGCTTGAAAATGGAGAGATCGAATTAGCCCTCGGCGGTGATGGACAAAGCGACACAACCCTCGCACTGACCAATGGGGAATGGGCGAACGTCGCGGCCACCGTGGATACATTGAAGCGATCCGCCAAAGTTTACGTTAATGGAGTTTTGGAAATGCAATTTCCTCTCTCCGCCGAAAATCCCGTGCATTTGGATAAGTTTCATCTGGGGAGTTGGGCGGGAAATTCACGGTTTTTGAACGGTGAGATGGCGGATGTGCGAATATACAATCGGATTCTGACGCCCAAGGAAATCAACGGTCTGGTGAGTGGAATAGAACCAATGGAAGGACTGGCGGCGTGCTGGAATTCCCAATCCTCTTCGGAGGGAAATATCCTGGATGCTTCTGGAAACGGCCATGATCTTATCGTAAATGGCATCGAAAAATGACACCAAACGAATGAGTTGGTATCGCTTGAAAATCAGGTGTTTTTCCAAGTTAAAGTAAGAGCGTAAAATACCCTGGAAAGGCGATATTCATGAAAACATCACAGAGTTTAGAGGGTGCGCGATAAACAGCAAAACCATCGTCCAATCTCACTTCAAAATGTGAGTATCATCCCAGCCGCTCCGGGAGTCACACCCTCCCCCAATCCCTTTTGGAGAATGGCGACAGCTTTATCCCCGGTGCAGTGACAGGGAATCACGGCGTCGGATTCAATTCGCCTCAACTCGGCAACGGTTTGGTCCATACGATCCTGGCTGGCGCTGCTGAGATGGAAACCTCCGATGATGGCTCGTATTCTTTGACCATGGTTCAGCCGCTGTACGAGATTTAATGTGTTCACCAATCCAGCATGGCAGCAGCCGACGCAAACGATCAGCCCGCTTTCCGTCCTTATCCAGAGAGCAATATCATCATCGATAGGATCCGGATGCACTCCTTCCGGATCAGATAAAATGGCCCGCCTGTATCTTCGAAAGTCGTCTCACGTGGTATAGGACCCGTCAGTCCGATATTATCGGTAAGCATTAAAGGCATTGACACATCGTGCAGCTTTTGTGAACATATCCTTTGCAAGGCAATCATGGATTCCCTCTGCATGTGGATGGGCTTGGGCAGTCCGTTTCGAATGCTGTAACGTATCTGCGTCACACCTGGATGGCGGTAAATCTCAGCATTCGGTGCGAGTGCAAGGACCTGCGGAATCCCCCCGGTATGATCGTAATGACCATGACTGAGGACCAGGATGTCGGTATGGCGAAGATCCACGCCAAGCGCCCGCGCGTTGACGGTCATGGTGTCTGTTTGACCGGTATCAAAAAGGATGTGTTTGCCTCCGGCCTCGATCCACAGGGAAAATCCATGCTCTGTGGCGAGACCATCGAAGGCATTGTTGTCGGCCAGTATGGTGATCTTAATATTCCGGGACATCATAAATCATGCCTGTTTGAGACGATAAGGGTGCGCATACCATTCACGCAGCAGAAGACGATTCCGGTAATTTATTCTCTCTGCTCAATGGTGATTTGGCTCGCGTCGGGTCCAACAATCTCGCATATTTCAACCAGTGGTTTTTCACGGTTCTCTTCCAATATACGAATGATTGCTGACCAATCCATCGCACAGTCTCTTTTTAACAGTGATTATGATACCATTGATGAACCGGAAGCGAAATACATATGGTTTATAAATCACCCATGAGCTTGACTACTTGCTTTCCGTCGGCATTTATGACCTTCTCAAGCGTCTTACCACCTTTTTCCGCTTTGATCCTATAAGGCCCCTGAGCGATCTTACCGGCGGGGGTCTGGATAAACTGCACAAGCGGGAATGCCAGCTCTCCCCTGTCACCTGCGATGCCTGTGAAGACGATTTTGCCGGATTTGTCCATGATCGTCACCATGGCGGCAGGGATGGTTATGATTTTTGTAGTCCAACAGACAATAATTTCCGCTGCGTTTGAGTTTGGCTCAAACATTACGGAATCGAATCCGGCGCCTCCTTCAAAAAGGATATCCGTGAGGATTTCCCCCATGCAGGGACCGTTATACTGTCCAACTTCAAACGATTTGAAACGCTTAACTCCTTGATTCCTTACCAGAACCATATCCGTCAAATCAATGTCGCTATATGCTCCATTATATCCGCCGATCTTCACGCAAACATCATTGCTAATGATCTTATTGCAGCGGAGGATATCCCCTGAATCCTTTGTGTTCCTATCATCGCCTTCCACATACAGAGCCGCCGCACCGAATTTTTCAGAAAAGATAACCGCCGCAACGACATTATGCGTGACCTCGTTCCGCACGTCGGTGTTTTCAGACATCCGCAATCCATACGCCCCTCCGAACGGACCATATCCTCCTCTGGCGCAAATAAAGTTATTCTCAATCCTAGCCCGTGTGGTCCCATATCGGACGCGCACCGCATGGGTAAAATCTGTCTCGGGCGTGTGACTTTCATGAACATCGAAAATATTCCAGCGAACCGCTGCATTTTTCGAGAGCGTCATATCCAGCCCTCGCCCATCCGCAGGGTGAACATAGTTATTGAGTATTCTGCAATTACTTGCACCAAAGCAGGAAATCGCATAAGCGTTGGCGGCGTTCTGTTTTTGCGCGATATCGTTGTTGTAGACGATGCTATCATTCCCGATGCCAATGCCGACCTGGGGATAATCCCGAATGGTGTTACCATAAACTCTACAGTTATCAGTCAGCCACAAAGCTCTGCGCATCTGCTGGCGATTTGTTACGATTCGCGAATCGGTCGTCAAAAGGCAGTCGTGCACGGTGACATTCGCGCCGTAGGCGTCCCCAATGGCGACGGTATCAGGACCTTTCATATGAACATGCACATTCTCAATTTCCAGGCTCTTGAGCCCAGCCGTCATGATGCCTGTAAGATACCCCGCCTCGGCGGTTCCCTGTATGACAGTACCGTTTTTGATAACCACGTTTTCCGCGCCACGACTGGTAAAGTTAAGGGGAACATCGGGCGCATAACGAACGTCGTCCACGAAGACTATTCCATGATGAGCGATATTCCCCTTCCGCAAGCCGTTATATGTCATTGCTGTGACTGTTTTGGGAGTGTTCGCGAAGCTCACAATATAATTATTCAAGTCCAAAACGACATTCTTGACGTCGCCGACGAAGAANGCGACGTTGTCCGCATGGATATCGCGAGTCAGCAGATAGTATGTATTGGATTGATCGAGCACACCGGGGGAAGTGATTTCGACCACTTTCAGAAGGGTTTTGATATCCGAAGCCCNCTTATGTTCGNTCATCTGTTCCCTGGTTCTCGCGGTCTTGAAGGTCAAATCTGGTGACTGACTCCTCTCGTTTTCCGCAGATACGGTAATTTTATAGTGATAAATTGTGTCTGGCTGAAGATTGGCAAGAGCGATCTCGTGTCGAATATCTGGCTTATCGGATTTTATGGCATGCCCATACCTATCATCAATTCCATAGGATATTACCGCCCTGGCTGGTCTTGAAGCATAAAATAAAATACTGGTGGAATTGGGGGTGGTCTGGCTGTGGATGCAGACAGCTCCCGCGATATACAATTCCCCTTGATTCTCCCAAGACATTTCCGGGATATGGATACCTTCGGTTCCTTTTGACGAAGCAACAACGCCATTCGCCATATCCATCGAGAACATGAATGACAATTGAGTCATCCATTGAATCGCTTCCCGTCTGGAAACGCGTTTCATTTATTTCCTTCTCCTTGATTGACATGCCGCTGGAACAAGCGTACAGTAATGGTCACGGGAATCCTGAAGATTTTTAATATACAAGCATTCTCAGTAAGAATATACTTCAGGGGATCGAGCTGTCAAACTAAATGCTCCTTCCATACAGCACAGTCTCATTCCACAGCGCCATACAAAGCATTAAAATTTTCATCGCAGAGGTTACAATAATATGGTAACGATACCATATGCAGGATAATCTGTAACACAACATCATGAATATGCAATCATTTCGCGAGTTAATAGACCAAAAATATCCGACCAATAGCTCTCAAAAGTGGTAATGGTGAACTCCAATGAAACGAATGAATATATCAATCATCCCTCAAGCTTAAAGAATTACCCGCAACAAATTTGATACAATGGTAAAATAATATGTCTTTATCATGCGACATCCATCCATGAGGCACGACAAGTTTTGGACGCCGCCACTCTGGATGATTTGGGATAGAATGGGCGATAATAAGAATTGCGGGGATAATGTATCATTCCATAAAGATTCATATCGGATTGTAACAGATGACTGAAGAAAAACATTTCCTGGATTCACCTCATGTTACCGTGCCTCCGCCGATCATTTTCGCCTCGGGCTTCGGCGCCGCTTTCATTCTCGAGCGGTTACTGCCGCTTCGACTTTTCACCGCTTATCCGTTCATACTTGCCGGTTGGTTTTTCGCCGTCGTCTCCATGCTTATTGCGTTCGGCGCCATCGCAATGATGCTCAAAGCTCACACAAACATCCATCCCCATCGCGCGGCGGATCATCTCGTTTCAGGTGGCCCTTTCCGCTTCTCTCGTAACCCCCTCTATCTCGCACAGGTTCTTCTAACCATCGGAGCCGCTCTCTATTGGGATATCGGCTGGGCAATCGTGACGTTGGCTCCAGTAGTAATCATCCTTCAAAATTATGTCATACGTCGAGAGGAGCTCCATCTGGAAGCAAAGTTTGGCGTGGAGTATGCTGAATACAAGAGGAGGACAAAACGGTGGATAGGCTACACAAATTACGGGAGTTAATCGACGGTCGATTGATCATCGCCGTAGGGGATATTACGAAATTCGAAGGCGACGCCATCGTTAACGCGGCAAACTCCACGCTTTACGGTGGGGGCGGAGTGGACGGAGCCATACATCACGCTGGAGGCCCCGCCATACTGGAGGAATGCCGTAAAATTCGCCAAGAGCAATGGAGAGATGGCTTGCCTTCGGGAAAGGCGGTCGCCACGACGGGAGGATTTCTTCCTGCGCGATATGTCATCCATACAGTCGGTCCAATTTGGGAAGGCGGCGGAAATTACGAGGCGGAAACTCTCTTCTCCTGTTATCGGGAAAGCCTCGAGGCGGCTCGGAAACTGCAAGCGTCTCAAATCGCCTTCCCCGCCATTTCCACCGGTGTTTACGGCTATCCCCGCGAGAAGGCTGCGGTTGTCGCCTATCAGGCTGTAAGCGACTTTCTATCTCAAAACAGGGTCCCGGAGCGGGTCTGGCTTCTCTTTTTCACGTCCGAAGACGCCAATATCTTCCTGAAAGCGATACCTGTNAAGTGAAGGGAATGCCTTAATCGAATTGTTATCCACTGAAATCGCTACTCGCACCCGCATGATTTATCTCCTGTATCTTTCTTACATTGAGATTCATCGCGTCAGAAGATAGGGCGTGCGCCCCTGTNCGGCGAACCCCTCGTGAGTTACAGTTGCCTTCACCTTTNCGCCATCCTCCCGCAGCATCCATGCGTGCGCGATCCCATGAGGTAATTTCACTATCCTTGGCTCTTCGGAATACGCCAGCCAACGACCCTTCCCAATCGGAGCGAGGGTGAAATAGTCTTCCGATATTATCCTTCCGTTCACCGCAACTCGATAACGATCCTCCTTGTAATTCACCTCCACATAGGTCTTCGGACCGTAAGTGATTCGAATAGCGCCGTTCGGCAATGTTTGATAGCTCTGCATGGTCTGCATATTCAAAAAACGCCACGGGATGTTCACGAAAAAGAAGCAATCCAGAATGTACGATATAGGCGTGCTTGGGGTTACATCCTCGCTCCAATTGGAACCGTATAACAGCGCTTTCAGGATATCCTCATGGGTCGTTATCACCTTCCCATCCCGCTCCGCATAGGAAACCCCTCCACCATACCCGACCACACCGTGGTAGATGAACGGTATGAAGGGAATGGGCTTCTCCCCTTGAAAATCCGAGGGGTTCGACTGTCGCCACAGATTCCAAAAGTAGGTGATCGGTCCCACGAACGGTGCGGTGAGGAGTTCGGATGTCACATCCACTCCGTGCTTTTGGAACATTTTCACAATGGCGATCTCGGCTCGAACAAAATCGGCGGCGTTTGCCGGATGAGCCGGATCGTAATCATTGTGCACCGGGATGCTGGAGAGCACGTCGATGTGATAGGTTTTTCGGAAGGGATATCGGTTTAATGTGTCATTGATTCTCGCCTGCGCTGCGCCGGTGGAGACATACAGGGGGGCGTCCACCAGGTAGGATTGCCCGCCGCCCCATACTCCCCCCTTCTCCAACCCACCATCCGGTCCAATGGCGATGACGGAGGGATCCCAAGCCGGATTCGGCTCCCAGCTCTTGTATCCGTTGGAGGGAATTCGCTTGTAGGCGTCGGTGTAGTTGTCATGGGCGCTCACGATGCAGTTGTATCGTTTGGCATTGGATANCAGGTTTTTGAGATCCTTTATTCCCCCCAATCGCTGATTCACCNGGGCAACCGACGGGTATCCGGTATCGTGACCGGTGTATTGCCATCCCACAAGATAGGCGATTTGATGTGTGTTATCGGTGAGATGGGCGATTCGCTGAATGATCTTTAAAGCCTGATCAAANGTCGCGGATGGCTTTTGAAATGTGGGGGCGTCACAGAAGATTTTATAAATCAACGTATGACGATAGATAGGATTCAATTGTATATGACGAAGCTTGTTCCTTTCAAATTTCGCCGCGGTTGTCCAGTTCGCACCCTTGCCCGCAAGAAAGGTGATTCTTGCCCCAAGTGAGCGCTGCACCCTTATTTGATGCGCGGCATCCTCTGCGGTGAGGCGATATATCCATTTCAAACCGAGGGAGCCGACCATTCCTTTTCCTGTATACGATGGAAGCGTTTGGAGTGAAAGGATATCCTCCAATGAACCAGGCGCCAATACGGCGACGGCGTTTCGCTGCTGCATCATGACCAGTTGACGGATGGTGTTCGCGTTCAGAGAAAGCTCCTCTCTGTGAGGAACGGAGGCGGCGATGGGGATGATTCCTCCACTCTCCAATGGGGTGATTAATGCCGCATCTGGAATCGAACTCGATAAGGAAAGTAATGATGGAATCGTGACGGACATGAACTGAAACGGAGGGTATTCCCGAATGTGACGGATATCCAAAGATGCCGCGTTTCCTTTCATGGCTATCTCGAAGAGCATCTTCACCGCCACCTCCTTCCCACAACTGAGCGTGACGGCGTACAGCATATCATTGGATTTATGCTTATTCTCGGGTTCGTATTGGACTGTTACACTATGAGACCGTGAGGTAATACGCTGACGGTCGGTTATTCGATAGAGGTCAAAGACCGGCGCGTCGCCGCTATCCCCCCCTCCGAACCGAATGGGCGAGCGCATGGAGGACCAACCGTAAATGATAGGCTTGCTTTTATCCGCATGAAGGTTCCATTCTCCGCCTCTCAACTCGATTTCCTTCGAGGGTGCAGGCGTTGAAGGAAGGAGAGGCGGTTCCTTGGGAAGAGGAACGAACTGCTGATGCAAAGGCTCCGTTTGAACGGATTGATTGGGGGCTGACACCGTGAATTCCGCTATTTTATAACTGTCCGCGCCCGCATTGGCATAGAGCAGCGAGGGATCGGCGAGCGAAATCCGTCCGGAATCATCATACAGC
>JGI24721J44947_10008662_pt1 | contig 13269 bp, 11 predicted proteins | sample YelNatPaOPGAMG01_FD_44947 | JGI IMG/M metagenome (IMG submission 44947)
GCAAGACCCACACGGTGCGGCGTTTACTGCGTTTGGCGTTTGCCATGAACCTTGTTAGTCAAAACCGGATCAGCGACTTTGGTTGCGCTGGTTGGCCGGCCGTGAGCCCTCTGACCGACCGGTGCTGGATGGGCGCACTGGGCTCGGCCACGCCACAGCCGCGCACCGGTCTCACGCGCCTTCCTTAGGCAGAAGGCTGGCCTGAGGGGTGATTTCGCCGGTCTGTTACTTTTCAGTAGCCCCTCAGCGCAACGCAGGGCCAAGGGGCTCAACTGGCCAAAATCCGCTCCAGCCGCTCGACCAGTTGGCGCAGGCCTTCCGGGCTGTCGCCGCCTCCCTGCTCGGTGATGGCCCAACCGCGGTAACCGATTTCGTCCACTGCCTTCATGATGGCCGGCCAATCGTTATCGCCTTCCAGCAAGGGGACATCGAACCCCTTCCACAGGCCTTCTTTGTCCCGTTTCTTGCGACTGAACTCTTTGATGTGCAATTGAACGATGCGTTTGCCCAAGATGCGAATCCACTGCTCCGGCCACCCGTAATTGACGACGTTGCCACAATCAAACTGCCAACCCACCCACGGACTGCTCAGTTCGTCCACATACCGCGCCGCCTCCAGCGGGCTGAGCAGGAAATGGTTCCACACATTCTCGATGGCAATCTTGACGCCCAGCTCCTCGGCCAAAGGCAGGGCTTGGCGAATTTGCTCCTGCGACCGGCTCCAAGCTTGGTCGTAGCTGACCTGCTTGGTGACCACCGCCGGCACCAACAAGATCGATTGGGCGCCGTAGCGCTTGGCGTCGCGCAAGGTCTGCCGCAACGCTTCCAACCCTTCGGCACGCACTTTGGGGTTGGGGTCCGACAACGGCTTGGCCCAGTGATGCTCGCCGCAGACGCTGGGGATTTCCAAGCCGGTGGCATCACGAGCACGCAGCACCTCCTCCTGGTTCATGTGGCTCATCACCTCGACCCCGTCGAACCCGGCGGCTTTGGCCGCCTTGAACTTGTCCAGCACCGAGCCTTTGATGCCGATGGTGGCATACATGATGCCCTTCTTCAGGGGGCGCTTTCGGACTGGGGCTGGCTCAGCCGCCCCGAGTGCGGGAGCCAAAGCCGCACCGCCTGCAACCACGGCAGCAGTCTGGATAAATTCACGGCGGCTACAGGTGGCACTGACCGAACGCTGGACCGAAGCGTTATACATGGCGCTGTGGTTCATACTGCCTGTTCCGGCTCAAGTCAAGACAGGCCACCAAGCCACGGCGTAGCCGCCGCGGTTACGCGGCGGACCCGACGGACTTGGCCAACCAGAAGGATCAATCCGCCCGCTTACGTCGGCGGCTACCAAGTCTTCCGCCGACTCACGTCGGCGGCGACAGGGCGGGCGGTTAGTCTTTTTCGGTGCCGGTAATCCAGCACTTGCGCATGACTTCCAGCGGCGGAACTTTCAGCGGCCGCACGATGCGGAAGCCGACCCACTGCGCGTCGGTCAACCACCAGATGCTCTTGGGCAATTGGGGGTCTTGAGCTTTCCAACTGCGGTCCGAGCCGCGTCGGGCGCCGCTGCGCAAGGCCTCAGGCGGATCGTCCCAGGAACCGCCCCGGACCACGTGCGGGTACGGTTGAGTAGCTTGGAGCCAAGGTTCCAGCACGACGCCTTTTTGATGGCATTCAGCGTAGAAGGTTGGGCTGTATTGGTCCAAGCACCACTCCAGCACGTTGCCGTGCATATCGTATAGGCCCCATGGATTGGGTTTCTTGCGGCCCACCTTTTGGTATTTGAAATCGCTGTTTTTGTCGAACCAAGCGTATTCGGGCAGCTTGGCTGGGTCATCGCCGAAAGAATAGGCGGTGGTGGTGCCGGCGCGGCAGGCGTATTCCCACTCCGCCTCGGTGGGCAAGCGGTAAAAGTGGCCGGTCTTGGCGCTGAGCCATTGACAATACTTGGCGGCAGCGTGGTGAGTCATCGCAATGGCTGGGTAGCCGTCTTTACCCATGCCAAAGCTCATTTCGACATAGGGTTTGGAGGGCCGAGTCACCGCATCCGCCAGCTTGTCTCCTTCGGGATCCGACTTGAGTGTCTCGCGGAGCTTGCGCTCTTCCTCTGGATACATGAATAGCTCGTACTCGTTCCAGGTCACCTCGAATGCGCCCATCCAGAACGGCTCGATTTTGACCCGGTGCTGCGGGCCTTCGTCAGGTTTGCGGCCTGGCTCGGTCTCTGGCGTGCCCATGACGAACTCGCCTCCGGGGATCGGCACCATCACATACCGCACGGTGGTGCCTGGGATGGTGTTGGTGTAAGGCTTCATGTCAGCTTCAGACTGTTCTTTGAGGGTGGCCAAGATGCGTTGGCGGATCAGAGGCACGGTGGATTCGTCGGTATCGGCCAAAGACGGGAGTGCGCCTTGAGCAAGGAGTGCATTGGTGTTGCCGGTGCGCCGGTAAATGGCGTAGTGGGTCGAATACTTGATCTTGCCAGCGGCAGGGGCCGACACCACCAGGAACGCGTTGTCCAGGGCCGTCGCGCCGCTGAGCACTTCGCCATCGGCGGGCGTGAGGCTTTGTACCTTGGCCGGAGGCCGGCTGGCATCGAAGCTGAATACCCCACCGCTGTCGCCAGTGCCAAAGATGATCACCAAGCCATCCCGCTCACCCTGAGGCACTACGGCCAGCGTCTTGACCGGCTGGCCCAGGTCGAAAGTTGCAGCCGGGCCAAAAGTCACTTTCGCCAGACTCGCATCGCTGACCGGACGCACTAGCAGCGCCGAGCTACCGGGCTGAAAGAACAGCACTTGCAGGTGGGGTCCACCGCTGAAGTTGCCAATCACGTAATCCAAGCCCGACTCCAGGTCGGGCACCGAGCCGATGGTCCGTGGCGTTCCGCCAGCAAACGTATCCACGCGGAAGGTATCTTTGTCTTGACCGCTGATGAGGCTGCAGACCAGTTCGGCTGCATCGGGTTGTAAGCCCAGGCGCACGGTGCGGGCATGGGCTAGCGTGCCGGGCAGATCGACATCGGTGAGTCGGCGCAGTTGGCCAGTCTGATTGCGGAACAGGGTCCACTTGTTTGGTGTGGGCGAGTTGTACATCGAGCTGATGGCGAGGTCTGGCCAGGGGGTATCGTCAGCGCCACCGATCTGGATCGCAACAACCGTGTTGGGCCCAAGCCCAGGGGCTGATACTGGCACCGGCGGGTTCATGGCTGCCGGCTCGCCCGGCGCCAGCAACGCCACCGTGTTGGCATCGGCTGCCACCAACGCAAGCGCGTCCTTGCCCGACTCCAGGAGCCGGCCCACTGCAACCGCACTGACATCCTTGACGCCGCTCTCCTTGTAGTTGGCCCATGTGAACGTGCCCGGGCTGGTCTGGTAGCCTACTCGCACCCGGCCAGTCTCGCGGTCCACGATCACCGCGTCGGCCCGGCCATCGCCATCGAAGTCGCCGCAGGAAAGGAACTCTTTTTCGGTTTCGTTAACAAACGCAGCGCTTGCCGCAGGCGCCGCCTGGGCCTGCCAAGCCACAAAACCGTCCCACGCTATCAGCGCTACCTGCACGATGCACACCAGTCGAATCATCATCTTCATACCCTAAACCTAAAAATGTGCGGCGAGTCTCTGCAGCCCGCCGCCGATTGTCAAAACTTTGACGCGCTACTGACAACCGGATTCANCCGCNCCACAGCCGCTGTTGGGGCGGGCGGCCAGCCCATCTCGGGCGCAGTGCCGGCGGCGCGCCGACCTCAGCCCCAGCCTTCCAGGCTGCGCCATGGGACTGGGACGTCTTGCAAGCCAAACTACGTTCGGCGCGAAAGGTGCTTCGGGNCGGGTTGCAGGGCGGCCCNCTTGGCCGTATGGTGCGGGCATGAAGAAGCTGCTGATCGGTTTTCTGCTGGGCGTGGCCGCCGGCTGGGGAGCTTATTGGTATGTGGACCACCACAAGTTCGAGGCGTGGCGCACCAAGCAAAAAGTCGTTCACCGCGCCGAGGCAACCGCCGAGTCCATCAAACGCTCCGTCCGGGTGACCGTGGACGACGTGGTCGAGGAGCTGGCCCGCACCGGCACTGTGATCCGCGAAAAGGCGCGCAAGGTCGGAGACGCTGTGGCCGACGCGGCCGCAGACCTGCGGCTGACGGCGGCCATCAAAACCAAGCTGCTGGCTGAGCCGGGCCTATCGGGCGCTAAGATCAACGTGGACACCGCCGATGGCGTGGTCACCTTGTCCGGCACTGTCACCAGCACCAACCAACTGGTCCGGGCCATGAACATTGCCCTGGAGACCGAGGGCGTGCGCAAAGTGGTTTCGACCTTGCAGGTCAAACCCCAGACATTGTGACGCCGGAGCCGCAGCACCAGGTAGCCCGTCCAAGCTTATTGGGCGAAAGCCACGTTCACCAGTGTGACCAAGTGAATTGGCCCCTAGCCCAGCGGGCTGCTTGTGTTCGGCCTTGTGAAGCCCGGGGCCAAACCCCAAGATTCGCCGCCAATCATGGACAGCGTCGAAGCTGCCGTAACTACGCCGCAGCCTGCCCCGGTGCCGCCGTTACCTGAGGATGCGACACCGGAGCAGAAAGAGCTGCATTGGTTCACCTACCACTACCAAGGCGATCACCAGCGGCAACTGACCCTCCGGGCGGTGTTGATGGGCGGGTTCTTGGGCATGTTCATGTCCATCTCGAATCTCTACACCACGCTGAAGCTGGGCTGGTCGTTTGGCGTAGCCATCACCGCATGTGTGTTGTCGTTTGTGATCTGGAACGGGCTGCGCGCGCTTTCAGGCGGGCGGCTGAGCCGCATGTCCATCCTGGAGAACAACTGTATGCAGTCCACCGCCTCGGCTGCGGGCTATTCGACCGGCGGCACCGTGGGCACGGCCTTTGGCGCGCTGCTGCTGATCCAGGGCCAGCACCAGCCGTGGCAGGTGCTGGTGCCGTTTGTGTTGTTGACGGCGGCCTTGGGTGTGTTCCTGGCCATCCCGATGAAGCGCCAGATGATCAACTACGAGCAGCTCAAGTTCCCCAGTGGCATTGCGGCAGCCGAGACGCTCCGCAGTCTGTATTCCCAATCCAAGGAAGCCCTCCAGAAGGCCTGGTCGCTGATCTTGGCGCTGGGTTTTGGCGGGCTGGTCGGGCTGCTGCGCAGTTGGGGCACGTTGCTGGACCAACTTCGGGCCGCAGGCCGACCCCAACCGTGGCTTGAACAGGTGCATCGGATGGCGTTTATCCCGGAAGCGTTCCGATTCGAGGGCCTGCTCAATCCCCTGTCGCGCGGGCACATGGCCGGCCTGGCCTTCGAGCCGAGCGTGTTGTTGATCGGGGCCGGGATGATCGTGGGGCTGCGGGTTTCGCTGTCGATGTTGCTGGGCTCAGTGCTGCTGTATTACGCAGTGGCACCGTATCTGTTGCAGGTCGATGCCGCGCAAGCTGGGGTGGCTGGGTATGTGCCCTCGTTCAGGCTCAGCCCGGAGGGTGACTTTAACCCGACGCGCTGGGCGTTGTGGGGCGGCACATCGGTGATGGTCTTTTCCAGCCTGGCGTCGGTGGCGCTGCAATGGCGCACGTTGGCCCGGGCCTTTCGCCTGTTTCAACAACGCAGCGGCACGGTTCAAAGCGACCGGCTGGCTGCCATCGAGGTGCCCACCAGTTGGATGGTGCTGGGGCTGGTGCCCATCACTGTCGGGCTGGTGATCCTGCAAGCGCTGGCTTTTGGCGTATCGGTGCCCCTGGGGTTGTTGGCGGTGGTGATGTCGTTTGTGGTGTCGCTGGTCTGTTGCCGAGCCACGGGCGAGACCGACACCACGCCCATCGGCGCCATGGGCAAGGTGACCCAGCTATTGTATGCGGTGTTGCCTGGCGCCAAAGGCAACACCGTTATCAACCTGATCTCAGCCGGCACAACCGCCGCCGCCGGCGGCAGTGCGGCAGACCTGCTGACCGATCTGAAGAGCGGTTACATTTTGGGTGCCAACCCGCGCCGCCAATTTCTGGCTCAGTTCTTTGGCGTGTTTTTCGGCACGCTGGCTGTGGTGCCCGCTTGGTATCTGATGGTGCCGGATAAAGCAGCCCTGGAAGCGTTCAATCCACCCGCTACCACCATGTGGAAAGCGGTAGCTGACCTGCTGACTCAGGGCGTGCATCTGCTGCCCCGGACAGCCTTGATAGCCATTGTGGTGGGTGGCTTGGTGGGGCTGGGCTTGCCGGTGCTGGAGAAGTTGGCTCCCAAAGCGCGGCCTTACTTGCCTTCGGCCATGGGGCTGGGCTTGGCCTGGGTCATTCCGTTCCAAAACAGTCTCTCATTTGCTATCGGCGCAGTGGTGGCTGAGGTGTGGATGCGGCTGCACCGGGCCAGCGCCTCGACGTTCACCGTGCCAGTGGCGTCCGGGCTGGTGGCAGGAGAATCCCTGGTGGCGGCGCTGATAGCCATCCTGTGCACCTTGGTCGGGTTGATGGCTGGCCGACTGTAGTGGGTCGATGCCAATCAGATCGGGTCCATGCGCACCCTACCCGGTGCCTGACCAACGGACAGGGTTGGACAAAACCTGTCGAGCCACTCAAGCTATCCAGCCCATGAACGCGTTCATCTTGACCTGCGCCGCTGCACTGGTGCTAGGGCCGCTGGAGACCGGCCAGGCGGCCCCCGACTCTAAAGATCTTCTGCCCCGACCCTATCCGGAGCGGTTGCGGTGGTGGACTGAGGGCCGGTTCGGCATCTTCATCCATTGGGGACCAGTTAGCCTCAAAGGCACCGAGATCAGTTGGTCCCGCGCCAACACCAATCCCAAATGTCCCAACAAAGGACCCATCCCCGCCGAGGTGTATGACAATCTCTACAAGCAGTTCAACCCGGTGAAGTTCAACGCCGCCCAGTGGGTGCGGCTGTTCCAACAGGCCGGGGCCAAATACTTCGTGCTGACGGCCAAGCATTGCGACGGGTTCCTGCTGTGGCACTCGCAAGCCGACGATTACAACATCGCCCACAGCCCATTCGGCCGCGACATCTGCGCCGAGCTGGCCGAAGCGGCCCGGGCGGCGGGCCTGCGGGTGGGTTGGTACTTCTCGCCCATGGACTGGCGCGACCCGGACTTCCGCAGCGAGCGCCACGCGCGTTTCCTGAGCCGTATGCAGGCGGAGTTGCGCGAGTTGCTCAGCCGCTACGGCCGCATTGACCTGCTGTGGTTCGACTGGGACGGCCGCGAACCGCTCTACGATCAGGCCCGCACCTACGCGCTGGTCAAAGAGCTGCAACCGCACATCCTCATCAACAATCGCCTCGACCTCGGCCCCGGCAACAACAACCGCCAGATTCTGTCGCCACACGCCGATTATTACACGCCGGAGCAGGAAGTGGGCGCCTACGACGATCAGCGGCCCTGGGAATCGTGCATGACCACTTCACGCCGCAATCAATGGGCCTGGGGCGGCCCGGACGACGGCGTCAAATCGCTCGACACCTGCCTGGCCATGCTGATCCGGTGCGCAGGTGGCGATGGCAACCTGCTGCTCAACGTCGGCCCGATGCCCACCGGCGAGATCGCACCCGAACAGGCGGGCATCTTGCGGGGCATCGGCGCCTGGCTTGACCAATACGGCCAGAGCATCTACGGCACCCGCGGCGGCCCGTTCAAACCGGGCGATTACGGTGTCTCGACCCGTAAGGCCAACACCGTCTTCGTCCACATCCTCGATTGGCCGGACGATGTGATCCGGCTGCCAGCCATCCCGGCCAAGGTTGTGCGGAGCCGGGTGTTGACCGGCGGCAAGGCTGAGGTGCAGCAGACCGCCGATGGCATTCGGATCGCCGTGGCTGAGGCGGACCGGCGGCCGGTGGACACGATTGTGGCGCTGGAGCTGGATCGCTCGGCGCTGGAAATCCCGGCCGTCAACGTGCCCTCACCCGTGCCCCTGACACTGAAGGCCAAAGCCACGGCCTCCAACGTCTATCGGAACCTACCCGAATATGGCCCGGACAAAGCGGTGGACGGGAAACTGGACACTCGCTGGGCCACCGACGCCGGCGTCAAAGCCGCCTGGCTGGAATTGGACCTGGGCCGAGAGGTGACCTTTCGCCGCGCGGTACTTCACCAGGCATACCCGGAGCTGAACCGGGTCCGGCAGTTCGCCCTCGAAGCCTGGGCGGACGGACAATGGCAAGCGTTCTATCGCGGACAAACCCTGGGCGCAAAACTCAACGCCAGATTCGACCCGGTGACCGCCCGGCGGGTGCGCCTGAACATCACCGAGGCCACCGACGGCCCCACCTTCTGGGAGGTCCAACTGTTCCCGTAGGCCGGCGACGTCCAGCCTGCAGCCAAACACCACCGGCTGCCGAGCCGGCGCCGGTCAGCCAAGCTCCCCCGCAACTCGCCCTGACAGCAGGTCACCAGGCTGAGCTGCCCGCACACGCTCGGCCAGTTGGCCCTCAGCTCGGCCAGCTCTTCTGCGCGGTGACAGAGGGGACGCAGTCGGAGCGGCCAAGAACCCCGGCGCATTAAACGGACCTCGGTCTATCGTTCGGCTTAAGTGGTCAGTGGTTCCAGTGGTTCCCAAACCCAGTCGGGATCCGAAAGCCCTTCGGACCCGGCGCCGCCGTCGTCCCGGCCGTTCCACCCCACCGACCACAAGACAAATCGTCCATCGGGGGTGCGGTGGTAGCGCATGGGCTGGCCGACAATCACATCGGCTGGCACCTTGGCCACCCAGCGCGGAGCCAGCGCGTCCAAGCTTTCCGGATACTGCCCGTGGGCCAGCCGATATCGTTCCAGCGCACAAGCCAGCCCGTCGGTTTGGCTGGAAGCGTGAAGACAGGAAAACCGCACGTAGATGGTCACCACCGCAGCAGACAAGTCCTGACCAGTAGGTGATGCATGGTTGGGGTCTCTCCGGAGCGGACCGCTCGGTTGCAACCTAGCCCCATCGCAGGCCACGCAACCGGGACCGATCCGCTGGCGACGCACCTGCCCTACCAGCAGGAACAAGCCCTAAACTGCTCGCCTCCGGTGACCGTTTTCCTGCCGCGGTGCAAGGGCCGCACGGCTCACTGGTCAAGGTACCCAACGCGCTAAAACCGTTGCGGGCTGTTGGCCTCGTTGTCGGTCTGCGCATCGCTTGCCCCGGTTGCTGTCTTCACCCCCACCTCGGTCCAACTGGCCTCCGCGAAGTTGGTCGTGCATTCCAACACCTAATTGGTGCCGGCAAACGTGTTGGTATGATGCACCGTCATGCTGTTGCCAGAGCAGGTGAGGTGAGTGATGCGCGGTCGAAACAGCCGACTGAGGTCGATAACCGTCAATCCCCACTGCCCATCCGCCACGGAGGCGTAGGGGCCGTTCACAGCCATGCCGTAGGCGCACCCACCACGTGGCCAACCGGGCCATTGGCCCACCAGGACCGGGTCGGCCGCGGGCGCTGGCAACGCCAAATCAAGGGCCAGCCCGCCGATTCAGCCGCACCGGGCCGTGCCGGCCAACCAAACCCAAGGCGCGTGTGAGTTCATGACGGTTTCCTTTCGAATCCCGGTCTGTCGCTCAAGAATCTTTGTCGGGAACCCCTAGCGTTTCCACAGACCAACCTGGCCGCTGAAACTGCAAGCGCACTGACGCCAAATCCCCGTTGGTCAACGTGAGTTCGTTGGCCGCAGCAGCACCGCACTGACCGACCTGGCCTAATCATGGGGAGGAACTGATTCACACTTAAACCGTGCCCGACTTCCCTCAGGCGCTCAAGGCCCGCTCTAGGATTATCTCGTGCTGGGGTATCCCGCTTCAATGCCGGTTCGTGGGGCTGCCGATAGGGCTGGTGGCATTAGCGCCACGCTCCCTCCCAGCCGGACGACCGCTTTTCCCGCATCCGGCTCTCCGGCCAGTGCCGATCCCAGCGAGATTGACCATAGGCACAGGACCCGTGTTCCAGACCAAACAGCCCCTCTGCCCCAAACCCTCGGTTGTCCAATCCGGGCGCGCCGTCGTTGCGCCAGACCGCTAAAAAGGCCGCCTGCAGATTGCGCTCCGACAGCACCTTGTCCGAGAGCCGAAACCATTGGGCGCTGGGCTCGCTTTCTTCCAGCCGGATTAGCCTGCGATCCGTCCATACCGAATGTTCCACCCACCACCAGCGGTGGCGGATGCCTGCGGGTTGTGGAGCCCAGGTCGCCCCCGCCAACGGCCGCCGCTCGATGACTGTCGTCATTCGTCATCGACTTCACGCCTCCACTTTCCTACGTCCCTTGGCTCCCCGGGCATTTCCCCGCTTCAGCGCTACTCCGGACGCTCTGACTGCCAGTCGGCGAAACGGTAAACTGGCAGCTTGCGCGACAACCCCGATGCATCGGTATGTTGGGCTGTCCCAGCATCACGTGCCTGCTGGCTGAGGCCCGAAGTGGCTCGGCTGTGCCTCGACGGGCCTGCCCATCCGCAGTAGCAGCGTGACTACCGCCACCAAAGCCAGCAGCGTCAGCCCCAGGTCAAAGCCCGTGTAAGCCAACCGGGTAAGCGTGGCGAGGAAACTGAACTTCAACAGCATCAACCCGCCGCACGCGCCGGTGAACACCAGCAGCACCCACAACGCGTTCCTCAAACCCGCTGGCGTGGCAGCCGCCGCTTTGTCCGGGCGACGTTGCAAAGCAAGCACCAGCCCCACCAGCAGAAGCCCGATGCCGATCCAGAAATGCGCTGCGTCAAGCGTGAAGCGCCGGGCAGTCATGTATTCGGCCAGGTCGGGCGTGCGCGCAACGATCAGGCCGGCAACCACAAAACCCGCAAGTGCCAGCCATGCCCACCCGGTTGCTGCCCGGGATGAGACAACCCCGTGACGCACGGCAACTCCCCGCAGGCCAAGAATCACCAGCAGCACGGTCAACAGGGCCAGCAGCGCGTACAGCACCGGCTTGAGCGTTTCTTCGCGGAACGCGCCCAGGCGGACTGAGGCGGCTGAGTAACCGAGGATGGTGTAGTTCGGCGTCCACACCGGTCGGGCATCGTCAGCCGAAAACGCGGCCAGCAACACCGGTTGATCGAAGAAACGCGAGTTGTACGAGTGGCAATCGGTGCAACCACCCGAGCCAAGCGCAGCACGTGCGGGAGCAATATCGTGATTGTACTTGTGCACGTTGGCGTACGGCGTGGCTTCCCATTCGTGCTTTTCCAGCACACGGTATTGCGTACCGGAGCTGTACACGCGGTCGCCGGAAACCCACACGACCCGTTTGCCGACCAGATCATAACCGAGCGATGTGAGATGTCGGGAGACAGCGGTGATGAGGGCGTCGATTTCTTCAGGCCGGTTGATTTCGATGTGTCCGTCGCCGTTGTCATCGGTGATTCTAGCTAGTTCGGCGTATTTGTTCGTATCAGCCAAATGCGCTTTCCACATGGCCACAATGTCCGGCGGCCGCGGCTGCATGAGACCTGGCTTGCCCGGCGTTTCGATGCCGGGCCAGGTGGAATGAATGCGGTTGACGGGGTAAATCTTGCCCTTGTAACGCACGAGCACAGGCCGGAACGTCTCGGTGGGTTTATCGTCGTAGCCCATCACCTTGAGCAGGCCATAGTGATTCCGATACACACCGTCCACACCGTAAAATGTCCAGAGCTGTTTCATGCCGGGATCAATCCATGGGTCCGGGTTGAACACGTCACTGGCCTGGACCTGGATGGGCATGACCTGTTTGGTTGGCGTGTGACAGGTCTGACAGGCGATGGTTTCCAGATGCAACGGCGGCAGCCACGAGTGTGTGGCGATCGGCGCACCGAACTGGCCGGTGGTATGACAACTGGTGCAATCGCGCATCGTGTTGTCCAAGTCATCCCGCACATGGCCGCCCGGGTCGTCGCCCTTGCCGAACTGATGCACCTCGTGCCCCTGAATACGCGGGTCATCGGCATTGCTGCCNCCAGGATGACAATCCACACANCGCAGACCGGCGCGGAAATGAACGTCGGTACGGGCCCGGTAATCCGCCCCGCGCTTTTTCCAGCCGGGCTGTGCGTGGCATGCGAGGCAAGTCTCGTTCCGCGGTTGTGCCACCACNCGCACCTTGACGTTGCCGTCAGCGTCGAACCGACTCAGGTCGTAAATGACCTGGGGCACCTGATTACTTGCCACAGCACCGGTGACCTTGCCAAAGCCCGCACCTTCAGTGGCAGCCCATTTGAAGTTTAGCTTGGCCAGTTGATCGTTTCGCTTCTTGATGTCGTATTCGGGCAGGTGACACAAAAGACAATCGGCCTCGACCACGCCGCTTTCCGACCAACGCGCCTTGTAATAATCGCCGTCGAACCGGTTGTCGCCACCGGGAGTCAGCCCGCTTGTCGGGTCCCGCATCCACAGGTCATACCGTTTACCATCTCGATCGAACTCCAACGGCCCGCCCCCAGGATGGCACTGTGCGCACCCGGCGGTGATGAACGTGAACGATGTCATGTCTATCGTCACGGGTGACGCGTTGCTTTTGGGGGCCAAGTAACGGTAGAGCGGCGCGGGCGAACACCAGTTGCCGCCGTAGTTGCCGGGCGAAGACACCCATTGATAGCGCTCCGCCATGAGCGCCGGCACGGCCTCGCCCTTGCCCTGCTGGAAATGGAAGCCCTCGGTGATCTTGTTGTAATCGTGGCAGCCTGCCGCGCCGCAGGTCTGCTTGGGCGAGTAAGGCGCGGTAGCGTTCACTCCGCGCACCGGGTCAATGACGTTGCCCTGTTCGTCCTTGAGTTTGTAGGGCGGGCAGACACCCATCGCGCGCTTCGCCGGCTCGACGGCGGCGGTGTTAACTGCGGCGGCGGCGGCGCTCGCCGATGTAAGAACAACCAGCAAGACCACGCCGCTCCACAGCGGACGTCCCCAGCCTCGTAGCGCAGACTTCCAGTCTGCCGTATCGCGGATTTCCAATCCGCAAACGTCGCGGGCGACCGGACGCGCCCATTGTCTACACGCCCTGCCGGCTGGATGCCGGCGATACAGCAGGTTAGAAACCTGCGCTACCCAAGCCAGCGCCGCCGTTCGGCCGGGTCGTAGCGCAGACTTCCAGTCTGCCGTATCGCGGATTTCCAATCCGCAGACGCAGCGATCCGACCGGACACTGCGAAGTTCCAACCGTCTTCCGCCCTCCGATGGCCTGCCGGCTGGATGCCGGCGATACAACAGGTTGTCCCACTCTGCGGGATACGCTGGGAGTGCAACTGAGTTCTGTTTCATGGCGATTGTCCTTTCTGTGCAACGTTGGTTGAAGGCTCAGCAGTGAAGCTGCCGCCCAAAGACTTGATCAAAGCCACCGCCGCAAC
>JGI24721J44947_10008687_pt1 | contig 13254 bp, 9 predicted proteins | sample YelNatPaOPGAMG01_FD_44947 | JGI IMG/M metagenome (IMG submission 44947)
CCATCAAACGGAAAGATGTGCTTCTTTTTTTGGAAACCAAAGCCCTGCTAAGCTTGTGCTCTGTCTTTCGCTCCGTATCAACACGAAGGGGGGCGTCGCGAGCCACACCGTGCCGTTGCCGTCGCTGTTGCAGTCGCAAAANCTTCTCGTCCATGTCGTCATCATAGCNATTCATGCAGGTCTGGCGTCTCGATGCCAGTCCCATTGTCGCTTTGGCAGACGCGGACCCAGTGTCATTCGCTGCNCGCATCAGCGTGTGTCTGCAGTGATACGTGGAACTGTCCCAAAGGCTTCGTCCACGATTGCCAGTAGCTGCTGCTGATCAAGTTGAAAATGCTCCAGTGGATCCCAAGCGACCTCNGTATCGGGTGCNGAACTTGTCCACCGCGTATCGCTCGAACCAACNNTNGTCGTTGTCATCGCGGTAAAAAAGGGNGCAGATGCTCCCGATATCCTGACATGCGTTTGGGCATCTGCAGCATACCCCGAGTGACCGTGCTCAGTACCGGATATCAGTGACTGTNCGGGAAGAGATACCGGTGCAGGCANGGGGTCCCTAACTGACCCAGGATGTATGCACGCGGCTCTTGTAGCCAAATCNCTGGATCCTGCTCCTTGTTTAACGCCATAAGTGCATCGTAGCCTTTTGCACTGTTCTCTTATCCAAGCCAGAAACGGGCGTACTGCGTGGAAGCGTGCTGGTGCAGGCCAGTCTGCTTGAAGGTCTTGTTCACTGCGGGCATGGACATGACGTATGAGCTTCAGCAACGGAAACCAGCGGACCTCTGATACTTCCTTCCGCGCCAGAGGCTCAAACTTGGCTGACTCGGGCACCCCGACAGCGATAAACAACCGACAAGGACGACCGTGCAACTGGGCGTCGATGTAGGTATCCGCAAGCACATAGTGCGATACATCGAAGCCAGTCTCCTCAGTGAACTCACGTATTGCACACTGGAGGTGCGTTTCATCCTTGGCGATTTTGCCTTTGGGAAAGCTCCAGTGCTGCCGCTGCCAACTACGTACCAGCAACACCTTGCTTATTCGCTGGTTAAGTGCGATGACCCCAGCAGTTGGTACTTCGCGCTTGTACGCCTGAAAGTCGGCAAAGTGTTTCTCCAGATACTGCACGTACGGTCGAAGAAAGTCAACCTGCTGAAATAGCTCAGAGGCGAACTCTGGAAGAGACAGTGCCGGAAGCTTCTTGTCGTGGTCTCGATAAAAGTCTAAGTAAAACCAGTGCGCTTCCTCCACGGTGAAGAAGAGTCGCTCGAAGGACTCGAACTCCGAAGCCGGCAGGTTCAGCAGAAACCGCGCCGCCAAGTCCACGAGGACGGTTTGAAGCTTATCGTCTTTCATGTATCATATGCGAAATTCGATATAGAGACAAGTTCCGTCACAGAAGATTAGACTTGGGGACAGTTTGCTTTGTAGCAACGTTCAACAGAAGCGCGAATATCCGCGGTAGGCGAACTCTGGCGATCAGGTGACGATATGTGCACGACATTTTTCGAGAGAGACCNAGTCAGAATAGCATGGAAAGGGACGTTCAACACCGGGCACTNGCTCAAGTTTTTAGATGAATTCCACTGTCGTCAAGACAAGTCATTGCGTACTTTTTCTGTGACAGCTTCGTCTCCTCTCTCTGATCTCCGAGAGAGACCAAGTCAGAATAGCATGGAAAGGGACGTTCAACACCGGGCACTTGCTCAAGTTTTTAGATGAATTCCACTGTCGTCAAGACAAGTCATTGCGTACTTTTTCTGTGACAGCTTCGTCTCCTCTCTCTGATCTCCGAATTTAAGTATGCGGACCTGTGCTGCGCCTCCAGCTCTGCCATCACCGGACGAAGGATATTAGTGGACGCTTTCAACTCCGTATGTCGTCGTTGCCGGCTAATGTCGACGCGTGTCACGGACAGTCAGAAGTAGCGCTCACGCGTCGCTTACCATGATCAACTTCGTTGTATACGGTGTCTGTGCGCCCTTCGCAGCTGTGATACTTGGCTGCGTTCGCTTGTTTTCTTACGTGCTCCACGCTTCGTCATCCTCGGGCCGCCCTCTGTGCGCGACGACGCTTGCTTCATTGCCCCGTATATGGCCTCGACGGGCACAAAAGTCTCCCATCGACGTCATTCTCCGTTTCCATGCCCGATACCGTACCTTAGGATCACCGGCTTCCTCAGGGCGATCCCTCGGCAAGTATTTCATCTGGTACACATGCAAACGCAAGCTGTTCCATTCGATACAGGTTTTGTGGAACGCCATGTTTCCCATTATGAAACACGTAAAGGAAGCAGAGGCCAGACTGGAGGACAAGTCGAGAACGTCGGATCTGTCTANGCTTGCATGGTGGAACACGGTGACGCACGCTTTCGTCGACGAGTTTGCCGCAATAACTCTAGCCCGTGACCCTTGAGCATGCAAACATGAGAGACGGGTGCCTCTTGGAGCACTTTCNTGAGAGGTTCTATGCTGCTGTCGCATCTCGTTTCCTGATGGCCATAGNGAAAGCGGGATTCGACGTTCAAACGGGACCGATGGTTTGACGCGAAAAGNTCAGAGTGAACTTTTGATATGAACTTGCGAGCAAGTCGTCAAGGCACGACATCGAATCGTTTTCATCACCAATCCGGTGGTGCTAGGTGCAGCGCTCACACGTTCTCTTGAGAGCTAAACATGAAAACATTGATGAAAGAGTGATTAGGTCATTCCACGGTACGCAGAGGAGAAGAGTGAAGGCTCGTGCCCATGTATTGGATAATCATATCGGTTACTTTACAAATTCTGGTTTGGTTACGTCGCGAATGTTCTTGATTCCGGTTACATACCGAATTCCAGCGGCAACGTGTCGAAGGAGCCACAGCCCAGAAACGATGGAGAATCCTAAACCTACCTATGAATCCGGACGCCCGTGATGCGGCACTCGAAATGTCGAGGCTGGACACTTGAAAAAAATTTCGAAAAATCTTTTCTTATCAGAGAGTGCAGTTCAGTTTTCCATTTCAGCCCAGCACGAATGTAGAAAGCGTATCATGAAAGCTGGTAGAAAGGAATACCTGCTCACGGATAGATCCAAGTCCCTGAAAATTACCGACAAGAATACACTCACATGGATAGGCACTTGCTTAGAGCGTTGATCGTGCTCGCTGCTATTCGAGAGAAGGTACCAGGCACGCGACGGGTGTCCAGTGTAGTGTTCCTAAACACGAACTTTGCCCAGAGATTGAAACTTAGTTTTGGTTCATGATTCTGGTAGAGTCCAGATCACGACGCATTTGCCGAACCATGCACTACCATTGTTGCCAGTATGCAGTGAACGAGCACTTCCGCTGGAGCAGCGCTTCGTTACGGAAAGCACTGCGAGCAGCGCTTCGTTACGGAAAGCACTGCGAGCATCGCTCCAAATTCTGCAGCACGAGCGTCGAGACGAGTTACCAACGCTTCATCCAATGTCATGAATGACAAAAGAAATAGAGGTATGCGAGTTGCTCGTTCGCCGATACCCGGGCATTCGCATCTACGAAAAAGAACGCAATCCAACAATGCTGTTGCACGAACAGGAAACGCATCCAGTTCAGGTTTTATCGAAGAGAAGGTTGGCATCAACTCAGGAAAATGCAACGCAACAGAGCAGTTGCACAAATAGGAAACGTATTAGGTGTCGCTTTCTCGACATCGGCATTCAGTCCACCGGCAAAACCTGCACCGGCAACAATAACCGTATGGAACATGTCACAAGGTCCCGGGGCCCTGGGTATCACCTTCGTGATGCGTCGGCACTGTTGGTGTGCGCGAAAGCCCCAGACCGGCATCCGCAGCGGCAGTATTGTGGGTATTCATCTCTGTCGGTATGCTCGCTGGCGACATTGACGTGTACGAGGATGCCGCTGGGGCACACCAACGCTTCAACCAGGCATCCATTTCAGCGAGTACGTGTAGAACACTCTCGCGTGCTTGGTAGGAATGCGATTCGAGCGGCAACAACACCAGCCGAGCGATTTTGCCCTGACCCTTCAGCGCTTGAAAAAAGCGCTCGCTTTGAAGTGGATACGTTCCGGGATTATCGTCATCCTCGCCGTGAATCAAGAGCAACGGGGCTTGGATCTGGTTTGCATACAGGTACGGCGACATGCGCACGTAAACATCGCGTGCTTGCCAGAGCGTTCGTTGCTCATTCTGGAAGCCAAACGGGGTCAGTGTGCGGTTGTAGGCACCGCTGCGCGCGATCCCGCAACGAAATAGATCCGGGGCATGACATAACAGGTTCGCTGCCATAAACGCCCCATAGCTGTGACCACCGATAGCGATCCGTTGTGGATCAGCGTAACCGTTCGAAACCAGAAATGCTACCGCGGCCCGGGCGGAAGCAACCAACTGCTCGATAAAGGTGTCGTTCGCATCCTCCCCGCTGGGGCCGATGATGGGCATGCTGGGACCCTCCAGGATCCCGAATCCCTGGGTCAACCAATACAGTGGTACCCTCGCCAGGTGTGTAAAACCGTAGGGTGAGTCTCGCAACTGTCCAGCAGAGTCCGCTGAGAGAAACTCACGCGGGTACGCCCACACAAAGAACGGCAACGGCCCATCGCGGGTTTTGTCATAGCCTGGCGGGAGATAGAGCGATGCGCTCAATCGTACCTGGTCGGTGCTGCGTTCGTAGCGTACCAGTTGTCGCTGCACCGAGGCAAGCGATGGTGCCGGGTGTGGGAACCACGTGACTTGCCGCAGCTGCCGCCAGCGTCTACGCACTGCATGGTGATGATCATGGGCCACGTCTCCGTTGCCTTGCGCTTGGTCCACTGGCGACTCCTGCTGGCCGTTATCCGAGCTGAGTGCTTGGTCCGTGTGTGCCGTCCACGCATCCATAGACACGCCAGACGGTAACGGCACAGGATCCATGCACTCAATGATGTAGCAGTTCGAGGGCTCTGTTGGGCTCTCTCGCGAGATCAGCAAGCGACGCGGGACCCGCTCCGAAGACCGTGGCTCCAAAACCTTCAGAAAGTACTCGAGGTACGGTGGTGCAGACTGCCACAAGCGCCATCGCGCTCGAGTGTCCAAGTCCAGGAGGTCGAGAAATGGCCTATTACCCTGGTCGGATGCCCCACTGCCAGTGAGCAGGACTTGACGCCGGCGGGGACCCACGAGATGTAAGACGAGTTTGCCTGAGGGCGTCGCCTTCACAACCAGATTGCCAGGGTTGCGATACGCATCTTCCCAGTCGGGTATATCGAACAAGCACTGCAGCTGCGTCGGCTCGCTAATCGATGGTGCTGACTCGCCTCCCAATGACGCAGCCGGCTCGAAGAGGTATGTGCGAATCGAGCGCGACTTGTACCACGTCTCCGAGACAACCGCGGTGGTATTGTCACCCCATGTGATGCCACCAAAGCGCTTTGCTAGGGCAATAAGGGGACGCGGTCGCTCCTCTGTGTCACTAAACGGTGCCCGGAGGCAGTAGACGACGTCACGAACCGATACTTGTTGCTCTGGGTCGCCCTGATCCTGTGCCTCTACCCAGACCAGGGTTGCACGTTGGACATCGTCTTGGCGCCAGCCAAACGCTCTGGGACCGCTTACCGTCGCATCAAACGCNAGTGGTACGTGCTCCTGTGCCGGAATATGGGCAACAGTTCGTGTAAGAGCCCTGTGCACTAGGTCGTAGATCTCGACTGTCCGCGGAAAGCGCGACGCTGGTACGCTCGTACTATAGGGCCGTTCAATTCGTTCCACCAACAGGTATTTGCCATCTGGAGAAGGAGACGCGTATCGAAAGACGCCAGCGCCACCAATGCTGTGCATTCGGCCGGTACGTGTATCCAAAAGTGCCAGCTGAGTCGTGGTGTACAGCTCGAAGATCTCCATATCGAACTCGTCGCGAAGAAGGTCCGGAATGGTTCGCGCAGGTGCAGCTCGACCCGCTTCATAGACCTGAACTGTGGGTCCGAGGGGAACTGTCGGACGCTTCGCTTGCTGCCAACGTTGTGCCTTCAGCGGATCCGCCGTTTGGTCCTGTGCCTCGTCGTAGACGGCGAGGTTCACCAGGAGGTATCCGGTGTTTCCGCACCACGCAAATGGGTCGGAAACGATACCGTTCAGTCGGAGTCGCTCGGGTAAGGCCGGTTGCGTGATATCTGTTGTCTGTTGACGCTCTATTCCAAGTTCACGTGCGAGGCTGATACCACTCTGCAGCAGACAACGCGCGGAGCGCGTGGCGATGTCGGCCAACCAGAGGTCCAAGCCACGCTCTCGATCAAAGGTGCAGAACGCGACCTGTGCCCCATCTGGTGACCATTTGACGTAGCCTATATCGAGTTGTCCGGAGGCAAGTCCAGTAAATGACCATGCCGTCCGGTCGGGAGCGTCCAGCTCGCGAACACCGATTCCACAGAAGAACGTCATACGCGCAGGAGTGTAGGTTGCCGGGTAGAATCGGATGCCAGCCAGTCGCAGTTCCTCCAGGGCAAAGTTCCGAATAGGAGAGCGTGGAGGTCGCTTAAGCTCCAATATGTAGCGAATCTCTTCTCCTGGCGACAGGGCTAAGACGGGATCAAGGTCAGCGTCCACCAACGCTTGAATTTCCTTCGGCGGTTTCTGGTACGGAATGACACCGCTTTTGCTTGCATCCCAAGGCATTGGTGCTGTTTCATCTGCAGAGGCACGCAGCGCTTTCAAGCCTAGAGCGTCGTGCCGGTGTCTTCGCCACCTTTGCAGTTGCTCACTTCGGTGGTGCGACGTTGCACTTGCTGCGACCCGAGTCCAGCCGGGCGCTCTCCGAAGCCGTCCAGCAGGCGGCACGAACCAAACCATGGGCGGCTTCATGAGTGCAGCACAGAGACCATTCATATCGAGCTACCCTTCACTTCACAACGTTCTGGGTAACCAGGTCGCTGGACGCTCTCAGGGTGCGTTGCAGCAGTGAGCTTTGCGGCAGGCACTGGAAACTCACTGTCGCCGCATTCCGCCTCCAGCCGCAGGCGTCGCGTCGCCCGGGTGTGCGTAGCGGCAGCACTAGTCACCAGACGAGTGGCGACGAACACTGCTGAATAAGACCATAGTGGAACGGATTCGCTTTAGAAAGTCGACTGATGGGTTACTGGTCTGGACTGGAGCGGGACCAACGAACGCGTTGGGCGGAACGGTTGCACGAGGCCGCAGCGGCACTGAGAGCAGCACGCAAGTGAGAGACTTGAGGGATCCTTTGTGTGTGTGTGTGTGTGTGTGTGTATGTCCCCAGTGCTCAGGAGGGCAGGAGTCTGTGCCTGAAGGCAACTGAGGCATGGTCGTTCGACTGACAGATACGTTCAATGAGGCATAGGTTTCGTATGGTTTGCGTTTCCGTGCAGGGACGCTATTTGGGTGGTATATGCTGGACTTGAGCTGGCAGCAGCTACACAGGGAGTGCCTACTGCTTGCGAGGACGCAAGATTCACATACGTACCTAGGCGTCGGACAGTTAGATTGGAGTCAGAGTGCCTACTGTTTGCTGGTAACGCTTCATGAAGTATAGACGTACCTTGGTAGAGCACAGTTCATTTGAAATCTGCGTGCAACCTACTTGCAAAGCCTCATAAACTATCGGCATACATCAGTACGACATAGCCAGTGTGGAGCCAGAAAGTTTCGAGTGGCTATCTTCCTTAGAAGTTGATCCCTACCTGCACCTTTTCGCCTAATTGGTCTGGGGTCCTGGCCTTTTACAGAACAAGACTGTCAGTCGAGTCGGCGGTACTCGCCGGCGCTGCCACTGGTCTACGGCATCGGGTCACGCCCTGGTTTTATCTCGGGTGGTTGCGCACTTACTGCCTGGCAAACGCAACATTTCCATCTACGTTCTCTGTTTGGGCATGACTGCTGTCGACGACGTGTCGGCGGTGGTGCTCGAAACTACCTCGGACCGGGTCCGTGCTGGCTTTGCGGGTAGTGCGTGTCCATCGTGCGTTCGTCTTCTGCCTGAGCTGACCACAGGGCCAGAGAGTCTCGCTTCTATCCAGGACGCTTGGAGAGAGTCACTGGTGTCTATCTTCGGCGCTGGAGAAGCCATGTCCGAAGACAATAGGCCCGCCGAGTCCGAATCATTGGGCAGCGAACGAACACCGTTGCTGCTCGTGGAGCCTGCGCAACCCTGGGAGCAGGAGACCCGCCAAGAACTCGTTCGCTTCGCGTTCGAGACGCTGCACGTGCCTGCCGTATACCTCATGCGCTCAGCGGTGGCTACGACTTTCGCCTGGGCCCGGAAGACTGCCCTCGTCTTGCACATCGATCGAGTCGGGGCAGTCGCCGCACCGGTTCTTGAGGGCTACTTGTTACTAAACTGCTTGCGTTCCGATCCTCTGGTAGGCCTTCCGTGGCCTCAGCGAGACTCGTCCACTGCCGAAGAGACCAGACTGCCGCTGAAGAAAGTCGAAGCGAAGCTTTTTCCCCGTTTAACGCGACTGGTGTTTGATGCCATTATGGCCGCCGATATTGATGTGCGTCGTGAGCTCTTTTACAACGTAATCGTGACGGGAGATGGCCTATCGCAGCTCGAGGAGCAAGCACTGGTGCAGCGACTTGACGAAACCCTGGGAGAGGTCTGCCCACATCTCTTTCGCCCACGAGTTGTGAACGCCTCTAATGAGCAGCTGTTTCATCCAGGTGTGTCGGCCGCCTGGGTGGGTGCAAGTCTCTGTGGAACGCTCGGCGTTTTTCATCAACTATGGGTATCTCGATCCGATTGGGAGGCATCACCTCCCTCGATTCTAGAGGATCGCTGCCCATGAAACACCTGGCGTCTGGCGACTGCCATCTGCAATGCTTATTCGGGGGACGAGGCGCCTTCAGAGATGGCAAGCAGTTGGACCCATTGCAACCCCATCGACAATGAATCATAGCTACTGTTGTTGCTTTTCGCTATCTGAAGAGGTATCGAACGTCCAAATCCAAGCTTTGGAGCATGCACGGGTGCAGGACCCGTCGTCATGACGCAGCAGTAGTGGTGCGCGTTTCCTTTTGCGAGGCGTGATGTCGTGTCGCTCTGGAATGGACGTTGAGGCTGCAGCCTCATGCGAGTGTCTTTTCGTATCCTCTTGCAAGGCTAGCCGCCTATGTGAAATTTTGCACGAAGGGCCATCGCCTTGACCCGGACACGTGTTTGCAGAGCAAACAACCGGTGCTAGTTTGTATCGGTGGCGGTCGCATTGCTCGCATCCGCATGCTGTATCGGCCGCTGAGACGCTAGCCAGCATCGAGACGCTTGTTCCCGTCTTCGAGACGCGGAAGCGGGATTTTGGCTTGTGTATCATACACATTGTCCGTGAACATGGCCCTTGCGTCCGTGGCAACCATGCCTACGCAGAAAAATGTGGTACGTCTGAACGGGTCAGTTGGTCGAACGGGGCGCGGTACCTCTCGTCGGTTACTTCCATGTAACGTGGACGCAACTGCAACACCGTGTTACGCTGCACTCGCGGAAGCCTGCTGGATCTATCGAGTGTCTATGAAGAAGGGACGGCCTGTAATATAAAACGCAACCGCGATGCTGTGTTAAGTTGTTCATCAAGAACTTCGCTGAGTTTGTCGAGTCTCTATTTTGGAGGAGTGCACTGTTCTGGACTCGAAAAAGAGCGCAGAAAGAGATGCGTGTGAGCTGAGCGCTCTGCTCCTGTTACTGGTCGCGTTTGCACAGCACCGGGGTACATCTGACTGGATGCATGGATGCCAGATCATCGAGAACGTGGCATCGTGCATTTTAGACCACAACATCGATGACCTACATGGAGGAGCCGCTGCGCAATCCGAATGATCCCCTGAGCGCACACTGTCCGCAGCGCCGTAGTTCGAATGGAAGTATGGATGGTAGTAGTGGTAGTAGTAGTAGTAATGATGATGGTCGTGGTGGTGGCAGCGGCGGTCACTGGTCCCAATTGAAGATATGGTGCGGAATGGTGGATGCCCCGCTCCCCGGATGTCGGTCGTAATCGCTTCATCTGGAATCCCTGGTTCATGTAAACGATCCTGCTGCCGACGAAAACAAATCGGAGCAAAAGTCCATCGCGCATCCATTGGAAGGCCTCGCTTCTTATTGATCAGAATTTCATTTGCTTCTTAAAATGTGACAACGGATGGCTCTAGAATTCGCTGCTCGACAGCAATAAACAAATTTTTGACAAACACTCGATTTACCATGCCGGTCCATTAGCACGGTTCGTTTTATCCAAGACTACACTCNCAGATATCGTCGTCTACGTCGCATATGCTCCCTTTTCCTGAACGGAGCGTCATGGTGCTCATTAATGAACAANGCTCTACGCNGGGAACCGCTGTTACGAAGATGGATAGGTACTCGTCAGGCTGGACGTCCTCAAAGCGGCTCNTCCGGCCGATGTTCGTGCGGCTTCACTGCGCCGATGCGGACCTCGGTCCAGTACACTCGTCCTATATCGACCAAGAGCAAGGCTTGGTACACAAGGCGTCTAGAAACAGAATCGACATTTTGACAAGTCTATGTATGCGACGACGACCGTGTCGCTGCTGCCGGACTCTCCGCGCATTCGCTGCTCTGGCTATGTTCAAGCATCAATGGATAATCTCTAATTAAATAGAAAGACTCGCATATCCTGTATGACGCTTCATGACCTAGGTCGCGCGAGCATGAGAGACTTCATCGAATCTGCACCATAAAATTACCTGGTGCGAAAGCCATCTATGCTGTACATTGCAGACACGTCGCGTTACACGTCGCAACCGCACCATTTCAAACAGCACTCGGCCCAAGAGTGTCCCGAGTACAAGCTGCATAGCGAACAAGGGACCTTGATCATTCCCTCACAACCTAGAGCCGGTCAAGGAGCTCTCCTACCGCTTCCCATGAATGCACAACGGCGATATCCTTTGACTCGAATGCAGGAGATTTACTCCATCCGTACTGCCCCTGAAAGTCAAAAAGAACACCAAACACACCATTTTCCGAGCAATCCAGCAGATTGTGGGGCAAGTCGTCGATTAAGACGGCCGCGCCGCAGGCCTTACAGACTTGGGACTTGCGGCGCCTGTTCGCAAAGAGACGCTGCGGTTCCTGTGCAGCGCTACCGACTCCGGTACCGTGTTCACCATTGGGGTGTAGTGCCCATTGATTACCAAGGTAGATTGCTTCAAAAATACCGCTAAAGTGCTTGTCTAACCATGCGCGCGTTTCTTGCTCAATCACCAACTGACGAGAGGTCACCACGACGAAGCGAAAGCGAGCCAGCCGCGACTGAAGGACCTGCTTTGCACCTGGTATCGGCTGGAGCTCCTGAAACGCAGGCGTGCGAAAAAACTCGTGCACTTTTCGAATCGCGTCCGTGTCGGTACCGCCCCAGACCTCCGCAAAGCGATAACTGTGGAAATCAGTGGCTTGCAGCCGCGTTCCGTACCGCTTGTTATGAAAAGCACAGAGTTCCGGTACAAAGAACGCCAGCACTTCATCAATATCGACAGCTATACAGGTTCGCTGTGGTTTTCGGCCTATAAACCACGAGTGAAGGGTCCGCTGGCGCCAGTACCCTCGCTTGGTAGCGTTGGCTTCCACGGGTACGGCAGCGCAGCCGGCTTCCATCACCGGTGCCCCGTTACGTTGCTCCGCCAGCTGACTCGCATCCTCCACACAGGCAGGTTCGGTTTCACCGGTTATCATCCGGGCAGAACCGATGTGACGAACCTACCTGCAACGCCGCAGCAAACGATAGCGCGCAGCGTTTCCTATAACGCGCTGCTGCATGAAGCGGATGCGGTACGTTGAGGCGCAGGGCGCGAATCGGCCTCTTCTGGCGCGGCTGCGCAGAAATGCGATGGATCCATGAGGCAGCTTGTACAAGAATACTTATGAGTGGATATTTATGGTTTAAACTGGATATGATTGGACAGTACGTTGGACATGCTGCAGTCACGCCCTGTGCGTACCAAGAGCAAGCGAATGCGCTGCATAGCAACGTAGGTACAGGCACCTCGTAGGACGGCTATGAACGTGACGCTCGGCACTGGGGACGGTGCTGACTTTTGGGTTTTCGGGTTTGGGAGTCTGATCTGGAAGCCAGACATTCCGTTCGAGGAGTGTCGGGATGCGTTCATAACCGGTTGGAGGAGACGATTCTGGCAGCACTCGACGGACCACCGGGGTACGGAATCGTACCCGGGACGCGTTGCGACGCTGGTGCTAGCAGAGCAGCCAGGAGAGCGCTGCTACGGCCGCGCGTACCGCGTCGATAACGAAGCGGCCGCTGACGTTCTGGCGTACCTGGACGAACGAGAGAAACAAGGATACTCTCGACTCGCTTTACCTGTGTATGATGCGCGTAGCGCTGAGCAGATAACGAAGCATGCTCTAGTCTATATCGCTCGAGAGGATAACCCGCATTTTGTGCGAGCCGCGGACGAGCGGCAGATACCCGTTCTTTGTCGTATTATTGCCCGCGCTCGTGGTCCATCCGGTGATAACGCGACCTATTTATTCCGCTTAAAGGAAAGTCTTGATGAAATCGGTGTCCGAGATGAACATGTGGATGAATTGGTATTCGGTGTACGAGCTGAACTCGAGGCACTGGCGTCAGCGTGCTCCGAGTCGACGCCGCATGGGGTTGCGGTGGCTCCTACAGCCGCCAGTTTCGACGCGGTACCCGCGTCGTCCGATGACCTGCGATAGTCCAGCAAGTGGGTATTAGAAGCAGCTGCGGAGGCAGTGAGTTTTAGATATACCACCCGGAATGCAGCAGGAAACTCATTTATTTTATTACGGCGCAATGGTGACAATGCTTTCAGTTTGGCGTACAGTTGCGCTTCGTGGTATGCAGCGCACGTGTTGATCAGCAGGACCCTGGAACGCGCGACTGCATCGGCACTCGTGATGTACGAAATGTCATGACCGTGCTGGCGGGCGCTTGGGGACTACGCGTCCGAGTCCATTCCGGATATGCCCTGCAGGAGGTCGATGCTCCAAGTTGTCGAGTTGGAATTTTTCGTTTTCGAGAGACTGGGTAGCTGAAGTCTCGTGCTACGCGTTGTGGTTCATAGCTGTGAATCTCAAGCAGTGCCGTCATCATATCTAGTATGCTTCGTCGTATCGAGTATTGCAATAACATTATGGTGTATTCATTGCCCAGGAAAATCGTTACCGGTGCAGGTGTCTGGCAATCCAGACGTTCTGGATTGATGGATCGTACCATACGATTGCCTTGATCCAGATGGGAATGCGATACCGCCTCTCTTCTGGTCGCTGATATTGTTTCATCGAAAG
>JGI24721J44947_10008696_pt1 | contig 13243 bp, 11 predicted proteins | sample YelNatPaOPGAMG01_FD_44947 | JGI IMG/M metagenome (IMG submission 44947)
GAGGCTTGGCCGCTTGTCATGCCGTAGGTGTCGTTGTTGATGATGATTGTAGTGATGCCAATGTTGCGCCTGGCGGCGTGGATGAGATGGTTGCCGCCGATTGCTGCGCTGTCGCCGTCGCCGGTTATCACGATTACTTTGAGGTTGGGGCGGGCGAGTTTTACGCCGGTGGCAAATGCGATCGCTCGCCCGTGGGTTGTGTGCAGGGTATCGAAATCGAGGTATCCAACTGCTCTGCTCGAGCAGCCTATGCCTGAAACTATCACGATGTTGTTCTTGTCGAGGCCGAGCTTGTCGATGGCGCGAACAAGCGCTCCGGTCACTGTTCCGTTGCCGCATCCTGGGCACCAGATGTGGGGGAGCCGGTCCTGTCTGAAGTATGAAAGGAATTCAGCCATCACAGGGCCTCCTTGATTGCGGCGAATATTTCGTCGGGATGGAAGAGCTCGCCGCTGACCTTGCCAAGGCGGATGACAGGGCGGTCGCAGCCTGCTGCGCGCTCTATTTCCAACGCTAGCTGGCCGAGGTTCATTTCAGGAACAATGATTTTCTTTGCAGATTTGAGCAAGCCGCGGACTGTTTTGGTCGGGAATGGCCATACGGTTTTGAGTCTGAGCATGCCGACTTTGTGCCCTTCGTTTCTGGCTCTGCGCACGGCAGAGAGGGCTGCCATCGCTGAGGAGCCAAAGGAGACGACTGCTAGATCGCAGTCATCCAGGTTTTCCGCAACGTAATCGGCCAGCTCCTCGGCTCTGTTTCCAACCTTGTGCTCGAGGCGGCGCATCAAAGTCGAGGCTACTTCGGGCTTGCTGGATGGAGCGCCATTTTCGTCATGGAACAGCCCTGTACAGTGCCAGCGATACCCCATCCCGAACGGCGCCATGAGCGGTACACCACCGTTCGGGTCCGCGGCATAGGGTTTGTATCCTGCTGGACTTGCTGGCATTGCGCGCACAGGAATCTTGTAGGTTGCAGGATCGGGAAGCACTACTTTTTCGCGCATATGCCCGATCACTTCATCGCTGAGCACAATTACGGGAACACGATATTTTTCCGAAAGTTCGAAGGCGCGGAATGTCAGTTCGTAGCACTCCTTTACGTTTCCTGGGACGAGGGCAATCACGGGATGGTCGCCGTGCGTTCCCCAGCGCGCCTGCATGAGGTCGCCCTGGGCGGGGCTTGTCGGCATGCCTGTCGAAGGGCCGACTCGCTGGACATTGATTATCACTACGGGAATCTCGCAGAGGCTCGCGTAGCCGATTGCTTCCTGCATGAGCGAGAAGCCTGGTCCTGATGTCGCTGTCATGGCTTTTGCGCCTGTGAGCGATGCTCCGATGCAGGCTGAGATCGAGCCGATTTCATCTTCCATTTGGATAAATTTGCCACCGACTTTGGGTAATTCTTCTGCGCACATTTCGGCGATTTCAGTGGATGGTGTAATCGGATAGCCAGCGAAGAATTCGAGCCCCGCGGCGATGGCAGCCATTGTGCAGGCTTCGTTTCCCTGCATGAGTTTTGCTTTTTCAGCCATGGTGTGCCTCCGGAGGAAGACTCAAATCGATGTGGTTGATGCTTCGCTCGGATTCTGGTTTTTCTTCGAGTGGTCGCACTTCGATTGCGAAATCCGGGCATCGATACTCGCACATTCTGCACCCGATGCAGGTTTCAGGACGGGCAGCAACAACCTTGCCGCTTTTTAGTTCCAGTACTTGCTTGGGGCAGTAGGCTACGCATATTCCGCAGCCTTTGCAGTAATTCTCTCGAATTATATGAAAGAATCGTTTTTTGGGTTCGGGCATACCTTTGCTCTTTTGTATTTTCCGCCGTACTCAATCTGACAGATCGAGAGGAGTCCCTTTAGGAAGTTGGCAATGTTGTAGGAACAATCTTCGCACCACTATCTATGCGGCGTAGTTTCATTGTACAGGTAATTCCCTATTTTGTCAAAATCTATCGATTTCATGCATAAATCATTTATCCTGCCGATACTTGTCCCCCGCGCTGATTTGGGGTACAAATAAGAAACTTTTGGAGCAGTTATGACGAAATATCTGAAGATTCGCGATGTGACCCTCCGCGATGGTCAGCAATCGCAGTTTGCTACGCGCATGAACAATGAGCAGGTGAAGGCGGTGCTCGATGACTATCGGGCGAGTCATTTCTATGCGATGGAGGTCTGGGGCGGTGCGGTTCCGGATTCGGTCATGCGGTATCTGAATGAGGATCCGTGGCACAGGCTTGGCACCATTAAGCAGGGCATTGGCGATGCGTCGAAGTTGACGGCGCTTTCGCGTGGGCGGAATCTTTTTGGTTACAATCCTTATCCTGATTCTGTTATCGAAGGGTTCTGCAAGAATGCTATTGCGAGCGGTGTGGATATCATGCGCATTTTCGATGCGCTTAATGATATCGACAATATGAAGTCTTCGATTCGGTTTGTGAAGGAGGCGGGGGGGCTTGCCGATTGTGCGGTCTGCTATACGGTGGATCCGCATTTTTCGTTTGGGGATAGGGTGGGTGCGTTTTTTTCGGGGAAGAAGATTCCGCCTAAGATTTTCACTGTGGATTATTATGTAAAAAAGGCGAAGGAGTTGGCGGCGCTTGGGGCGGACATGATTACTATCAAGGATATGGCGGGGCTCATCGATCCAGTGGCGGCGGCTCAGCTTGTCAAGGCGCTCAAGGATGAGCTCGAAATTCCTGTGGATTTGCACACGCACTGTACGCCGGGTTTTGGTGTCGCGAGTCTTCTTGCGGCGATGGTGAATGGGGTCGATATTGTCGATACGGCGGTGCTTTCGTTTTCGGGGGGTCCTGCAGCTCCTGCGTATGAAATCATTCGTGTGTTTGCCGACAGGCTTGGTATCGTTACGGGTGTGGATAATGCCGCGGTGGCCCGCATAGACAAGCGGCTGCGCGTCATTCGCAAGGAGCTCGCTGCTTACGATCAATATAAGAAATTTCCTCCGGAGCTCGATCTGTCCAAAGATAGTCTGCCGCCGCAGGTCTCTAAGCTTTTTGATGATGCTCTGGAAGCGTCAGTGGGGGGGAAGTATCAGAAGTCCCTCGCTATTTGTCAGGAAATCGAAAAAGCATTCAATTATCCCGAGCCTGATGAGATTGTCCGTCGTGCTCAGATTCCGGGCGGTATGTACACCAACATGATGGCTCAGCTCAAGGAAGCCAAGCTCGAACAGCATCTCAATGAAGTGCTGCATATTGTGCCCCGCGTGCGGCTCGATTCGGGGCTGCCGCCCCTTGTCACCCCGACCAGTCAGATCGTCGGTGTCCAGGCTGTCAACTGTGTGATCGCAATCAATCAGGGCAAGGACATGTATACCAATGTTTCGAAGAATTTCGCCGAGCTCATTGCGGGGGCGTATGGCAAGACTCCATGGCCGGTGGATCCGGAGTTTCGTTTTAAAATCTGTGGTACTCGTGAGGAAACGCCGTATGATACGAGTAAGTATACGCCGCAGGCGAATCCGGTCGTGGCGGAGGCAGGGGGTGTGCTTCTTGCGAGGGATGAGAAAGAACAACTGTTGCTGGAATTGTTCCCGTCGGTTGCGACGAAGTTCTTAAGAAACAAGCGTATCGAAGAATGGAAAGCAGCACATCCGGAGGAAGCGGCGAAAGCTGAGGCGAGCGCTGCGGCGCAGGCAGCTGGGGTGGCAGCTGGCGGCATGCAAGGAGGTCAGGGGGACAGGGGTCTTTCGATGTATGAGTCGGCTGATTATGAGCCGGATGATGGCCAGTCGCCTGAGTTCTGGGAGGAGTTGCCGGGGTGGGCCGGAGGTTAATGTTTCCAATCTTGTTCCAAATCTTGTTCTAAATCTGAAGCAGAAAGGTGGTTTTTTACATCTATCTCTATGAAAAGGTTTTTTAAATTCTTTTTCATGGAGGTACCTATCCATGCAACAATTTCCTTTCTGTCCCAATCCTCGTTGTCGCTGGCACAAGGAGGCTCCTGGGGGTGAATGGGCGAAGGCGAAGGGCTTTTATGTTACCAAAGCTTTCGGGCGTATTCAGCGTTTTCAATGCAAGGCATGTCAGAAGACGTTCTCTTCGCAGACTTTTTCTCTGTCTTATTATGTGAAACGTCCAATTCCTCTGGATGATGTGGTTGGTCGTGTTACCAATGGAGAAAGTCTTCGCGCTATAAGCCGGAATCTTTCGGTTTCTGTGCGTCTTGTGACGAATCGTATCGATCGTCTGGCCCGTCAGGCGATTGGTTTGCATGCACAGGCGTTGCCGTCCATGGTGAATGCTGATGATATTTGCATCGATGGTTTTGTTTCTTTTGATGGTTCGCAATATTTCCCCAGTGAGATTCCCATCGCTATCACGGCGCATTCTCAGTTCGTTCTCGATTTCAGTCATGCATCGCGTCGCAGGTCGGGTTCTATGACGTCTGCCCAGAAAGAAAGGGCGGGTCTTGTCTATGCTCGCTGTCCTCTGGAACGGGGGGCTATTGCACGTTCGTTCCGCGAAACGCTCGAAAGTGCTCTCGCGCTGCAGCCGCCACGGCCGCGTCGGCCTTTTGTTCTCATCACGGATGAAAAGCCTGAGTATCAACGTGTGCTCCACCGGCTTGCCGCATTCCGTAATCAGACCGAAGAATCACGCTTCGTCCACTGGACAATCTGGTCAAAGCTTCCTCGTACGATCCATAATCCGCTCTTTTCTTCTAATTACATCGATCGCGAAATGCGGAAGGACATGGCTCATCATCATCGGGAGACGGTCTGTTTTAATCGAAATGTTGCGAATGGAATGATGCGTCTAAGCTTGTACCTGCTTGTCCATAATTATCTCAAGCCGTTCAGAATTCGTGCGCCGCGTGGGAGCCATCCTGGTTCGCATGCTGAAGCGGCGGGTATTCCTGCTTTCTGGGTACGAGAATTTGCTCGTTCGCTTACCGGCGGCATGCGCATGTTCTTAAGTCGAGTAAATCTCTCTGTAACATTTGGGCGGACCTGGGTAAAAGGCTGGAAGACGCCGGGGAAGGAAACAGCTGAGTATTTGCCCAAGTATGCATTTATGTGAAAGCAAGGACTGGAAAAGGCTGAGGGGTCTTTGAGATTCGATTTTCTCGGTGTGATTTGGCACTCTGTGCTAATCTGGAATGGCACAAGGTTGGAAGCAGTAATTTCAGCCCTTTATTACGAGGAGGGGTCTTGTACGCGCTACGACTCTGGCGAGGCCTGACCCTGTTACTGTCTCTACTACAGCGTCGACATCCTTGTAGGCAGCGGGAGCTTCTTCACAAGCGAGGCGCTTGTCGGCGGCAAGCAGTTTTACCTTCTGCTGCCCCATCTCGTGCGATAGTGCCTCAAAGCTGATCTCTTTTGCTGCTGCGTGCCGGCTCATCGTGCGGCCTGCTCCATGCGCTACGCTGCCGAAGCTCTCGCGCATGGCGCGCTCGGTTCCAACAAGGATATAGCTGCCGCGCATCATATCGCCGGGAAGCAGGACTGGTTGGCCTGCGTCGTGCGCTACATCGAGCAGTTCGGGATGTCCTGCAGGGAAGGCTCTTGTCGCGCCTTTGCGATGGACGAGGAGGCGGCGCGAGGTTAGTGCTGCAGAAATTGTGCCGGGTGTCTGGCTTTCGCTCTTCCCTACCGCATGGTCCTCGAACTTCGCGATATTGTGTGCGACATCGTACAATAGCTTCATTCCAAGTGTGTCCGCGGGCTTTCCGAACTCCTCCGAAAAGACTTCGCGCACTGCATGCGTGATCATCTGTCGATTTATCCATGCGAAATTTGCTGCTGCGGCCATGGCGGCCAAATATTCGCCTGCGAGTGGATCACGCAGCGGGATGCTCACAAAATCGTGTTCAAAAAGCTCGAGTTTGTACTGTGCCATTTTTGGCCGCATGCGCGCGATATAATCCGTTGCTATTTGATGGCCAAGGCCTCGGGAACCGGTATGAATCCAGATGAGGACTTGTCCCTGGAAAAGGCCGAATTTTTGGGCGATTTCGGGGTTGAATATTTGTTCTACGCGATCGATTTCAAGGAAGTGGTTGCCTGCGCCAAGGGTGCCGAATTCTTCTTTTCCACGGTTTATGGCTTCGTCGCTCACGGCGAAGGGGTCAGACCCTTCAAGGTATCCTTGGCTCTCGATTGCCCGCAGGTCGGCTGGCTCTGCGAATCCTTTGCTCAGCGCCCAGGGGAGGCCTTCTGCCATGGCAGCGCGAGCTTCTTTTGCGCTGAGTCGTATGAGGCCTTTCGAGCCAAGGCCTGACGGTACTCGCGCGAAGAGCTTTTTGCCGATTGCATCGAGCTTTGGGCGTACTTCTTCTTCGCTCAGAGAGGTAAGGATGACGCGCACGCCGCAGTTGATATCGAACCCCACGCCGCCAGGCGAGACCACGCCTTCATCCACATCGAAGGCTGCAACTCCGCCAATCGGAAACGCGAAGCCTTGATGCATATCCGGCATGCCAAGCGCATAGTTCACAATGCCAGGAAGGCGGGCCACGTTCACAAGCTGGTCAAGCGCTTTATCTTGCTTTATGAGAGAAAAGAGCTGGTCCGAGAGATACAGGCGTGCGGGCACGCGCATACCATCATGGGGCGGGATGAGATAAATAAATGGATTAATTCGTTCAATCTGCATGAACGCCTCCCTTGGAGGGTGCGCGAGGCAGGGGGTGTCTGTATTATGGCTCGGATTTACGATGTTGAGTGGCACGCCTGCTCGGCACAATCTTGGCACCACTATCGGGCGGCTGCAAGTGTTCTCAAAGTTGTGTAAAGCGCTGGGCGGGTGGAATGCCAAGCTTGTCGAACATACGCCGATAGGCGGCTGGGTCGCCCGAGGTGATGACTTCTAGGCTGATGGTGCTCTTCTCGCTGGATGGTTGTGAGAGCTTGGCCGGGGCGGTTGAAATTCCCACAGTTCTCAGTACTTCTTCTGCCTCTAGGCCTGCCGGGTCGATAAATCGCATGTCCGGCGCTAGTTCTTCGAACACATTCTGTACGATTGGATAGTGCGTGCAGCCTAGCAGAACCGTCCGCACAGGTCCATCCCTGCGCATTTTCGCAATCATAGATGCAATTTCCTCGCGGATCGCTGCTTCATTCCATGGCACCGAGTCGATAAGCGCCGCAAGTCGTGCGCTGGCAACAGCATGAACGGTAACGGCAGGATTAGCCTTGTGTATCAGTTTTGCATGCAGGCCTGACTGAACTGTAAATTCAGTGGCAAATAGTCCTACGTCGGGCTCGTCGAGTCTGGCCATCGCTCTGGCTGCTGGACGGATGATATCCACAAGCGGCATTTTGCTTCGGGGCTCAAGTATATCCACTGTTGCCGAAATTGTGTTGCAGGCGATGGCTACCGCCTCGACTTTACGTCCATCAAGTACATCGAGCATGCGCTCTGTGAGCGTGACAATTTCGGTCAGGGGTCTATTTCCGTATGGGACATTCGCGTTGTCGCCTACATAGATGATATCGAGTGGCACTTGTATCGAGCACAAGCTTCGCACCACTGTCAGGCCGCCCATGCCGCTGTCGATGACTCCGATTCGATGTCGTTCCATACGAGCATTTGAGACACGTACGGCCTTTTCTGTCAATCGAGGCGCTGGATGGTGCAGGCAGGCACCGGTGGAGATGGACGCTCAGTGGCTGTTGTTGACCAGTATCTCGAATTCGATTGCCACGGTCACGTTGATTTCGAGCTCGCCTGGGCTTACAAAATCAGGGCTGGCTGCTGCTTTGAACATCATGGTCTCGCTTGTATTGCGGGGGGAAAATGAATCCTGGACTTCAACCGAGATGGGGGCGCCGAGGCTGAGGCCGGTGCTGGTTCCGGTCAGTCCGTGCAGTGCTGCTTTGGCTTTCAGCTGGGCATCCTTGCACGCTGCTTCGATGAGCTGTGTTTTGAATGGTTCCATGTTTTTGCGGTCGAAGGTCAAGGATCGAACTGCATTCGCTCCGGTGTTCGTTGCAAGGTCTACGAGGCCGGCTACTGCTGGAATGTCTGAAATTTCAATCTGCATCGTGGTTTCGGCTTTGTAGGCGATAATGATGTTCTGTTTGTCCTGTTTTGTGCTGTAGACCGGCGAGACGCGATAATAGCTCGTTTTTATTTTGGCTCGGTCGATGCCTGCGCCGGTGAGTGCTGTGAGTACTTTCGAAGCGCGGTCTGCGAGTTGTGCTTGTGCTTTGGCCGCGGTGTCGGCCTGGGTTTCGACGCCTAATGTGAGGAGTGCAATGTCGGGTTCGATTGACATCGAGGCTTGGCCTTGTACGCGAATGCTTCGGGTTTCGATGGGGGCTGGGGAAATCGGCTGCTGGGTGGATGGGGAGTCTTGTGTCTGTGTCCATGCGCCTTGAAGGCATGCCAGCATTAGGGCGGCTATCATGAGGGAAAGAGGGGTCTGACCCCTTGTTTTAGGTGTTTTCATTGGGTTTCTCCTTTTGGGGTCTGACCCCTTGGGTTGGGTTTTGGTTGAGGATGCCGGCAATTTGGTCGAGTGTTTGTTTGGATTCGGGGATTGGCATGAGCATCCATACGTGGATCATGTGTTTGTATTCATAATAGTCGAGGGGGGTGTTGGTTGCAAGGCAGGTGTCGTGGAGGCGGCGGCAGTCTGGGAAGAGGATGTCTTTGGTTCCGATGAAGAGGCTCATGGGGGGGAGGTTTTCAAAATGGCCGTAGATGGGGCTTATTTCCATTCGGCGGGGGTTGGAGCCGCCGGCCCAGGCTGTGCCGGCTTTGCGGAGGGCTTCGATGCTCAGGAAGGGGTCGAGTTCGTCGAGTGTTTGGATCTGGGGGTTTTCGAGGGTTACGTCGAGCCAGGGGCTCAGCATGATCACGGATGAGGGCATGGGNAGGTGTGCGTCGCGGAGTGTCTGGACGAAGCCGAGGGCGAGTCCGCCGCCGGCTGAATCGCCCATTAGTACTCTGTCTTTGTGGGGGAGGATCAGGTCTATGCTGTCCCACAGGGCGAAGAGCATTCGGTAGGCGTCTGCCCATCGATGTTTGGGTGCGAGTGGATAATCGGGTGCGATGATTGCGCTGTTGGTCCGTTCGGCCAGTTTTGCGAGGAAATTCCAGTGTTGGCGTGTGAAGGTCGTGACGTATGAGCCGCCATGGAGATAGAGGATGGAGCGCGGGCAATCTTGGAAGCGGGGGGTGAGTATGTGGACGGGTGAGCCGGCTATGTGGATGCTCTGGACGTCGAGTCGTGCTCGGATATGNAAGGGTGGTTCGGCGGAAAGAAGGCTCTTTGCGTACTGGCGGGTCAGGAATCGTGGTTGTTCGTTGTCGGAGGCTTCTTTGACGCCCGCGCGGCGGAATGCGCGTTCGAGGAGGATGCTGCGCGCGCTCTGGGGTTCGCGATGGATGAATATCATCGGGTTTTTTCACACTCTTGGAAATACTGCTCGAAGGGCTTGAGGAGGCGGTCGTAGGCAAGTTCAAGGTGTGTGTCGAAGGTATGGTTGTCGACTGGCAGGTGGCCGCTGTGCAGGTTTCGGACGAGTGCGCCGGCAAGTACTTCATAGAGGTAGATATGGCGATGCAGTTCTTCTTCGATGCTCTTATCGAGGAGGCGCTCGGAGGTTTTGCGGAAGGCGTATTCGAAGCGCGATTGTATGGAAGGGTGGTTGTTGTAGGGGCGCAGGTCCATTATGAAAAGAAGGGCATACATTTTGGGGTACTGCAGGGAAAAGTCTTTGAGCTTGCGGCCGATTTCGACAAAGCCTTTGAGGGGGCATGCGGTTTCGCCTTCGAAGTATTCCTTGAGTTCGTTCTGAATCGCTGAGAGCACTTTGGCGTATGCGTCGGCAATTGTGGCTTGCACGATTTCTTCTTTGTTTTCGAAATAGTTGTACAGTGTCATTGGGGAGATTCCGAGTTTGGCGGCGAGGCGGCGGGTGGAGAAATTCTCGTAGCCGATTTCGGCGATGAGCGATACTGCTGCATCGATGATGTGTTGGCGGTCGTCAAAAAAACGTTCTCTGCTCATGATCTTGTTTTACATTCTGGATGAAGTATGCAGGGCTGTCAATATAGAGAACATTGTGTATTGTGTATGAATTCATTATGCTGCCACAACATAGTTGAGTATTTCACTATGGATTTCTGTCATGCGCTGAGGTCGCAGGGGCGGCCATTTGTTGCCTGGATAAGGATTTGCAGGGTCATGGGGACGCCGGTTGCATCGTTGCCGGCGGCTGGGTAGATGGTATCCCAGCGTTTCAGGCTTTCGTCTATATATATCTCAATGCCATCGATTCCAAAGGGGCAGACGCCGCCGGGGCGAAAACCGGTCAGGGCGAATGTTTCATCGGCGTCGGTCATCGACATTTTTTCGCCGAACAGTGCCTTCATTTTTTTCGAGGAGATGTGTGCGTCGCCTGCGCAGACGATCATCGCCACGCGGCCCGACTTGCCTTTGAAAAGGAGTGATTTCGCAATCTGGCCGGTCTGCACGCCGATGCGCTGGGCGGCGGTTTCGGCGGTCGGGGTCGAACCTGGTTCGAATTCGAGTGCTCTGAGGTTGTACTGGTTTAGAATTTTCTGCACTTTTTCGGGGATCATGGTGGATTGCTAGCGTGCTTTGGCAGGTTTCAGGGACATCGCGTAGCGGAAGACAATGCAAAGAATCCCAATCGAAATCAACATGAGCAGGTACCCAAGGCTCTGCGGCATGAATGCGGCGAGGAATACTGCCGCTGCGAGCATGATTGCTGTGGCATCCAGTACGCCGAGTACTGCGAGCGGTCTATAGCCCGAGTCAGCGAAGAGATAATGGATGTGCTGGCGGTCGGCCTTCATGGGGCTTACGCCATCGCGAACTCTGAGTGCGATGACTCTGAGTGTGTCGAATACTGGTAGGCCGAGTAATGTGATGGAGGGGATGAGGCCGAGTGTTAGTATTGGGTTTCCCCCGGGTAGTGTTTCCAATGTTGTGCCTGCCTGCGCCTGGCCCAAGAACGGCATAACTGCCAGGCAAAAGCCAAGGAAAAGGCTCCCTGAGTCGCCCATGAATATTTTGGCTTTTGGTGCGGGAAAATTGAAGAATAGGAATCCGACTGCTGCGCCTGCGACGCTCAGGCATAGAAACGAGCTCGATGCGTCGCCGGATTGATAATAGAAAATGCCGAAGGCCATTGCTGCAATGAATGAAATGCTGCCTGCGAGTCCATCCAGTCCGTCGATGAAGTTGATTGCGTTTGCAACGCCGACGATCCAGCCTACGCTGAGGATGATGGAGAGCCATGACCAGGATTCTGTGAGTATGTCTGCTCTGAAGCCGAAGCCGCGGAATCGGTATCCTGCGAGGGCTACGACGAGGGCAGCTAAGACTTGTACTCCGAGCTTGAGTGGGGCCGGCTGTGCCTTGAGGTCATCCATAAGGCCAATGGTGTGCATGAGCACTGCGCCTACGGCGAATGGCCAGAGTTTATCGCCTCGTGACCAAAGCTCTCTGGAGACTGGCCCGGTCTGCATAATCGAAAACGCTGTCACCATGGCAACAAAGGCCAAAAACATTCCAAGCCCGCCGAGGCGCGGGATGTTGCCGTTGTGATTTTTTCGTCCGCCTGCGATATCGTATAGTTTTCTTTTGTGCGCAAAATTCAGAATGAAGGGCATGGTGAAAGCCGATAACATNGCCGATGTGATAACAGCAGAATATTGCATTCTCTAATTGTCCTTTCCGTTAACCTTTATCATTTTAAAAATAGCTATTATATANTGCATAATGACTCCGCCGAAGCTGTCGACGAATCATTGCTGAGATTATACGTCAAAGANTTCCTCTTTGCAATCGGAATTTTTTGTGAGGCTGATTTCTGGCGTTGGCATTATATCAGGCCGGTTTTCTTCGGGGCTAAATATGCAAAGGAAGTATCATGGCTCCACAGTAACCTTACAGGTCGCGGTTTTGTTGCCGTCTACTGTTGTAACTGTAATATCAGCTGTACCCGTCGCTTTTGCAAATATAGTACCGTCTTCTTTGCCTGCATGATTTTTGACAAGTGCTACCACGCTGGGATCGCTTGTTGACCATGTCACGTTCTTATTTGTCGCAAATTCAGGGGTAATGGTTGCTGTGAATGCATATGTCTGATTCTGATGGAGCGTCAGTATGTTTGTATCCAAAGATACCTTCTCTACCCCTACTGACACCACAAGAATAAAACAGCTGGCTTCCCTTCCATATGGAGTTGCCACCGTGACAGTCGTATGCCCCTCAGATACGCCCGCAACAGTTCCGTTACTATCTACCGTCGCAATTGCCGAATCTGCGGAGGACCAGACAAGACCGTCCGTTGAGGCATTTGAAGGCTTCACAGTGGGTATCAGCTTTTGGGTTCCCCCGACAATAAGAATTAAATATGATTGCAGGCTGATGTCGGTTGGCGGAACAAGAGAGCTAGACATCTGGCATCCTGCCAATATTGCGATCAAAGCAAGAAAAACCGCGGCTTGTGATATTCTCCTTCGCATGGTTTTCGCCCTCCTCTTCGATATTTTTTTATCTCCTAAATAAATGTATCGGCACCTTGGGCTTGTCATGTTAGTAAAATTCAATCGCTGTTCGCTTTCAAATTCAATTCTCGTCTGGAAATAAAAAAGCCCGCCTGCAGCGTTTTGTGCTGGCGGGCGGGCTGGAGGAACATTGTTGGAAACACTATTATGGAGGGATTTGTCAGGGGGGATTGGGGTGTTTTTGTTCAGATTGTAGAGCTAGGTTGGTTCGAGCTTTGTTGTCTGTTCCGAGAGGGCGAGGATTTCTGAAAATTCGACTGCGAGGGTTCCGGCGGGAAGCGCGGTGCTCTCGATCTCGCTGTCGCTGGTCATTACGATGACGAGCTTTTGGTCCGATGCAGAGGAGGCATGTTTTCCTTTGCGGCTTTTCAGGAACTGTAGGCCGTTCTTTTCGCACGCATAATCGAACAGAAAATCGAGTTCGTCAGGGCCGACCAATTCGAGTGCGGTATAGCCTTGCTCGGTGGCGGCTCGGACAAATGCATCGATTCGCTTGCGGTACANGGCCGCGTTATGCGATGCTCTCGAAAAATAATCGACAACTCTGCGCGAAATCTCTTCCATGCCCTCTGAGGTCAGGGCATAGAGCACTTTTCGCTTGTTGAGGTGTGATAGTTTGATCCATCCGCGTTCTACGAAGCGCTTGAGGAGTACATTCGTCATCCCGAGAGAAAGCCCCGAGGCTTGGGCCAGCTCGCGCTGGCTTGTGGCTCCCGAGGCTTCG
>JGI24721J44947_10008701_pt1 | contig 13240 bp, 13 predicted proteins | sample YelNatPaOPGAMG01_FD_44947 | JGI IMG/M metagenome (IMG submission 44947)
CGAAGAAAAAATAAAGACATTAAAAAATAATTTTGTCAGGTGGCTTGCAAAAGGATATTTTGCAAGATTAAAGAGAGATTTGTATGAATTTATTGAGTATGGCAAAGCAAATATGCTTTCTGAAAAGGTCTGTGCTCTTTTTAATAGAAAGATGGGAAGAGATATTTACGATACATTATTTATGCTTAAGAAACAATTTCCTTTTAATAAAGATGTATTTTTGGCAAATAGAATAGAAGGCACGCCAGGCGAGTTGATTTTAGAGTATCTACAGAAGTTACCCGAAAGCGAATTAAAATCTTTAGCCAATCAGGTTAAGCCATTTTTATTTAAAGAAGATGATATTGAATTAGTTCTAAAAGCGCCTCTTTATGCAGAAAGATTTTTAAGAGAATATAGAATTTGAAATTATAAACATTTACAAACTATGCGCTGTCCAACCTTAAAAGAACTACCTCCTCCACCAAAAGGAAAGACCGGTTGGTTTTGGAGCGAGGAGATATCTTATCTTTCTTTTCAAAAATTGAGTAGANNAGAAAAATTATTCCATAAATTAAAACAATTAGTTCTTAATAAGTTCCATAGACTTAAGCGGCTCTTGGAATAGAAACTTTAANATAATAAATTACATTTGCATAATAAAAGGCTACTATCTTCTACAGAGATAATTNCAAAATATGGTTTTCTTTTCATCATTGGATNNTTATTCCTACCTTTTTTAGTGTGGGCNGATAATTTTACTTTTAGTGGTTATACTGAAATAGGCNCAAGGTCTACGGCTGAGGATTACGAAGAAGAAGACACAGATGATGATTATAGTTATCAAAACTATCATCTTAAATTCGAACAAGAGGCATATAGTTGCCTAAATTATGATATCAGTTCATTTGTTTATAAAAAAGACTACAAGTTGAAAGATTATTTGGATAATATATCCAGATTCTTTAAGATGAGTGGGTCCTATTATTTAAGGAAGTTTAAAGAAGAATCTCTTAACTTAGATGTGAGATTGAATTATAAAGAGAAGCGGTATAAAAACACACCCAGTAGTGAATATGACCAACTCAGGTTAGCGCCAACGTTTAAATTTNAAAAGAAGGATTTCTATACAATTGATTTAACTGCCGGCATTGATAATTANGATTATTTAGTTGAAGGCATAAATGATCAGTTTAAGATTTTTGGTAAGATTGGGGCGGACAGATATTTCCTGGATAAAAAATTGATGCTTGCTTCATCTTATAAGATAGAGCAATTAGAAAAGAAAAACATAGACCGCCAAAGGACTAAGCACGAGCTCATGGTAGGCTTTATTATTTATTTGATTTCCCCTGGCTTTATAAAATTACTACCCGTGCAGGCTGGGGCCAGAGGGATACCAAGGAAGACGAGGAAAGAGACGAAGATTTTGACTACGAATATTGGCAATACTATACCAAGACAGAGCATAGGATAAGTCCGAAGTTAAAGACAAACCTAAAATATCAATACTTCAAAAAAGATTACATAAACAGCAATTTAGACCACTGCGGTTTTTATATCCAGAATTCCGGGGATTATGAAATACTAAACGATGAAAAACAGAAGATTTGGTTTGATTTTGTTCTTGAGCACAAAGACGTAGATTATACCCTAAAGGCAGACAATAATTATAAGAAAGAAACCGCCGAGCTCAAAGCAAACTACCAGAGAAAGAAAAATTGGAAGGTCTCGGCGGCATTAGAGGGGAGTGCTTACGATTTTACTGACTCAAGCAATGATAAGAAAAGATATTACGCAAAACTATCGGGCGAGAAATTATTTTTTAAGGGGGATTTGGTTTTATCTTTAGACTTAAAATATAAATTCACTGACTATGAACAAGATAATGATAAAAACCAAAAGGCAGTAAGATTAGCCTTTAAATACAAATTTTAAAAGAGAAAGTGCAGATAAAGGAATTTGAAGGAGAAAGAGAAGCAAACTAAAAGTTAGCATAGGGTTAGGGTAAGAAGATGTGGAATGAATTCGGTTGTATAAGAGATAAGTTTAATGATAGAGAATTTTTGATGCGGGCGTATTTACCGCTAATAAAATTACCTAAGAAGATTGACTGGTTGTCTAAGATGTCGCCAGTCATGGACCAAGGAAAGGAAGGGGCTTGTTTAAGGATTTGCTACTGCTTTTTTGCCAATGCCAGAGAAAAATGAAGCAACTTTTGGTAGCCATGCAATTTGCCCTGTAGGTTATGATGATAAAAAGAAAGTTATCAAATTTAAAAACCGGTCTAATCAATGGAAAGATAGAGGATATGGAGAACTAACCTATGCCAAATTTGATGCCAGAACAGCTTAATACTTCCCCCAAAGTTGCCATTATTATTTTAAACTGGAATGGCTTAAAAGACACTATTGAATGTTTAGAGTCTGTAAAAAAAATTGATTATCCTAATTTTGAAATAATTGTTGTAGATAATGGTTCAACAGATGGTTCTCCGGAAAAGATAAAAGAAATGTTTCCTGATATTACCCTTATAAGAAACAAAGAAAATTTAGGCTATGCCTCTGGAAACAATGTTGGAATAAGATACGCCTTAAAAAACAACGTAGAATATATTCTTGTGCTTAATAATGATACAGTTGTTGATAAAAATATAATAAATTCTTTTATCAATGTAGTAATGTATGAAAAAAATATCGGTTGTTTAGGTTGCAAAATATTTTATTATAATAAACCAAATATTCTTTCACATACAGGTGGTTTGATTAAAACTCACCCTCTTTTATTAGGTTTTCATCGTGGTGAAAACGAAGAAGATAAAGGCCAATATGATAAAATAGTCCAAGTTGATTATCTTACAGGCGCTGCAATTTTTTTTAGCCGTTTTACTATTGAAAGAATTGGATTATTCAATGAACAATTTTTTTTATATTGGGAAGATACTGATTTTTGTTTAAGAATAAAAGAGGCAGGCTTAAAGAATCTATATGTTTTTTCTGCTAAAGTTTGGCATAAATGTGGCACTTCTACTTGTGGTTGGAGAAATCCTTGTCTTTATTATTATGTTGTAAGGAATAGATTATTGTTTACTAAACTCCATGGATTTATAAATAGTAAACTTGATATAAAAATTTTTAAATGGACATTTTATGAGATAAAAAAATTATTAAAATCTAAATTTAAATTACGTTTTACTGCAATTATATTCGTTTTTTGGGGTTTATTTGATTTTTGGTGCAATAGATTTGGTAAAGCTCATAATTGGATAGATATAAAAATAGATAAATTTCTTGAATATAAATTATGGAATTGGTTTGATATACATATAAGGAAATATCTTTCTTTAGTAAAAAGATTTTTTTTAAAATATATAAGGAAATAATATTTCTTTTGTTAGAATAATCTATTAAAAGGTGATAGATTTTATCTCAAATACCTATTGTAAAATCTTTCCATTATGGCTTCGCAGGTTTATTTTTAATATTCGAAGGCAAAAATTATCAAGATTTTTATTTTTGCCCCTCTTTCCTTTAGTTATTTTGTTTTCTTCATTTAATCGCTTACGCCGTTTTTGTGTTCGTAAAATTATTGTTTTTAATTTAGGTGGGATTGGCGATAATTTATTATCCACCCCTGCCTTAAAAGCTTTATCTAAAAAATTTCCAAACGCAGATATAACTGTAATTGTTNNTAAAAAGGAGGCAACTTATGTTTATATAAATAACCCTATAGTTAAAAAAACTTTATATTTAGAATATTTTTTTGCNTGGAGTATAGCNAAATTATTTGTAAAGAAATATTTTCTTTTTTTTGATTTACTTAGAGTATTTATTTATTACCCAATTTTAACTATAAAAATTTTATTAAAGAATTATGATTTAGGAATAAATTTTTATATATCAGAGGAAGAGGGTGGGGCTAATTTTTGTAATTTATTCCTTTATTTATGTGGTATCCCTAAACGTGTTGGAAGTTATGGTTTCTATAGGAAATTATTAACTCACAAAAAAGATTTAGAGATAATTAGAGAAAAACATTGGATAGATATTTATATTGAAATAATAAAAACTTTAGGAATGATAGAAGAGGTGGATAAAAATTTAGAATTTTTTGTTTCAAATAATGATAAAAAGTTTGCAGAAAATTTTTTAAATATTAATAATATCTCCAAAGAAGATTTATTAATAGGTATTAGTCCCGGAGGAGATATTTATCTTAATAGTAAAAGATGGCCTTTTGAAAGATTTGCTGAAACGATAAATAAACTTTATTTAAAATATAATTTTAAAGTTATCTTATTTGGAACAGAGAATGAAAAAGAATTAATATATAAATTAAATAATCTTCTTGTAAAAAAACCTATTTTAGCTGTGGGTTTAGGCTTAAATAAAGTAGCCTCTTTGTTAAACTTTATAAAAATTTTTTTGACAAACGATAATGGTTTACTTCATTTATCTAATGCGCTAAAAGTACCCTATATTATCTCAATTTTTGGTCCGACAAATCCGAAGAGAATAGTTCTGCAAGAGCCAAGAAATATATGTATATCAGCAAAAACAAAATGTGCTCCCTGTATTGAATTAAGTACGGGAGATGAATCAAAAAAATGCAAGAACTATATAAAAGAGGAATGTCTACTTTCTATATCAGTTGATGAGGTATATAAAGAATTGGAAAAAATAATGTATAAAATATTTTATAAAAATAATTAATTATGAATATCTGTTTTGTTGAATTTGGGTATCCTACAAAAAATTCTGGCGGTGGAGCAGGAACATATGTAAAGATAACTGCAAAAGAATTATTAAAACAAGGACATAAAGTTTTTGTAATTTCTAAATATTTTCCTGATGAATCAGAAGAATTTATAGATGAAGGTATTTTTATAAAACGGATAAAGATAAAAGCCTGGCATTGGTATTTTACAAAAATTCCTCTTATTGGAAAATTTTTAGCAAGATTTTTTAGAATAATTGAATATTCAATTGCAATAAATATTAGTATAAAAAACCTCCATAAAAAGTATAGATTAGATTTGGTAGAATTTTCTGAGACAGCAAATTTTTTATATTTATTTCAAATAAAATTGCCCTATGTTGTTCATTTACATGGTAGTAGTTTTACTTTTAAAAAATATTGTGGCGAAAAAATAACTTTAGAGGACAGATTACAACGCAAGTTAGAAGGAATTTTTATGAAAAAATCCAAACTAATTACTTCACCATCTAAATTTTTAAAAAAAGAAATAATTAATGAATTTAAAATAAATGAATCAAAAATAGAAGTTATACCTCACCCTGTAGATGATTATCTTTTGACTTTGTCCTATAAGCAAAAATATAACTTCAAAATAGTTTTTTATGCAGGTAGATTAGAAAAAAGAAAAGGAGTGCATATTCTTAAAGAATCTATTCCAATAATAGTTAAAGAATACCCAAATGTTAAATTTTGGCTATTTGGTTCTGAATCCGAAGAGATAACAAGAAAAGATCTTGCAGAGTATTTTAGAAATCATAATGTTATTAATAATGTAGAATTGTATCCTTTTTTAAAAAGAGATAAGATGCTTAAATTTTTAAAAGAATCAGACATTTGTGTTGTTCCTTCTATTTGGGATAATTCTCCTTTAATAATATATGAATCTATGATATTAGGTAAGGCTATTGTGGCTAGTAATGTTGGTGGAATCCCGGAACTTATTATAAATAATTTTACAGGCATATTGGTTGAACCCGGCAATATAAAAGAATTTTCAAATGCAATTATTAAATTGCTATTTGATAGAGATACTTGTCAAACAATCGGTAGAAAAGCACAAGAATTTGCTATACAAATGTTTAATATAAATAAAATTGTTAGTAGACGGTTGGAAATCTATAAAAACTTATTAAAAGAGAATAATTTTCTTTAAGACAATTTTAGGAAATTTTATTACATTATGAAAAAAACTAAAGAATATATTATATTATTTATACTTTTAATTTTTGCATGTTTTTTAAGATTATGGATTATTTCTACATTGCAATTTAATGCTTTTAATTCTGATCAAATTATCCCAGCCCTTATGGCTAAACATATAGCTGAAGGTAAGAATTTTCCTATTTTTTACTATGGACAAAGTTTTTTTGGAGCATTAGAAAGCTATTTAATTGCAATATTTTTTTATTTTTTTGGATTTAAACCCTGTTTAATTTACTATATTAATATTTTACTATCTACTTTTAATATTTTAATAGAATATATTTTAATAAAATTTTTATTTGGAAGAAAAATAGCTTTATTAAGCATTTTTCTTGTCGCAATACCACCTAAAGAATTATTTTTATTGAGTTATAATCCGGGTTGTTCTGTATTTTCAAATTTTTTACAATTACTAAATATTTTTTTATTTGTAAAGATTTATTATAGCCAGAGGGTTCCAATTAAATCTTTTTTACTTTTTTTTGCTATATCAGGTTTATTATTTTGGGTTTGGCATATATATATTCCTGTATTTTTTTTATTAATTATTATTTTACTTATGAAACAGAGAACCATTAATAAAAAACTTTTTTATTTAGGTATTCTTTTTTTTCTTTTTTGTTCTAGTCCTTTATGGATTTATAATTTTATAAATAATGGAAAAACATTTTATGAAATTTTTGGTAAATTTACCGCAGTGGACCTATTAGAGAATAAAAATATATTACATATTTTCAAAGATTTTATTTTTCATAGAATTTGGTCTAGAAATTTTTACTTTAGTTGTTGGTTAAAAGCAATTGGTGGAGAAAACCCAATTTTATTTATAATGATTATAACTGGGATTATTTTAGTATTATTTAAAGTTAAACTTTATTTTTTTAACAGAAAAACTATTTTTCCTCCAATTACTTTGTTATTGTTTCTTGCAGTAGTTTTTTTTATTATTGGACATAGACATACTCGTTATTTAACTATTTTAATTTTTTTAATTATACCTTGTAGTGTAGTCGGTCTTTCTTTTTACTTACCCTATTATTTAAAAAAACTTCTTGTAATATTAGTGGTAGTAACAAATATATTTATTCTTTTTGTTGGAATAAAAACTTCAATTTTTTCATCGCCTATGAAGTGGAATGAGATTATAAATACTTTATTTTTAAATAAATTATTTTATGGATATAGTGATTATTGGTATTCATATCCAATTACTTTTCTTACTAATGAGAAAATTATTGTATCGCCTATTTTACCCCAATCGAATGGGGAAATATGTGATAGATATCCTAAATATACAGAATTAGTTAGACAACAAAAACAAGTTTTTATCTTGGTCCCGTGTAACTCTCCTATTCAAAAAAAAGTTGTTAAGATAGTAAAGGATTATCCTATTCCCAATATTAAAAATTTTTATAGTCCATGTTGCACTTTATATTGGCCTATTGAACCATCTCATCCTTTGTATAAAGAGGTTTTGTTAAGACAATATTATAAAATAAAAAATAATATTATTATAAAATAAAAAGTGAATATCGCTATTATCAACCAATGGTACCCTCCCAAAAGTTATGGCGGAGTAGCAAAATATAATTATTATATAGCCAATGCTTATAAAAAATTAGGGAATAATGTTTTTATAATTTCTAAATTGACAAAAGAAAACAAAAAATATAGCTTTATTGATNGAATACATATATTTTATGTAAAGCAATTAGATATTCACTATTTTTTTTATAAGATTCCTTATTTAGGAGGTTTTTTAAGAATTTTAAGAGATTTAATCTATAGTTTCCGGGTAAGAAGTGAGTTAATAAAATTAGATAAGAAATATAAGATAGATATAGTTGAGTATGCTGAAATAAATTATGAAGGATTCGCTCACTCTATTTTCGGTCCCAAGAAAATTCCTTTTNTNGTAAGATGCCATACCCCTTATTTTGTTTTAAAAAAATATTATTTAAGAAAAGAATTTAGATTTGACAATCCACTTTTGTATTTATTAGAAAGAATTTTTATAAAAAATGCACCTTATATAACAACACCAAGCAAAAATTTAGCAGATGTAATTACTAAAGAGTTAAAGATTTCCAAAGAAAATATAAAAGTTATTCCCAATGCCATTGATATTGATAAATTTAATATCCAAAAAGATAATAAAATTAACAAAGAGACAATTTTATTATTTGTAGGAAGATTAGAAAGAGCAAAAGGTATTTTCGTATTAGCAGAGTCTTTTTGTGAATTAGTAAAAATTTATAAAGAAAAGATTAAATGTATTTTTGTAGGAAAAGATAGAGGCGGTCTTTTAAAGCTTAAAGAAATATTTACAGAAAATAAGATTATAGAGAGGGTAGAATTTAAAGGAGAAGTAAAAGAAAAAGACCTCATAAATATTTATAATATATGTGATATTTTTATTAATCCTTCACTTATATATGAGAGTTTTTCTTATACATGTTTAGAAGCAATGGCAGCTGGTAAGCCTGTTGTAGCTTCAAAAATTGGAGGTATCCCTGAAGTGGTAGAGGATGGAAAGACTGGCTTTTTATTTGAAGTTGGAAATATTAGAGAGTTAGTTAATAAGTTATGTTTATTAATAGATAATCCTCAACAAAGAAAAATAATGGGAGAAAATGCACGTAGAAGAGTAGAGGAAAATTTTGATGCATTAAAAATAGCAAAGATAAATTTATTAATTTATGATAAAGTAAAAAATATATGTTAAATTCTTTATCTTCTAAAATTTATCCAAATTTATTCAAATTTTTATTTTTATCATTTATAGTTATAGCCATAATATTACGTATTATAGGTATTTTTTCTTTTATCCCTTATAGTTTAAAAGATGATGAAGGAATTATAATAAATAAAATTTATAATTTGAGTTGGAATAATTTAAATCCAAAATTTTATTATTACCCAACTTTTTTTGCTTATGTTGTATTTATTTTTTGTAAGACGCTTTCATTAGTATTATCTAAATCCCTATCCTTTATTGATTATTTAATTATAGGAAGACTAATCTCTGCTATTTTTGGAATAGGTGCTCTTTTTGTAATTATAAAAATAACAAAGATAATTAGTAATCGTTTTAATACAGTTTTTTTTACTTTCCTTTTTCTTTCATTTAATGCCACACATATTTTTTATTCGCATTGCGCTATTGTAGATAATGTTCTTTGTTTTTGGATAATTCTTTCTGTATATCTTATAATAAGATTTTTAAATCATAATTATTACTTTTTTATACCGGCGATTTCTATAGGGTTGGCTACTGCCACTAAGTATTCTGGTTTTTTATTAATAATACCGTTGGTTATTGGTTTAGCTTTGGATAAAAATTTATTTTTAACTCCAACAAAATCTAAAATAAAAAAAGTAGTTTTATTTTTATTAATAATCTTATTTATTACAATTTATATCTTAATGCTATATTCTCCTTCAAAAATTATNAAATTTATTTCTAAGTTTACTGAAGACGGTTATCTTGAGACTTTTTATATTGATNTAATTAAAAAATTTCCTAATTTTTTATTTACTATTATTTTTATAGATTTAATATTTTTAATTATTATATTTAAAAAATCAAAAATAAGTTATTTTTTGGTTAATTTTTTTACCAATAAAAAATTTTATTTTTCGTTATCTATTATTATTTTTACATTTTTGTTAATTTTTCCTTATGCAATTTTAGATTTTAAAGATAATTTAAGGGGACTTATTTTTCAATATAGACATATGAAAACTGCAGGAGCCTCAAGTTTNCCCGAAAGTTCTAATGCATATAATGAATATATTAGAAACATTTTATCTTCAAAATGGAAAGGTTTTTTTTATTTTAATATTCTTAAAAAAGATTTTGGAATAATACCTTTGTTTCTTGTTTTTTTGGGGCTTATTTATTATATTTATCAATCTCCAAAGAAAAGTGTAATATTACTAAGTTTTCCTCTTATATATTTTATAATTATAAGTGGATGGGGATATACTGCTTTGCGTTATTTTCTTCCTNTTATCCCTTTTTTTTGTATTTTTTCTGGGTTAGGATTTGATTTTTTAATAATTTCTCTAAAAAGAATTATTTTTAATAAATTTAAACAAAAATTATTTTTTTTGTCTTTTCTTTTTTTATTAACTTTTATATCTTTTTTTCCTTTAATAAAAAATGGCATCCAAGAAGTATATACTTTTGTTTTACCCACTACAGAAGTAAAAGCAGCCCAGTGGATTATTAAAAATATTCCAGATACTAAAAAGATTGCTTCAGAAATACTTATACCTAATCGCAATTATCTATTTTTTTCAAGTCCTATACTTTCTCNATATTCTTTTGAATCTCTTAAAAAANCTAATATAAGCATACTTGTAATTATTGANACAGATTATTTTTTTAGATATAAAAAAGAATACCCAGAGATAGCTAACCGTTATTATGCTTTACAAAATCTAAAACTTTTTAAAAAAATAGAACCAAATAGTTATATAAAAGGTCCAGTCATTTTGATTTATGAATTATAAAATAAAATTAATTGTGATTTTTTACATATGATAGATTTTAGTTAAAATAAATTAATATGATTACTTTTTCAATAATAATTCCTACATATAATCGTGCAAGGTATTTAGAGGATGCTATTAAGAGCATTTTAGAACAGGATAGGGAAAATCTACCTCATTATGAAATTATTATTGTTGATAATGCTTCTTTTGACAATACAAAAGAAGTTTTTTATAAATTTAAAAATAAATGCAAGATTTTGTATAAATTTGAAAAAAAAATAGGTTTAGATATAGCAAGAAATGCAGGTATCTCTTTAGCCAGTGGAGAATTTATTGTATTTATTGACGATGATGTAATTGTTTCAAAAAATTGGTTAAAAGGATATTTAAATACTTTNAATACTTATAAAGCAATGTGCGTTGGTGGCAGAACATTATTGCAATGGGAAGGTAAAAGACCAAAATGGCTACCTAAAGAAAAAGAAGGATACTATTCAAAGATAGATTATGGTGATAGAGATTTTATAATGGAAAAAATACATTATATAGTTGGTGCTAATTTTGCTGTAAGAAAGATAATTTTTAAAGAGGTTGGATTATTCNATGAAGGTATCNGTAGAATAGGAAAGAAATTTATTTCAGGAGGAGAAATAGAATTTATGGAGAGGATTAGAGAAAAGAACTATAGGATTTGTTATTCTGCATCTGCGTTAGTTTACCATAGAGTGCATCTCNNAACGTTTCTCTTTAAAATTTTATCTAAAAAGAAATTGTTGGGCTGGTATTACATCTATTGTTGTAGATTATAAAATTAAAAAAATAAGGGCAATCTGTGCTAAAGATACGCTCTATTATTTTAAAATATTCTTTATTAACATTATTCTTTCTATTAAAGAGTTTTTGAACTTAAAAATAGTAAATGCTTTTAATTATATTGGCGAAGCCTCTAAATATTTTGGTAAAGGTTTTTATTTATTTGCTTTATATATAAAATTAATTTGTAAGAAATATAAAAAATTGTTTTAAAAATGAAACTTGTAATTATTTCTCCATATCAATTCATACTGCGTCGCGGAATAGAACAATTTGTATATTTATTATCTAAAGAATTAGTTAAAATTTATAATATAGAGATAATTATTTATACGTGGAGAGTAAAAAAACCTTTGCAGTGGAAAAATTGGGATCAAAAGATTAAAATACGTTATGTCCCTTATATACGTTATTTTCAAGAATATCTTGCAAGACTGTTTTATTGGTTTTGGGTTAGATTGGATAATCCTGAATGTATACTTTTAAATTTTTTATTCCATGGAGAAGAAGTTTTGCCCAAAAATAAAAGATATATTTATGTATTGCATTACCCTGCCTCACAAGTGTCAAATCGTTATAAAAAGATAAAAAAAATTGCAAAGAGATTTAGTAATTTAGAATTTGTAGCCGTTTCTTTTATGGTAAAACACCAAGCGCTTCCTTATATCGGCAAAAAAAATATAAGTGTAATATATAATGGAGTTGACTTAGATAAATTTTATCCTGCCAAAAAGAAAATAAATCAATCAAATACTGTTAGATTGATAACTCTCGCTGCATTAGAAGAAAGAAAGGGCATACAATTTGTAATAGAAGCACTTAATTTTTTAAGAGAGTTAGATATAAAGTATGATATTTATGGCGATGGCCCTTATAAAGATAGTTTATTATTGTTAATTAATAGATTGCAATTATCAAAAATAGTTACAATACATAATTCCATTGATAATCCACAAAATATTCTTAAAGAGGCAGATATATTTTGTTTATTGAGTAAAGGTGAGAGTTTTTGCATGGCTGTTGTTGAGGCTATGGCAGAAGGTTTAGCTGTTATTGTCTCTCAATATCCTCCTTTTGATGAGATTTTAACAGAAAATACAGGTATAATGGTTGAGAGAGAAGATCCTTTGAAAGTTGCAGATGCTATTAAATCCTTATTAGATAAAGAGAAGCGCAAGTATCTTGGTTATAATGCAAGACTTTTAGTTGAAAGAAAATTTTCATTAGAGAAGATGACAAAGCAATATTATGAGATTTTGACAAAAAGATTGTAAATTTTAATATTCTTATGAAATGAAAATAAGTGTATTAATCTGTACATATAAACGTAGAGAACTGTTAGATAAGTGTTTAAAATCAATAATAGAAAATTCAATTGAATTGCCTGATGAAGTTATATTGTAGATGGAGAAGAGGGGAAAATAAAGGATATTATTTTAAAGTGGAAGGATAAATTTCCAAATATAAAATTAATTCCAACGAAAAATATTAATTTAGCGGTTTCAAGAAATATAGGTTTAGCCTACTGTAATGGTGATATTATTGCCCTTACCGATGACGATGTTTTAGTATCTGTAGATTGGATTAGAAAAATAAAGCAATTGCATAAGGAATATATAGAAGCAGGAGCAATAGGAGGGAAAATAAAAAGTATAGGAAATAGATTAATAGATAGAATTGCAGATTTGGTTGTTTTTCCTTTTCCTGATAAAAAATGTTATATAAGGACAATTGCAGGCGCAAATGCAAGTTATAAAAATGAAGTTGTTTCTAAAATTGGAAAATTGATGAGACATTATTTAGAGGGGAAGATGTAGATTATAATTGGAGAATTTTAAAAAAAGGTTATAAAATATATTATGATCCAGAACTTAAAGTTTTTCATCAACATAGAGCAACTTTAAAAGGATTATTAAATCAAATTTTTATGTATGGAAGGGCTTATTATTTAGTGAGGAAAAAATGGCCGGATATGTATTGTGTATAT
>JGI24721J44947_10008702_pt1 | contig 13239 bp, 13 predicted proteins | sample YelNatPaOPGAMG01_FD_44947 | JGI IMG/M metagenome (IMG submission 44947)
CATTACGCTAAAGCGGAGCGAAAACCTTAAGTGAGTCAGACGGTTTACTTGTAGCGTCAAATCATGAAATAGGATGTTGGAAAAGTTTGGCTGTTGAAGGATTTTTCGAGAGCAGAAGGCAACCAGTTGAAGCCAAGGTTGGCGAGTTAACGCCTGCCTCAAGAGCGGTAAATGTGACTGCAAAGGTTGTTTCGAAAAGCGAAGTCAGAGAGATACCGATGGGACGCGACGGTTCACCGCACCGTGTGTGCGACGCGCTGGTCGGCGACGCGACAGGAAGCATCTACCTCACGCTGTGGGACGACAACATCGACAAAGTGAACGAGAGCGAAACGATCCGCGTGGAAAACGGCTACGTAACGCTTTTCAAAGGCAACATGCGACTCAACATCGGCAAGTACGGAAAGCTTGAGCCGGCGAAGGAACCTTTAGAAGGCGAAGTAAACACGGAAAACAACGTTTCAAGCAAAACTTACGAGCAGCAGAGACGCCCCTTCAGGGGACGCAGCGGCGGCTTCGGCGGCAGGCGAGGTGGCTTCAGAGACCGACGCGGTTCAGGCATGGAACGCGGGTCAAGGTCATACTGAGTTACCCGGTCACCGCTGCAAACCAAGCAGTTGTTCACCTGAGGGGTTACCCTTTTTTCCCAAAGCCTTTTTTTTAGCCTTAACCATGGAAACCTCGGCGCTGCACGGCGGCGGCACATGCTTGCAGAATGCCGAAACACTTTTAACGCAAGTTTAACTCGGCCACGAGCCTTACGTTTAAGGCAAGCACTTTTCGCTCTTGAAGATGCAAGCTTTCCGGATTACGCTTCCAGGCGGAACAGGCTTGTTCATGCAAGAAAGATAAATATGCGTGTCGGCGTTTTCACGTTGACATGGCCGCGTGCCAAGCCTGTGGTTATGCTTGAAGGGCGCATACATGGGTTTGACAGCGCTACGCATTAGCCATGGGTGAAACAGTATGGTGCAAAGTGAACGTGAACAACGTGATGTTGCAAAGTTGCTTGCGCGGGCCGAGAAGCCTGCGCGTGCAGCGCCGTTTATGCACAGGTTCTACGGCGGGAAACTTCAGGTTATGCCCAAATGCGCAGTTGAGTCGCCTGATGACTTTGCAGTTTGGTACACGCCTGGCGTAGCCGCAGTTTGCCGTGAGATTCAAGCTGACGCAGCTCGGTCGTTTGAGCTTACGAACAGGTGGAACAGCGTCGCCGTCGTAAGCGATGGCTCCCGCGTGCTTGGACTAGGCGACATTGGCCCTGAAGCTGCTCTGCCCGTTATGGAGGGCAAAGCCTTACTCTTCAAGTATNTAGGCGGCGTGGACGCTTTCCCCGTATGCGTTAACACGCGCGANAAAGCTGAACTTGTGCGCATCTGNCAGCTTCTCGAACCAACCTTCGGCGGAGTGAACCTTGAAGACATCGAGAAGCCCAAATGCTTCTACGTGCTTGAAGAAACACGGGAAAGCCTGAACATTCCAGTCTGGCATGACGACCAGCAGGGAACCGCCACCGTAATCCTCGCAGGCTTAATCAACGCGTTGAAGCTTGTGGGCAAACGCGCCGACGAAGTGCTCATAACGCTTGTCGGCTCGGGCGCCGCGAACATCCGCACCGCGTACGTGCTAATGCGCTGGGGCGTTAAACCTGGCAACTTGATCATGGTAGACTCGAAAGGCATCGTGAACACGTCGAGAAACGACATAACACAGGAAGAAGACCCGTGGAAGTACGAGCTGTCCCGCCAAACCAACAGTGAAGGACGCGNCGGCGGACTCGCCGACGCCTTGAAAGGCGCNGACGTTGTAGTTGCAGCGTCAACGCCTAAGCCGGGCACCATACGCAAGGAGTGGATTCAAACNATGGCCGACGACGCCGTCGTGTTTGCATGCGCGAACCCGCTGCCTGAAATCTGGCCATGGGACGCTGAAGCCGCAGGAGCCCGCATCGTGGCAACAGGACGAAGCGACTTCCCAAACCAAGTGAACAACAGCCTGGGGTTTCCAGGAATCTTCCGCGGCGTACTCGACGTGAGAGCACGAACAGTCACAGACGACATGTGTATTGCCGCNGCCATGGAACTTGCAAGGTTCGCTGAGGAAAGAGGACTCGACGAAAAGAACATTCTGCCAAGAATGGAAGAGTGGGAAGTCTTCCCCAGAGAAGCNGTAGCATGCGCCGTGAAATCCATGGAGCAGGGCGTAGCCCGAATACACCGCAGCAGACAAGAACTTTTCGAGCAGGCATCCGCAACAATCAAGAACGCTCGCGAATCACTTGAAACCCTTATGAAACACGGGCTAGTCAAGCCACGACCGAACACCACAATAGGCTAAAACCGGCGTCTTCGCATGCTTCCAAACCGTAAAACTCAATAGCATTCATGACGCGGCGATTTTACGCGTATTACGACTGGANCGNATAGACTTAAGCGTCTGCGGCGCCTCCGGTTTATTTGGGCGGCTGACGTGAAAACGGATAGGCTGTTGACTTCCAAGGTGAAAGTCGGCCGAGATCATGACTACAGACTTGATTGCAGCAACGCCTAGTGACACGGTTGAAATAGTTGTCAAAAAGGATGGTTGACAACGACGTTGAATGTCTTCCAGTAATCGACGCTGAAAGGGTGCTGCACGGTTTAATCACCTTAAGTGACATCGTAACAAAGGTTGTTTACAGGTCTGCGTTTGGATGGGAGTTGAAGGCTGAAGAGATAATGACTACGAACGTAACAACGGGTACTCTTGACTCAACAGTGCTTGATGTGGTTAAGACCATGAAGAACAAACATCTAAAACGCATTCTCGTGGTGGACGCAAAAAGGTTCTTGTAGGTTTAGTTACAAACTTTGACCTAGCTCTGTTCAGCTGGAGACTCGAGTAAGCAACGTTTGGAAATTCTTTTGCTGAATGCTCGCTGTCTGTCACGTGTTAAGGGTTCACATAGTAAATATGTCCAAAGCGAAGCAATGAAGACTGGAACAGTTTCTCAACTGCCTACGAGTCGAAAACTTCAAGCCGACTGCTTACGTTCCAAACAATCCCTCAAAAGGGGGTTCTGGAAAAAAGAGAAAGTAGAAGTCAAACTCTAGCTGAAGCCTGATGGAATCGTTTTTGACTTATTTGTAATCTGTAGTTTGGATTAGCAATGGATAATAGGCAAGTTGATGGACGTGTTTTTGAGGATTATGATTTGGACGGGTAATTTTCCTGCCACGGTTTTCAGGTTGGCTACGTGGTTAGAAGTGTGAGGTGAGCTTTGCCATGTTGAGTGTGACAGTTTATCTTTTCTACGCGTTTTTGGTGTTAGCTATTGCCAGGATTTCCTGTCAACTGTTTCTATCTTTTGCCTACAACTTGAAACGTAGAAGCGACGGATTGAAGGTTTTCCCGAGAATCTCGGTGGTGGTTCCAGCTTACAACGAGGCAAAAACGATTCGAAGTTGTCTTCAGTCGTTGATGGGCTTGAGTTATCCTGACTTCGAGGTAGTGATGGTTGATGACGGCTCAACTGACCAGACGTTTGAGGAGGCAAGCAGATGCGTTGGGGTTAAAATCATTCGTCAGGCAAACATGGGGAAGCCGAGTGCGCTGAACAGAGGGATACGTGAGTCTACGGGCGAAATCGTTGTGACTGTGGATGCTGATACGACGTTGGACAGAGATGCACTCTTCAAGGTGGCACAGCACTTTGCCGCTGATGAACGCGTCGGTGCAGTGGCGGGGGACGTCAAAGTTAAGCGTGAATCCACTTTGATTAACGCGATGCAGTCTGCGGAATACGCTACAGGCATCAATTTAACCCGGAAGGGGCAGTCAGTTCTTGGATGTGTAATGATTGTTCCCGGACCGATAGCAGCGCTGAGAAGGGAGGCGGTGGAGAAGGTTGGCTTTTTTTCTGACGACACCTTCGCGGAAGACTTCGACATTACTGTGAAAATCCTCAAAGCAGGCTACAGGGTTGAATACGAAGAAAGCAGTCTTGCGTACACTGATGCTCCAAAAAGCATTGAAGACTTGGTCAAGCAGAGGCGAAGATGGTACAGGGGAATGATTCAGGTGCTTGACAAGCATAGGGACATGTACCTGAACACGAAGTATGGCGTGGCAGGAGTTTTCGGCGTCCCCAACCTATGGTTCGACGTTTTTTCACCCTTCCTGAACGTGGGCTTTCTACTTGTGACTCTGCTGATGTGGCTTCTGCTCGGAAGTTTTTCGTCTTCCATAACAGGCGTAGCCGTCTACCTGCTGGTTACCCTAGCGGTTGGCGCTGTCGGCTTAAGCTTAGAGCCGAAGCCTGAAAAAAGAAACTATTTAGTGCTGCCACTGCTACTGTTCTACAACATGTTCCTCGACGGCATACGCGTGATGAGCTTGGCTGAAGAAATAGTTAGCATAATCATGGAGTGGGAGAAGCCTAAGAGGTGACTTGTCAGTGCCGTTAGACCTGGCGATAATCGGCATAGTCATAGCCTTAATCCTAGTAATAATCTTCTTTTCAGCAGCCGCCCTGTATTTAGCCTTCAGAATAAAAGAAACCTTTCGAAAAGAAACACGCAGAGGCGCCACCGNGGCGAAAATCGGCTTCCTAATAGGAATACTCTTTCTCGCAGGAGGCATATTCTACTTTTTCGCAAGCACGCTCAGGAACACAGGTACGCCATCCGCAACTGCGCCGCCGAGCCCAACCGCGCCTACGGTTTCCCCGCCATCGACGCCTACTTTCGCTGCGTCTTCGCCGTCCACCCCCAACCAGACNCCGACGCCGCCCGCAGATGTCACGCCGACGTCTTCACCAACACCCACGCCTGCGCCGAGCCCGACCCTCAGCCTAAGCGTGTCCTACCCGCCGTCAGTGAAGATAAACACGACTTTCACAGTTGGCTTCACCATAATAAACCCGACAGCAGCCACCGCCCACGGTGTAACCATCCACGCAGATGCATTCTTCGCAGACTTCAAAATCCAAGCTTCAACACATGAAGTTGTCGGCAACATAGTAAACGTCGGCGACGTCCCTCCAGGAACAACAATCGTCTCCCTTGAACTTCTCNCGCCTAAAAAAGCCGGGATCGTCACAGACACCGTTCTCCTGCTCTTCCAGGAAATGACGACGCCCATAACCCAGGAAATAACGATTTCCGTAAGAGGCGGAGCCTAAACGCTTGAAGCGACAGTTTCACATTTGCAAAGTTTTCAACCGCAAACAAGCCGCGACTGAGCTTTCCGACGCCGCTTGACCCGTAGCGGCCGTTGCACCTGCGCGCATGCAGTGGCTCACTCTTGACTGATGGCCAAAACTCCTGAAGTATACCAGAAGGCTCGCTAGTTTGAATTGCAACGTAAACTCGTCAGCACCCTGAGATATCCTGCCTCGTGCTTTCATGCTGCTCGCTATGGAAACTAGGCTTTCAGCGAAGCAGGCAACAACGTGAAAGCCTCTACTGTTTCGCTGTCAATCATTTACCACATTAATACGTTGTCTTCTCACTGAAAGAATGCAGATTTGCTGAAAAAAGGGATAAATCAATAAGAAAAGTGCGTGAGCGAGGCGTTAAATAGCCACGTGACAAGGTTAAATCCGTATCGCAACGTGGCGNTGTCTCAAACGGGAAAACGTTTTCCAGCGTTTTCNGGGTCAGTGTGCGTGTGTGCTGTTAAAGGTCTCCGTGTTGCTTCATTTTTGAGTCTTCATAGAGGGTTACCCATCTTCTGTAGAATTCGTGTTGAATGCATGTTAACAGGCCCATTATTCGTTCGTAGTTGAGGTACGAAGGCTGGTAGAGGCTTTTCAGGGTTTTAGTGAAAAGGTGATTTAGCTGTCCATCCCTGTCTTCGTCTTCAACTTTTTCGAAGTGGTTTAGAATCTGGGTTACGNTTTTATTTAGGTCCGCTCTTTTTCGTGTTTAACGTATGATATAGCTGACTCCTCCATTTTACAGATAGAAGGTTCAGAGCAATTTACCTTTTCCTGAACAGTGTTTAGACCTGGAATGTTTTGCATTTTCAGGTTCTTTTACGCCGCGTACATGAGACTGGCGAATAACGAGACATGTAAATGCTGTGGCCATATTTGGTTGGCGGTCGAATAGATGCGGTGACTCTGATAATTTCGGTCTTTAACGGTGTAATCTACGGTTTCATCGCGTGNTTAACCTTCACTTTGATAACGGCGCTGTTGGGAAAAGAAATGAAGCAGAACATTCAGCAAGTGGTAAACGTCAACATCGGCGAGAAACAAAAGGGCGACGCTGAAAGCTAACGCTTTGCATGCGCAAGAACAAAATTTGCTTCAGGCCTTTTTTGTTTGTTTTTCGGTTATGCATGAGCGCGCTTGATGCAGTAACCTTATTGGAATGCAGTTTCCAGTTGAGTTAGTGCTTCGTCTGTCGCTTCGAGGTTTATGTCTGAAGCGAACATTTATTTCAGACGAAAGAATAGCCTGCACTGTATAGAGGCACGTTTTCAGGATGGTTGTGTCTAAAATATGCATGCGCCGTGTACGCGTGGGCGAAGAAGACGAAGTTCGCGTCGAGTTTGAAAGAGAAGACTCCCTCCTAAGCGTGTGGGTAGAACCTGAAAAACGCTTTCAATCGCATGTGGTTTAGGGTAAACAGGCAAAGTGAGCTTTGAGCAGGTGCAAAGTGGCAAGGTTGTCCAGTGAACTGCCATTTTTTTCGTTTGTCACCTGCAACAGTGTATAGGGCTGCTCTTGTGTTCTTCCCCGCTTATGCTATTCAGGGTTACGCGCAGATATGCTGTGTCTTGGTCAATTAGCTTCGCAAGTGGCTTTATTTTGAACGCGTTTGAGTAGAGGGGGCTATCGACAACTATGGTGTGGAATTCACCGTTTTCTCCGAGAGGGTCTATGTGTCGAGTTTCGGACAGGAAGGCTTCAGCCGTTTCGCGGCTTATCGTGAACCCCAACCACTTGTCAGAGAGATATCTTGTGTTTACGGCTATGATTGTAGCTTTGAACCTGGGCTCGCTGAACATTTCTTGGAAAAGGATTGAGGTTTTCTTTCCATAAAGGGGTTCAAGCAGTTTTAACCCCGCTTGAAGGCATACGTTTTGGAGCCAAGTTACGTGTTGGGGAACGTTTATGTCTCCTGCAACGAGTGCGTCAACGTTAAGGCTCCTAAGCGAGTCGACAAGTTCTTGTTCGCCTTTGTGGAGGTCCACGATTAGCAAGTTTCTGTTCATGGACTGCGCAAGCCTTCTTAAAGCTTGAATGTTGTGTGCATGGGGCGATGTGAAGCTTGGAATTTCATGGAGCAAATGTTCAACTTTTACGCCTTGGTTTTCAACAGTAAATATGGCGTGGACGGATTCTTTGCCCCCTGAGAAAAGACCTGCCGCTAACGTTTTCTCAGCCTTCAAAGTTGCTATGCTCTATTTCCACTATATTTAACTTCTGGAAATAACCGCCCTTTTCAAAGCAGAGCCGAGTAAAGAGCTGGTCAACCTTCTTTCCAAACTGGCACATACACAGCTTGCCTCGTGATTTTCTTCCGGCAATGTGCGGTCCAACTTCTGCTTTCTCTGAAAAAGCAGTTCACTCAAGTGTTTAAAAGCCCGAATGAAAATACGCCGCGCTCTGACGAGTTGTTTAACTGTGAAGCCCTATGGGTATAGAGGTAACGGTAACTTCTTCTTTTGCCTATCCAATCGCCAATATATCCACCTGCAAAGTAGCACAGAATCAATGTAACAGCACAAGAATTCCGTTTGGAATGGTGCATTCCAGAACCCGCCGTGCTCCAGTAACATTCAAGGACAACATGAGAGTGAACTATATTGCGAAGCCAAGCATAACCGCGCCCAAACTATGTACATGGCTCTGTTTATTTTGCTGTTGGTAAAATTGAAAGCGTATACTCAGCCATAGCTCAGCCCTTAAAGCATCCCGTAAGCATCAGCTTAACCATAAGCCTCAAGGACGCCGTCGTGGCTGCTTTCCGGCTAGCTGAAACATATGTTTTTGACTGCGCGTTTAAGCAATAGAGCACTCCTTAAATATTTTGCTCCGTATTTTTTGTTCGGTGGTTGTCTGTCTTGTGGAGTGGTAAGCCGTTCTTGAGGAAAAGTGTTGTGAAATTTGTTTGCGTGTTTGTGTTGGCCACGGTTTTGCTGAGTTTTGTCTTCGTGTTTTTGCCGTTTCTTATTCCGTTGTGGCTCGCGTTCTCCTTCATTTTCTTTCTGTTCTACTATTTTAACAAGAAGGCTTTTGCGTATTTTATAACTGACAAGTCTGTTNGGGTTGAGAAGTCTTGGTTTTTTGGCAATTACATTAGGGAAATAACTTTTGACCAGATTAGAGACGTCCAGGTTATGCAGGGGGTTCTAGCGAGGCTTTTTAATTGTGGTTCGCTGGTGTTTGTGACTTCCACAGGACTTGAGGTTGGGTATGTTGGCGGCGGCGCAGCTGCTGGCAAAGGCGTATTCGTGGGAGGCGGGGGTGTTTCTCCAACCGTGGTTAAGGGGGAGGGGAAACATGTTCTGGGATGTGCCTGAGCCGGATAAAGCAAGAGCGGTTTTAGTGGGCAAGTTGACGGAGTGGCGGGAAGTTTTCCAACAACAAAAAATCGCATTCTCCGTGGAAAAGATGGCAGAGAGAACTACGCTTGCATCTCCACAGTCTACTGGGGAAACCGTCGTGGACAAGCTGGAAAAACTCAAGAAATTACTTGATGCAGGCGCAATAACAAAAGAGGAATATGAAAAAGCAAAGAAAAAACTGCTTGAATAACGTTCACGTTAAGCCCTAATATAGCGCTTTGACGCAGCGCTACACATTGTAGCGATGTGACTTCGTCACGTGGCTTAAGCCATGGGCTTCCACTTTCACGGACTGCTGCTCACTTGCAGCCTCTTTGCGTCTCGCGGAAGCTTTTGCGGGAACTTTAGTTTCATGCGTCGCCCGCAGAGTTTCCCCTCATCAGCGGCTTTCTCAGCCAACCTGGGTACAGGCTCAGCCGTCGAACCTCACGTCATCAACCACGCACAAGCGCCTTCAGAGAGTCCCATCACGCATCTGAACAGCGACAGTAAAACCTAATGTGTAAACGTCGTTCGCTTTCATCCCACCGTAAACGATGCAGAGTTTCTCGCTCACAGAGTTAGAAGCGCGGCGTCTCTATATGTTGAAGTCGCGTAACTGTCCCTTGATAAGCGTTGAATGCGATGCAGCCGCCGCAGTGTTACTTGAAGACAAGAAGTTCACGGCAGGTGGCTAACTAAAAAGTCAATGGGCAATGTTGTCATATGTACCCCCGTATATATAGGGGGTGACAGCTTCCGTTCATGTGTGGCATGGCGACGTTTAAAGCGGCTTGAAGCGCTGGCGCGAAAAGACTGAATGTCCCTGAGTTCCAAGCGAAGCTTTTATGAAGGTGAAAGGGCTGTTCAGTGCGTGTAGGTTTTTAGGGTGCCAGTGGGTATTTTCAAGTTAAAGCTTGAACGCTGAGTGCGCGTGTTGAAGAAGAAAGAGTTGACGAGTGTAGACGTCGCAGTTGTGGTGTGTGAGCTGCGCGACCGAGTCTCTGAGTCAAGGGTTACCAACATTTACCAAACAAGCCCGGGCACCTTTATTTTTAAACTGCACAAAGCAAACGAGCCTTCGATGCAGCTGTTAATGGAGACGGGGAGACGCCTGCATTTAACTTCCTACGCTGTTGAAAAGCCTCGTTCGCCTCCGGCTTTTTGTATGGCTCTCCGCAAGTACTTGCGAAACNCAAANTTAGTCAATGTTGCCCAGCAAGAGTTTGAACGGATTGTGCTTTTCCGTTTCAGCACAGGTGCTGGGCAGTTTAAACTTATTCTTGAGCTTTTCGGCGAGGGTAACATTTTACTGACAGACGAAGGCGACCGAATACTGCAAGCGCTTGTTTTTAAACGCATGCGTGACCGAAACATACTTCGGGGCGAACGTTACCGTTTTCCGCCAACAGCGGGAAAAAACCCCTTCAACGTCGGTTTGGAAGAGCTTGAAGAAGCCTTTAAAGCGGCAGGCGCAGCGGACGTCGTCCGCACACTAGTGCGGTTTATCGCGATCGGCGGCGTCTATGCTGAAGAGGTTTTGCTTAGAGCTGGAATACCTAAGACGACGCAGTGCAGTGATCTGTCGCANGACAAAGTCACGTTGCTTTTCTCAAGTCTGCAGAACTTGCTACTTCAGGTTTCCTCGGGTAAGACTAGGCCCTGCGTCGTTTACGACGAGAACAATGACTTAGTTGACGCTGTGCCTTTCGAGCTTGAACTCTACCGCGGATACAAGACACAGGAATATGCCTCCTTCAACGAGGCTCTCGACGAGTTCTTCACCAGGGCTTCCGCTTCGGCAAGCGTGCTGAAAACGGAGCAACGTGAAGCTCTCATGCACGAAGCAGAAAGGCTAAAGCGCGTGATCAACGAGCAGGAAAAAGCGGTGCGAGAGGCGGAGTCNGCTGCCGAAACTGACAAACGCGTCGGCGACTACATATACGCCAACTTGAACCTACTGCAGACATTACTGGACCGGTTCAATAAAGCAAAAGCTGAAGGAAAAAACCTGCAAACAGTTGTTTCCGAAATCTTATCTGCAAAAAACGCAGGCGGCGCGGTTGAATCGCTGTTCGAGTTTTTTGACCCGCGTAACCTGCTGGTCACAGTTTCCGCTGACAACTTGAGGTTCAGCCTTAATCTGCGACGAACACTGTTTGAAAACGCCGCAGAATTCTACGAGCGAAGCAAAAAAGCCCGGCAAAAAGCTNCTGGCGCAAAGGCTGCACTAGATGATTCTACGGGTAAACTGCGTGAAATCGAGCAGCAATTAGCTGAAATAGACGCTGCCACCGCCGTTGAATCCGCTGGCGTAAGCGAAAAACTCGAGAAACGTCGTATAAAACCTAAACAATGGTGTGAAAAGTTCAGGTGGTTCCAAACTTCTGATGGCTTTCTTGTTGTAGCCGGGAAAGACGCTGTCACGAACGAAGTATTGATTAAAAAGTACACTGNNCCTTCAGACGTGGTTTTCCACGCGGACATACAAGGTGCGCCCTTCGTCGTAGTTAAGGCCACCGGCAAAACGTTGACGGAGCAAGCGACGCGAGAAGCTGCCGAGTTTGCTGCTGCCTTTTCGCGGGCATGGCGCGAAAGCCTCGGGTCAGTAGACGTCTACTGGGTTAAGCCTGACCAGCTTAGAAAGGGCGGCAGCTCGGGTGAATACGTTCCACACGGCGCCTTCGTAGTTACGGGAAAACGAAATTGGCTCCGTAATGTGCCTTTGAAGCTTGCGATCGGCGTAATCGTAAACGACGAAGCTAGCTTCGTCAGCGGACCTGAAGAAAGCGTGAAGGCAAAAACCAATTGCTACGTTCTTTTAGTGCCAGGCGACGTAGCTGGAAAAACTTTGTTCAAGCAGATTGCGCATGCGCTGGCACAGAAAGCAGGAAAATTGCGCAAGCAGATAACCGCCGTGACAGCAGTTGAAAATATAAGGGAACATGTGCCTTATGCTAAAGGACGAATTGCCAACGCATAAACAATCTCCCGCGCAAGTTCTGAGCGTAAACGTAACGAAAAATGCCTGTTTTTTTGTTCATAAAGTATAAAAATGCTGTTTGCCACTCGTTACGAGAGGCAGCGGCCGTGAAACGCATATTCCTCGTTCTCATTGCTACACTCATAGTTGCTACACTTGCAACTACAATATTCCTGAACTTATACCAGACAAAAGCAAACAACGGAGCGTCTGAAGGCTCGCCTGAACTTGAAGAACTTAAGAAGCAGTACGAGAGCCTCAAAGAACAGTACCTGCAGCTTCAGGGAAACTACACTGAACTGCAGAACAAATACGATGCGCTTCAAGCAGCAAGCCGCGACGAGGCTTACAACGCGTTAAGAGACCGGTTTGACGCCTACGTAGCTGCATACCGGAACTTGAGGATGCAGGTTAATCTACGCGCTTTCGCATGGACCATGCAGCCGCTTATAACGCCTTCAGACCCTGCAGTTATGAGTTTGGTCCGCAATATAACGGGTAAAGTGAACGTTTCCGACTCAACCTTGAACTGGAACGACATAAAAGCCATGTACAACTGGGTGAAAGACAACATAGAATACAGGGCGGATAGCCTCTACCCCATATTGCCCGACAACCCGTCGGGGCTGCTTCAATTCAAAGACTTAGTCGTCCAGCTTGCAAACGAAACCATACAGTTAAGGAAAGGCGACTGCAACGATGTTGCTGTCCTCTTATGCTCGATGATACGGGCTTACAGCCCAGGATTCACGGTAGAATGCATATGGATAACCAGCAAAACGTCAGGACACGTAGCCGTGCAGATTCCTGTGGCAGGACATAAAGTCGTCATTTTGGACCCCATACGAGGCTATTATAGCCGCGACTTGCTGGGCAACATTGCCTTCAACGAAGTTTCAGGCGAAATAACTAGCTGGTTAAGCATTTGGCGTCCGTCGATGGGCAACGACGTCTATGTTTACCGCGTCTTCTCAGATTACATGGACAAAACCTTCGACACAACCGCCGACTACGTTGCTTGGATGTACACTCGCTGAAAACCAAGCCTGACGCAAAATGCGCCAGCCACATTAGGCTTGTATGCGTAGGCAACATTTCCAATTCTGCGGTTTGCTTGCCTTTTAGAAAGTGCTGAAAGTGTTTTGGGCTTTGACGTTTTCCGTAGTCTGTTCCTTGCTCCTCCAGTTGGCCTTTGCAGGCTTTTTTCGTAGGAGGTGATCCGGCCGCAGGTTCCCCTACGGCCACCTTGTTACGACTTTTCCCCCCTCACGAAACTTGGATTCGACGCAGCCAAAGAAGACCGCGCCTCACCCAAGAGTCGCTCGGGTGGAACGACGGGCGGTGTGTGCAAGGAGCAGGGACGTATTCACCGCGCGGTAGTGACACGCGATTACTAGGGATTCCATGTTCACGAGGGTGAGTTTCAACCCTCGATCCCAACTACGGCAGGCTTTCGGGATTACCTTCCCCTTTCGGGGTCGGAACCCATTGTACCTGCCATTGCAGCTCGCGTGTGGCCCGGGAGATTCGGGGCATACTGACCTGCCGTGGCCCGCTCCTTCCTCCGCTTTATCAGCGGCGGTCTCCTCAGTGTGCCCAGCACAAGACTGGTTGCAACAGAGGATGCGGGTCTCGATCGTTGCCTGACTTAACAGGACACCTCACGGCACGAACTGGCGACGGCCATGCACCTCCTCTCAGCTCGTCTGGCAAGACCT
>JGI24721J44947_10008709_pt1 | contig 13234 bp, 8 predicted proteins | sample YelNatPaOPGAMG01_FD_44947 | JGI IMG/M metagenome (IMG submission 44947)
TTATTCTCCTACACAGCCACCCTCACCTTTTATCCTCTCCCCTCAAGGGAGAGGAAACGAGGCAAAGAATAGCCAAAAGGACGGGATAAAAATCCCTCTTGCATCTCCCTTTGGAAAAGGGAGAAACTACCTTAAATCCCCCTCAATCTCCCTTTGTAAAAAGGGGGAGAATGGAGGAGGAAAAGACAAAAAAATTTTCAAAGAAACTAAACCACAAATTTCCCGCAAAGCCATACAATGGGCTTTAAAATTCCTCTCACAAATGCTCTTAACACTGGCTTATCCTTGATAAAACTTGCAATTGGTGGACTGTGTCTATAGTAAAATTTTACAAAGGCACTTCCTATTTTTGTTTTTAAAAGTTTCTGGTCTCTGAATTTCCTTAAAACATTAATCTCCTTCGCAAATGGTGTTCCATAAGCAGCAGTTGCAATAAAACAACCACCACCTGAACCTACAGAGGGCTGTGGTATACCGAGTGAGAAATAGTCATTTCCCTTTAATTGATTTCCATTTAATCGAACAGTAATATACATCTGGCTAAGATTTCTTTCTATCACCTGAGATGTAATGTCTTCCCATTTATTATTTGCACCAGGCCAGTGATAAACATGGGTCTTATACAGAGTCACGCTTGTTTCTTCTGTTGCCAGTTCATCAAGTCGCACAGGTATTCTTATGTCAACAGTATCACCAGGATTCAGAGTAAAGTTTGAACTCAATAAATAAGTGTTTTTGAACCCTGTAACAGAGGTAAGTTTTGGAGGGATATAATCTGGAGGCACATAACCAACATAAACTTTTGGGTCTGCTTCACTAACTCCTGATGTATTGAATTTAGCAAGAAGATTATAACCATATGGGTCATTGTAAACCTGAGTTTCAGTGAATAAATCATCTCCTTCCCATATCACTTCAATCGGCAAAGGTATTATTCCAGTACTGGGGCTATCAGAATATTTTTCAGAATACAAAGGATAATAAGATGGGGCACTTCCATCATCAAAACTGAAAATCCTGTAATATGATGTTTCTACTGCTGTATCATCAATAAATGATGTGTCCTGATTAACAGTATCTTTGAATACGCATATTGCACCGCCAGGAAGCCGACTTCCAATCGTATAACTTGTTCCATTAACTGGTTTATCATCCCACGAAAGTGGAACATTTTTCCTGAAAATTATTGTTCCAGTGAAACTTGAAGGATTCTCCCAGGACAAAAGTATTGAATTGAAAAGGGCACTTGCAGTGAAATTACTAACAGGAGAAGGACTTCCAGCAATCGCGGAAACTCTTAAAACTATAGAAGTTTCAGGACTTGTATTTGCGGTAAAAGTAATTGAACCTGTATGAGAACCTGTTGTTAAAAGAGACCTTGTAATTTGAACAGTAGCAGTTGCATTAGAACCAGCAGCAATCGTTCCAGAATTTGGAGAAACTTTCAACCAGCCCGTAATACCATCATCAGTAGCAATTGATGATGTCCAGTTAATAGATGAACCACCAAGATTACTCAGTGTAACGGTTGCTGATGTATCAGTTGTTCCAAAATGAAGTGATTGAGGAGAAATCCCAAAACCTGATGGTGGTAGTGTAATTGTCGTTTGCCCACCAATGGTAGTAGTTATCATCGTTTCATTTTCAAGATATTCAACGAGTCCTGTAAAACTTTGATCACCGGTAGCATCTTCAGGAATACTTACAGAATATTTTATTTCAACTGATGAAACTCCTGTGGCATTAAATTGAAGCCATTTATAAGTTGATGGAGCAATAAAACTATTTATTGGCAGGTTTGATGATGTTATCTGCCATGTCTCAGGTATTGTTTCATTAATAATTACTGCTGTTGGCATTCCTGTGATTTCAATTGCCAGCGTCACATCAATACTCTGTCCTGGCAAATATGTTGATTGAGAAAAAGTCCTTACTGCATTTACTGTAATTTGAGCATAGGCACTTGAAAGAAAAAATAAGATGAATAATGCAAACATCAATCTTTTCCATCCTGTGTTCAACATTTAAAAACCTCCATTGTGGTAGTAATAAAAGTTCATATGCTATTCCAGTTATATTCTCCACTAATAGGTGCAAAAATATAACCACCCTTAGCCCAGAAATCAATTGTCTTTAGCAACCAGAAGTCCCACTGAGACAAATCCATAGGAAATCCATGAATTGTTAAATTTGAAGCCCACCTTTCAATTGTGTAAAGGAGTTCAGCATCTGAAATTTTTCCATTTCCATCAGTATCAGCAGGAAAATCGGGTTCACCATAAACAATGTATGAATCACCAGAAATAGTTGTTCGTATTGTTCCATCTGTAATATTTCCATTGATGAAATTCCAGGTTCCTTCACGAGGTGTACCCTGAAATTCAATTTTAAGTTTTAATGTACCATCAGTCAGAGGAAATATTGAACCAATATTGTTTGAAACAATCCATTTTACTACACCTGTAGTATTGCCACTACTTGTCAGGGGGAACAATTGAGTATCATTGAACCAGGCATCTGTAATCTTCCAGTCTGCACTTGCTCCCTTTGCTATCTCGGGCAATTCTTCAGTAAGAATGAATGATTGTGGTGGATTTAATCTATTCACACTGATATTCAAACAATAATAGTATGCAAGGTCTTTGTCCACCCTGTTATAAACAAACTGTCTTGTTACCTTTACTTTTTCAGGTATGCTTTTAGCCCAGGAAAATTTTTGTGATGGTGTAATAGATGGATTAACATCTACNACTGTGGCAGTGTCAAGATTTGCAATCTTTACACTTTGTGAATTAAAAGTAATTCTATTATCACTGTCCCACGGAGAAAATTGTGGATACGAGGCAAAATTTGAAAGAAGTTGATATTGACCTGAACCATCAGAATTCATTACAAAAATAGTGGGACTACCTGACCTTGTTGAGATGAAAATAATTTTTTTGCCATCAAGAGAAAAAGATGGTTGAAAATTTTCACTTCCTGGTGTTTGTGTAAGATTCACTGGCAAACCTGTCACAGCGATATTGTTTGCGGTAATTTTTACTGGAAGAGAAAAAATTTGCCTTCCATTTGATGTAGTACCAGTATAAACAATGGATGAACCATCAGGAGAAAAACAGAGGTCTGATTTTTCTACACTTGAACTGTTTGTTAATTTGATTGGTGATATTGTAAGATCAATTTTTCTTGCGTAAATATCTCCTGATTTTACATAGGCAACCCACTTTGTATCAGGAGCAAATGCTGGATATCTTGCATTAAATGTTGAATCAATTTGAACAGGATCTGTTCCATCTGCCTTCATCACCCATATCCCATTTCCTGCATATGCAATTAAACTCCCTGTAGAATCAAAAACAGGGTCATAATTATTGTTGACTGTTGAAGTAAGTTGAGAAACCTTACCTCCTGCATCCATTAAATACACCTGGGAGGGTGTACCTGAAGTATAAACAAATTTTACAGGTCTTGCTTTTGTCGGACAAAATACAGGATACGATGCTCCAGAACTATTAGAAATAGATAATCCATATGGACTGGTTGAACCTGATGGTACAAGATACAAAGAGTAATCAGATGAAAAAGGAGCCGTTCCAGCAAAAACAATTGCGGTTTCAACACCATTTGAATCAGTAATTATAATGGGCTGTGGATCTCTTTGTGCTGAAGGACTTTCAGAATAATAAAGATTTGTTTCCACGTCAATGCTTGAACCTTTTTGAATATCATACTGTGAAATTTTCCAGTTTGAATAGCCACCAGAATCCTGTGTCTGATTTGCATAAACCATTGATGAACGATTTTGATTCAATGAAGGTCTTCCAAGCCGCGGGAAATATGGTTCAGAAGCATTATTATTTGTGAGTTTTGTCGGGTAAGAACCATCTGTTGAAATCATGTAATAATCTTCAAGATAGCCAAGTTGATGTTTGAAAACAATGTGATTGTCATCAAGAAACTGGACATCAGAAACATCACCATTCATCAGTGTCAACTGGAACAATCTCTTTAAACCCGTTAACTCTTTTAGCCACAATTGCCTGCCTGTATATGGTCCAGGATTCCTCATTTCAGCAGAAAATGCTAATTTTGTCATATCAGGACTCAAACAACCTGATATCTGGTTTTTTGTCTGGAGATTTAAACTGTTTGAAAAACTTAAGTTTTCAAGACCACTTCCATCATAGTTTACTGAATAAATCTGGGTTTCAGTTGAAGTATTTGCCTTATAAGAAAAAATAATTTTTGTTCCATCAGAACCGATTGATAAATATGAAAGAGCCCCTGTACCAATGGAAGTTTCAAGCCGGGTAATTTGCGTTGAAGTACCTGTAGAAAGGTCATTAACCCAGATATTATTATTTTTTACAAAATAGATGTATCCAGTGTACTGTGCATTAGCACGAAAACCAAACATCAGTAAAAAAATTACGGAAAATAAAAACATTCTTCTCATAATTTTTTCCATAGGTATTTTCCCTGACTTCTACTATTTGTTAGATCATATTCATAGCCCGAAGTATTAGCCCAGAAACCTATTGTCCTCAGAAGCCACATATCCCAATCATTTAAATCTTCAGGCCACCCTGAAACCCTGCCATTTATTGACCATAAATAAATTGTTCTCAATAATTCCTCATCAGAAATTTTCCAGTCCCTGTTAAAATCAACAGGAATATATGGATTTGAAATAAAAATATTTGAAATTCCCCTGGTAAATGTTTTAACTCCATATGTTTCACACCAGCCAGGGAAAGCTCTGTATTCNCCATAAGTTTCACTCGCAGGNTTTTTGTGTTCAATTGTAATTTGAAGAATGCTATCCTGAAGTGGAGCAATACCAGTTTTGCCAAAAAGCCATTTCAATTCTGATTCTGTTGCACCATTACTTGTCATCTGTGAAGGAGTACTACCATTAATTTTGACACTGGTTAAAACCCAGCCGTCAGGTATTTTTTCTGTCAAAATTGCACTCTGTGGCAGAGGAACTTTATCAACGTGCATCAGCAGGTAGTAAGTAAATGGAACATATGGGTCTCGCTCCTTAATTCCAATCATTCTTTCGCCTTCAATTACACCTGAAGGAACATTTGACACCTGTACATATTCAGCATAGACACCTGTAAAACCGGGTATAATTTGTTGCTGTGATATATCTGCAGTCCAGATTGCCTGCGGGGTGCCTGAAACATAATAGATAATATTTGATAAATTTCCTGAAAAACATACACTTGAAGGATTAACAGGACTATTCAGTGCAAAAATAATTTTCCTCTGCGATGAACCATCACGATTCATCAACCATATTTCAGGAACTTGATTCCTTGTTGAAATAAATACAATTAAACTGCCATCAGAAGACCATGATGGACTGTAATTGTCTGCTGTTAATGGAGTAATGTCCCTTGGAGCACCAAGTAAAATTGTCATGGTGTCATATGAAAATTGGACAGGACTCAGAAAAATATGTTTTTTCCCATTAACAAGTCCTGTAAAAGCAATTTCCTGCCCATCCGGTGAAAAACATATTTTTCCAGCCACATTACCTGTATATGTCAATCTTGCAGCAGGTTTTGAACAATCAACAACTCTTGCATAAATATCTCCATTTTTTACAAACAAAACCCACAATCCATCAGGAGAAAATTCAGGATAATCAACAGTTGTACTTGAATCAATCTGAACCAAATTTGTTCCATCAGGTCTTACTGTGTATAAACCACTTCCAGAAACAAATGCAATCATTGTTCCCCTTTTATTTATTGCAGGATTTCTATTTCCTGAACTGGCAGTAACTCTAACTGGATTACCTGTCTCGTCCCTGACATAAACATAACCATTTTGCACATAAACATATCTTTGAGAACGAGCAACAGTACTTGTAAGAACAGGCAGTGTAATATGATAATTGCCAGTTGTTAACATCTCAAGGTATGGATTGATGATTGGAATGTTTACATTGTATAAGTCGTAAACATTTCCGGCTAAAGAACCGCAGAAAAGAATTGAAGTATCATTTGAACCATAGGCAGGATACGGTTCTTCCTGATACAATGGGTCTGTTTCAAAATATAAGGCATCTGTCAACAAATTTTCAACCCCTGAAGTAGAAATCGGAGAAAAATTGTATAAAGCCCATTTCCTGTAACCTGTTGAGTCCTGAACCTGTTTTGCATAAACAATGGTATCTCTCTTATAATTGAGCATGGGCCTGCCAAGTCGCGGAAAATAAGGAGAAATACTTTCATTGTTTGTAAGATTTGTCAGGACCCCTGCTGTTGTCACAGTATAGTAATTTTCAAGGTAACCATTTTTTACCCTGAACAAAATAGTATCATTATTCACAAAGACAGGATATGAGCAAATCCAGTTCGGGTCATTGGTCAATTTTATACGATTTGAACCATCACTACTGCACAGATATAAATATGAACCGGATGGATTTGCACTGTCATTTGCTGTGTAAGCAATTTCATTTCCATCAGGTGAAACTGCCACATGATAATATGAAATCGTTGTATCAGGTGAAAGAAAGTCAGTTAAACCACTTCCATCAACTGAAATTCTCCAGATTGCGGGATTTGGTCTACTGTTCGGTATAGAAGGTCTTGTAAAATAAATGTAATCACTGGATGCTGAAATACTCAATATCGAACCATGATCTGTTTTCCCAAAACAGGTAAGAACAACTGTTTCACCTGTGGCAGTATCATAACGGACAATATCTGAAATGCCTGAAGTGTCTTTCTGAGAATATAAAATGTATGATTTCTGGGCAAAAGCACCTGATACCATAATCAACAGCACAGCAAGAAACAGCCGTAGTACTTCGTTTTTTTTAATCATATGCATTCCTGCCAGATTCACACATATAATTATGATATAATTAAACCTGCGACTTTGTCAAAATTTGTAAAATAAAATTTTAATTAGTTCCATCAGCCCGCAAGATTTTTCCTTGAAAAATAGGTAAGAAACATCAGTTCAGTTGCCATATCCACATTCAAAACAAAGATACCCTGAGGAAGATTAAGATTTGTGGGTGCGAAATTCAGTATCCCCCTGACTCCGCAGGCAACCAGTTTTTCAGCAACCTGCTGCGCTGCATCAGCAGGAACAGTTAAAATTGCAAGTTTCACACCGAGAGAGCGAACAACCTCCTCCATATTTAAGATATTTTCTATTTTTACTCCCTCCCAGACCCTTCCAATTTTACCAATATCATTATCAAATGCAGCAACAATCCTGAAGTTAAAATTCTGAAAACCAGGATACGCAAGAAGTGCAGAACCAAGTTTACCAACACCAACAACAATAATTTTACATTCAGCATCAACTCCAAGCACCCTTTCAAGATGTTTTATAAGTGCATCAACACTGTATCCAACACCCCTTTTACCGAGTGAACCAAAATATGAAAGGTCTTTGCGAAACTGGTCAGGTGTTATGTTGAGGTGGGAAGTAATTTGAGAAGAAGAAACCACAGTGAAATTTTGCTGCTGCAACTTTCTTAAACTTCTTAAATAAAGACCAAGTCGTCTTATTGTTTCCTGTGGAATCCTGTAATCTTTCTTTTTTTTACTCATTTTCATGGTTCAATAATTGCCTTGATAACTCCATTGCTTTTTGTTGAAACAATTTCAAGTGCATCCTGAATTTTTTCAAGTGAAAATTTGTGAGTGATGATTGAAGAAAATTTGATCTGACTTTTGTTCATCATTTCCAGTGCAATCTCTGTTGTAAAAGCAGACCTTCTTACTGAAAATACAGGCAATTGCTTTCTCCTTAAAAGGTGCGGATCAAAAAAAATCTCATCCTTATCAGGGATACCAAATATTACTGCCTTTCCACCAATGCAGGAAACATTGAATAACTGAGTAATTGTTTCCTGTTTTCCCACACACTCAAATCCAATATCAACACCCCTGCCACCTGTATATTCAATAATCATTTTTTCAATATCATTTTGGTTTGCAAGAAAAACAGTATCTGCACCAAGTTTCTCTGCCATTTCTGCACGTTCTTTAATGATTTCAGTCACAAAAATTTTTCTCGCCCCACCATTTTTACAGCAAAAAAGAACTGAAAGTCCAATAGGACCTGCACCAAGAATTGCAACAGTGTCCCCTGCGAGAAAATTTGCAAGCCGCACACCATAAACAGCAATTGCCAGTGGTTCTGCGAGAGTTCCTTCAGCGAAAGAAAGATTGTCAGGAAGTTTAACAATATTTTTTTCAGGCATAGCAATGAACTGTCTGAATGCACCTTCAACAGGTGGAGTTCCAAGAAACTTTACAAATGGACAGAGGTTTGGTCTTCCTGTTATGCAGAACTCACATTTTCCGCAACTGATACCCGGCTCAATAAAAACCCTGTCTCCCTCTTTGAATGATTTAACATTCTTACCAGTCGCAACAACTTCACCTGTTGCCTCATGGCCAATAATAAATTTTTCAGGCACAATCTGATCACCAATTCTTCCATCAAGGAAATAATGAACATCTGAACCGCAAATACCTATTGCTCGAATTCTTATCAAGACCTCATCGTCCCTGCATTCAGGAATTTTAAATTCATCAATCACAAATTTTTTCTTTCCGAGCAAATATGCTGCTAAGCCCTTTTTCACTTTGTCTCCTTTATGATAAAATAATTTTCAACCAGAGTTATTTTATCACAAAAATCAAGGAGACATAATGGGCATACAACCAGTTCCTCCAGAAAAAGTCAGAGCAGTGTGTAATCCTGAAACACTGAAATTTGAAACAACAAAGGAAGTTAGTCCGATTGAAGGAATTATAGGACAGGAAAGGGCAGCGCGTGCACTTGAGTTTGGATTGCAAATGGAACAGGATGGATACAATATTTATGTTTCAGGATTGCCTGGGAGTGGAAGAACAACATCAGTAGAATCCACAGTGAGAGAAATTGCAAAGAAAAGACCAACACCTGATGATTGGTGCTATGTTTATAATTTCTCTGCACCTGACAATCCAAAATGTTTAAGGTTTCCGCCAGGAAAAGCAGAGGAATTCAAAAAGGATATGGAAAATCTTATTGAAGAAATNCGGCTTGACCTTGCAAGGGCTTTTGAAAGTAAGGCGTATGAAGAACAAAAAAACATGNTCATAAGAAAATTCCAGAGAAAAAAAGAACAATTGATTAACGATATTGAAGAAAAAGCAAAAAATGCATCATTTGCATTAAAGCATACTCCTTCAGGATTTGTGTTCATCCCCATGGTAGAAGGCAAACCACTCACAGAAGAGGATATGGAAAAACTGACAGAAGAAGCGAAAAAAGAAATAAAAACAAAGGAAGAAATACTGGTATCAGAATTATCAGAAGTCCTGCGAGAAATCAGACAGGCAGACAAAGCCACAAGGGAAGAACTCCAGAAACTTGAACATGACACAACATTATACACAGTCAGTCCCAGAATAAATGAACTGAAGGAAAAATATTCGCAATTTCCTGATGTAATCAAATATCTTGATGAGGTGCAACAGGATATTGTGGAAAATCCTGGAAATTTTGAAGAAAAAAGAGAAATTGAGTTTCTTCCAGGGTTGAAACTGCCAACAAAGGAAAGTCAACTGTATAAATATCAGGTCAATGTTCTTATTGATAATAGCAAAACAAGTGGTGCTCCTGTCATTAAAGAGACACAACCAACCTATTACAATCTTGCTGGCAGGATTGAATACAGACCAACACTTGGAGCAATGTTCACTGATTTTACAATGATTAAACCAGGTGCACTCCACAGAGCAAACGGTGGGTTTTTAATTCTCAATGTACTTGATGTCTTACGAAACTATTTTGCATGGGAGGCAATAAAAAAGACAATAAAAAATAGGGAAATCAGAATTGAGGACCTCAATGAGCAATTCAGAATCATTAACACTCCAACATTAAAACCTGAACCAATTCCCGCAAATATAAAGATCATTTTGATTGGAAGTCCACTTCTTTACTATCTTCTGTTTGCATATGATGAGGACTTCCGCAAACTTTTCAAAGTCAGGGCTGACTTCAGTTCAATTATGGATAGAGACGAAAAAGGAGTACAGCAGTATGCCAAATTTATTAGTAAACAGGTAAAGGAAGATAAATTAAGGGACTTTGACCGCGAGGCGGTTGCCAAAATCGTTGAATATGGCTCAAGAATTGTAGAAGACCAGAAAAAACTTTCAACAAGGTTTATGGAAATATCTGATTTATTGAAAGAGGCGAATTACTGGGCAGGAATGGATGGTTCTGAAATTGTAAAAAGTGTTCATGTTCAGAAGGCAATTGAAGAAAAAATCTACAGATCAAATCTCATTGAAAAAAGGATTGAAGAACTCATAAGAGACAATATCATTATGGTTGATACTGATGGAGAAAGGGTAGGACAGGTCAATGGGCTTTCAGTACTATCTCTCGGTGATTATCAATTCGGCAAACCATCAAAAATTACAGCAAGTGTCTCAATAGGAAAAGGAGGACTGGTTCATATTGATAGAGAAGTGAAAATGGCTGGAACCATCCATAACAAAGGATTTTTGATTTTGAAAGGGGTGTTTGCTGAAAAATTTGGGAAAAATTTCCCGCTTGCTTTTTCTGCAACAGTATGTTTTGAACAGGTTTATGAAGAGATTGAAGGAGATAGTGCATCATCAACAGAGTATTATGCGTTAATTTCTGGAATTTCAGGANTACCATTGAAACAGGGAATTGCTGTAACCGGCTCAATCAATCAAAAAGGTGAAATCCAGCCGATTGGCGGAGTTAATGAAAAAATTGAGGGATTTTACTCTGTTTGCAAAATTAAGGGACTCACAGGTCGTCAGGGTGTGATTATTCCTGAAAAAAATCTCATACATTTGATGTTAAAAGAAGAAGTCGTTGAAGCGATCAAAAATGGTAAATTCCATATATGGGCAGTTAAGGATGTGGATGAAGGAATTGAAATTCTTACTGGGATGCCAGCAGGTAAACCAAAAGAAGATGGCACATATCCTGAAGGAACAGTCAACTACATTGTTTCTCAAAAACTTCTGGAACTGGCAAAAAAAGCGAAAAGAATTGAAAAACAAATTGAACAAAAAAAATAAAAAGAACGAATAATCAAAAAAATTCTGAGATGGATTTAGATTGAACCATAACCAAATCTACTTGAAATATCAGGCCTGTCACGCCATTTTTCAATCACCTTTACCCGCAGTTGTAAATAAACTTTTTTCCCAACAATAACTTCTATTTCCTTTCTTGCCTTTGAACCAATTGCCTTTAATTTTTCTCCATCTTTCCCGATGACAATCTTTTTCTGATTTTCCTTCTCCACAATGATGTTTGCTATAATCACCATCACTTCCTTATTTTCTTCTCCTGGTTTCATTTCCTCAACTTCAACAGCAATTGAATGCGGAATTTCCTGATAAACATGTTCAAAAACTTTTTCTCTTATAATTTCGCTGATTTTATAAACAAGGGGAAATGAATCAGTATATTCAGGTGGAAAAATCATTTCGCCTTCAGACAAATTTTCTACAATCAATTTTTCAAGTTCCTGAGTATTCTCGCCGGTCAAAGCAGAACAAGGAACAATTCTATCAACTCCATATTCACGAGAAATTCTTTCGATAAGTGGAAGTAATTGTGCACGGGGATTTATCTTATCAATCTTGTTCACAGCAATAATTACTGACTTTTTTATATTTTTGATTTTTGAAAGGATTTCCTCGTCTTGTTCATTAAAAAACGAGCCATCGACAACAACAAGTAAAACATCTGCCTCCTCTATTGCTGAAACAACATTGCTCTGCATAATCTCTCCCAAATGATGCCTTGGTTTTTCAAGACCAGGAGTATCAACAAAAACAATTTGATATAATGGTGTCGTCTTGATGCCAATAATGCGAAATCTTGTTGTTGCAGGATGTTTTGAAACAATGGAAATTTTTGTACCTGTAAGGGTATTGATGAGTGTTGATTTACCTGCATTTGGTTTTCCAATGATTGCAACTGTGCCTGATTTCATTTATTATCCAATGTCAGGAATTTTCCAGTCAAAAATATTGAAAACTTCTTTTTTTCTTCTAAGATAGTACATATAATTTTTTAAACTCACATCAGGTGGCACCCTGTGGTCAACATGAGGGATATATCCTCCCTCCTCTACAACAGGTTTTAATCTTTCAAGTTCCCTGTCAATTGCTTCTGGACCTNCAATCAATGCCTTTTTGTCAACTCCTCCCATCAAAAGAACTCTTTTCCCAAATTTTTTTCTCAATTTTACAGGATCAGAACCACTGTTGATTTCAAGTGGAAACATAATATTAATTCCTGCATCAAGCCATAGTTCCACAAGTTCATTAATGTTGCCATCACAGTCAATGAAGATTAAATCAATTCCTGCCTTTTTAAATCTTTCTGACATTTTCTTATATCTCGGGACAAGAAATCTTTCAAATAATGCTGGAGATATCATTGGTTGTGTTTTGAAAGCCATATCCTCCCACATTCCCACAGCATCAATTCTAACCTCATTCAAAGCCCTTTCATCAACTCTTAAAACAAAATCACAGATGTAATCAATCATTTCATCTATCAAATCAGGCTGGTCATAAAAAGCCATTAAACAATTTTCAAAACCCATCCAACCACGTATCCAGCCAAACAAACTCCCCCCACCAATGATTACAGGATACTCTGAATTCTCAGCAATTTTCTTGAAATCCTGCCATTCTTTTTCACAAGGGTATCTGCTGGTTTCAGGATTCAATCGTTTCTTAAATTCTAACCAGTCATTTCTGTTCTCAATCGGAAATTTTATATAATGAGGAATTGTACTTGTGCCATCTGTGAATTGTTTTGATATGACACCGCTTTCATCCTGAATAACGATGTAACGATCTGTTTGTTCAAGGATTTTTCTTTCAAAAGAAGGAATCAATCCAAGTTTAACTGGAACATAAAGCATCAAATCAAAATTAAAAAATCTATCTCCCTTTCCAATTGTATCAATTTCTTCAGGTAGCCCTTCATTATGCCATCGTTTCAAGGTATCAGACCACCAGCCAAATTCCATATTAAAAATCCGGTCAACTGGCTTGAAATGAAAAATATTCTGCCATCTCTGTCTTGGTGTCATTGTTTCTCCTTTCCCGTATCCCGTCGATCGGGCGCTTTTTCAGGGTAATATCCTGTACGGCTTTATTCTTCCCCACACAAGATGCTGACGAAATCC
>JGI24721J44947_10008710_pt1 | contig 13232 bp, 13 predicted proteins | sample YelNatPaOPGAMG01_FD_44947 | JGI IMG/M metagenome (IMG submission 44947)
GACACTGCAGGCTGGGATGCGTATGCCTTTTCTGGTCGGGATGCAGACTGCTCTATGTGTAATTCGGATTATCGGAAATGCACGACACTGCAGGCTGGGATNNGTATGCCTTTTCTGGCCCGGATGCAGACTGCTCTGTNCAGGTCGGGTTCTCTCGCCATTTTATTTTGTTAGAACAAAGACCGCTATCCTCGATTCAATTTGTCTACTCGATGATTTCTTTTAGGCATCCAGTGCGCTCTCCGGGCTTGAATCCATCCCGGTCGATGCGTCTCGCACGATGGTATAGCGCGGATGCCGCTGAACTGGCTGGTCTCTGGACAGACACTGAGATCGATACATTGGCACGATCGATAGAGGACGCTAGCCAGCAGCTGGGATAGAATACTTTACAATTCCCGCATTTCCTATACAGCAGTGTATAGGTGCGCAACTGGAGTCGCGGAAGCGGGCACGCCTCTTGCCGTTCGTCTCTTTTCGAATCTGCGACACTGGTGGTGTACGTGATACGCATGTTGTGAACCCGTTGCAACATGATAACCATTGTTTGATTCAAGGCGTGGATGAGGATGCAAGCTCACTTGTGCCGCAATACAATGGACATGCGCAGCGTGCCGGCGGACTTTGGGACTCGAACAAGAAACTCGGGGCATGCGGTGCCCGATGCATGATCTTCTATTCCTGCTTTATCCAGTAAAATAGGCAAGAAGCATCCACGGGTTTTGCTTCCGCTGCGCGCCTCGCAGCTGCTGCTCCAACGACAACGACTAACGACGACATCGGAGCGTTCGCCAGCACCGCGCGGCACCAGTAGCATGCTGCGGTCCACCGCCATGCACAGAATCTAGCGAGGTACGGCGTCGTTTGTTTCATTCATCGTCGTCAGACAAACTCGAATCAAGCGAGGCCAGCACTGCAAAGTCGTTCCGGGCCAATATGGACCCACTGGATTTGTCAGGTGCTGCAGAAGCCTTCCCGTCCTGCTCTCTGAGTATCTGCGGGCGGAGACCGTCTGTTACGTGCACCCATCCCTGACGCGAGGCCCGGGCTCTCCGCGATCCTTGGGCGCTGGCTCCGGTGCGTCCAGTGCCGTTCACATGATGCCCAAGTGCTGCGCCTTTCAAAGGTATGGTGGGCGCGTTTCCCCGTCGGTGCTGGCCTGCAAACCGCGAGTCCACACGTTCCGAAGGCGCTGCTGAGGGTGTTCGATACGAATGCCGCCCTCTGTGTGCAGTGCGCGTTGAGCCAGAAGCATCCGCTGTTGCTGGGTTCCCGGCGTATTGCGCAATGTCCACAACAACTGCACATTCGTCGATTAGGGTGCCGTGACGTTTCAGCGCCTCGGAAAGGGATTCCGCGTTTGCAAAATCCACAAATGCAGCGCGGACGACTGTGTGCTTCGTGCTTGTGCCCGAGTCCAGCTCTGATGCGTTTCCACCTGGGTCCTTGCTACCGCTTTCCGGTGCCAGAGGCGCTCGACGCAGAAATCGGATACGACTGATTTGGCAACCATGGAACAGTTGTCGGATCTGATCCTCCTGGACCCCAGCGGGTACGTGACCAACGTACGCTCTGTAGGGAGGCTCGGTGGGAAACAAACGCCTCGAGCGCGTCTCTCGCTCCCTGTCTTCNCGCAGAAGCTGCTCGGTCCCTTCGGCCTCGTCTCGAGCATTCTTCACGATGCGGGCATTCAAGGCATCCACTTCCGTGACGTCAGGCTCGGGAGGCGCTCCCTGCTGTGCGCCGTTTGTTGTTTCATTCTTTGTTGCGGCGGGTTGAGGATTCAGTGATTCCGCGCGCACGGATATACGCCCAAAGGCTTCGTCGAGACCTTGCCGCATGCCCGTCCGTGCAGGCGAGCGCGTCTTCCTGCCCTCCTGTGGGCAGGAAGACGCAGCTCTTCCCTCCCTCTGGTGCGCGCTGCCGGGATCCTTACGTGCGCTTGCCACTTTTGCAGATCCTGGAAGCGTGGAACGAACAGTGCTATGCTTGATCTCAGTGCTTTCAGCGGCATGGACAGAAGCGTGCTCCCCATGAGACTGGGACGAGCGCTCCGGTGCCAGATGAACGTCTGTAGCGACGCCCGAACGCCCAGCAACGGTCTCGCCACGTGACTTCGCACCAACGCCCATCCATAGACCTCGCCTTTCCTCATAGCTTCTTCCGAACCCTTCCACCTCATCCTCAGCCCAGTCAGTCACTGGAGGAGAGGCCATATTCCAATCTCGAAAAGAGCTCTTTGCCGGGATAAAAAACCCCCCAAGCACAGCCTTCGTTGCTGTTCTTTGCGGCCCTACCGCACCACGACGCAACGTTGCGCACCCGACGCTGCTGCCAGAACAGACGCAAGGCCGTCGTGACAGCCCTTCTTGTAGGATGAAGCTATGCAGTGGGCTTTTGTGTATGGCGTACCCAAAGCAGAATCTTTCTGACTGGAGCACGCCTTGCAGAAGCTGGTGTCCTCATACAACGAAGCTATGCATTGGGCATTTGTANGGCAAGCTTTANTCAGAAATACTCTGCGCTCGGTACTCCCTGCAGAATCTGTTGGTCTACGGGCTTGGTATTCCCTGAAGGTGACGTCTTGTTGACATCTGATGGGTGCTGGTCCTGAGCAACTGGTCGACTAACGAGCGAACAGGGTCACGAGGCCGACCGCTCTTCCAGTGCGAAAAGAAATCGTCGTGCAAGCGCCCCTTGTACGGAGGATTCACCAGAGCCTGAAGTGAGCGGCTGTTTGGATGCTCACTGGTCGTCCAAATGAAGCGTGTAATAGGAATTCGGGGTAGCATCGTGTGCACGGCATGAGCGCTGATCGATGCAACACGGACAAGTGGCTTGGAGCGAGTCCCAGGTCGGCGCTGACCGTGGCACATCACTTGACCCGNGCAGCAGTTCCAAGCGTATTGCNNTGGTCCTCGTTTAGATTGACGNGACGCATAACGCATAGTCCGAGCGGATTACCGGGCGGTGCCCGACTGGCACCTACGATTCGGCGCTAAAGCGTCGAGCATCGCATTCGAGACGCCCAGACAAGGCAGCGGAGATTCGCTTGTGAGGTACATGTGAGACAGCAGCATCCATCGCTGGACTCGAGCGAACGAGCGTTGCAAGTACCAGGGGGCGCACAGGAGAGCGTGCGCTAGAGGTGAGCACTTCGACTTGCTNCATGAGGGCGCCNTGTTGCTTGGTCATGATACGGGANCATCTCTCTGGACTGCAAGATGCTCCAACACTCTTCTAGTCGTACAAAGCTGTCTGGGACGTCGTGGAGCGACTCGTTCGCGAAACTCGATCCGAGAAGAGCTCTACATCAGATGGTGCATTCGTCGGGAAATTCCATATGGTGCAGCGGCCAAGAATCCATGTTCGTATGCATCTGCCGGGAGACTTGCGGAGACAGACAGANCGAACGAGTTCTCCGCAAACACAAGTCATGGGCATCCTGCGCTGTTAGCGAAGTTCGAACGGGGCTTTCGCCAAACGCTTCCGGATACGGAAACGTAATCGCATAGCGAGCCATAAACCGCGCTTTATCTGCAGTCATGAACAGATCTCGTGTATACAGCCCCGACATACGACACAAATGACACGTTTTTGCATTCCAGCACCACGCCATAGCATGCAATTGCACGAAACCTGCCCGTGAAGGGTGCATGGAAATGCGTCCACGAGGTGCCAAAAGGTAAACCCAGGTATCGGAACACTGCATCGTGGCGTGCAGGTGCTCGAAACCTCCCCAGGTAGCGTTCGTGGAAATACCCGCCAGAGGTGCAAGAGACACACGTTCATATCCGAATAACGCACCCTAGCATGCAGGCACACCGCACCAAGTGTATTGAACATGTCTACCGCTGAAGCGTCTCGAGCTGCGATTCGGTATCATAGATTGATGTGGGATAGAGAGAACAGAGACGAACCACGAACTAGGAACGAGATAGCGATTTCTTTCCCTCTCTAACGTAGACGGTAAAAGGGGAAAAGGTTTCCGTATTATCGCTAGTTTACCTTCCAGGCGGAAGGTCCCGTGAGCTGGACGAGTTTGCCGCGCTTGCGCTTCTTGCTCCCCACTGTGCCTCGTGCCTCAGTGAGATCTGAGCAACTCATCCGCAGTGCAGTTTATTCCAGGACTAGGGGCAGTTAAGCTGCATCTGGATATCACCCCGGTCGCGGTGGACTCCTAGTTTATCGCCTCCCGGTACCGCAGGCAGTAGGTCTGTCTACGCAGTTTGCAGGCTCCCAGAATTACTACGTACTCCGACACCGTATCAGGTGCACCATGCNTCGAGCCTACATGTCTATGGGCATACCAACGCCGTTCCGTCTCCGCGCTTCATCCGCACCAGCGGTNAAGGCGCTACGGCGAGCGCTCACAGCNGGTACTCTGTGAACGATAGCATGTACAACACGACCAGTATATCCGAAAGGAAGTATACGTGACGGAACTTGGGAGTATTGCCCTGCATAATGGAAACATTCCCGAAAGCCTGTATGGATTCAGCAATCTGGGATCCACGGTCCATATAAACGTTTCGTCATCGAAAAAAAGGGATAACAGAGCCAGCGCACCGGCACTGCGGCAGGCGCCCGCAGCCTTACTTTTTCAATGCTCAAAGTGCTGTATCCACGTGGCTGGTAGCGGTTCAGGAAAGCGCCGTTTCGCCTGTGCTTTCAGCTGCAGGGTGACATGTCGACTTCACCAACTGAAAATATCGAGTTGGTAGCCTCACTACCGCCAGAGGGTGCTTCGCGAAAGCGCCAACGGCGTGTGCCGCGGCAGACCCCAAGGTCGCCGAACACGCACCCGTCCAGCGGCACTGTGGGAGTCAACGAAGCTCCTCACTCGGAGGTCGCAAGTCACGTAGTTCCGGGTCAACGCAGCGTCCCCGAAGTTGATGTCGGCTCGGAGGACTATTTGGACGCTGAAGCTGTCTCTGAACAGGGCGGTATGACACGGCTGCTAGTCTCTCCGCCGTTGTCTCGGTTCGTGCAGGATGTTGAACGCACGCGAATGATGGGCGGAAGCAGCCTGGACCACTCGCGACCAAGTGATGCAAGCGCAGTAGACGCTGAGAAAAGTTATACGGAAGCCATGAGCGTTGATCCTCTCTCTCTAGGGATCCGAGAACTCGTACGAAGCCGCCAGCGCCCCGTCAACCGCCCTCCAACTGTGGACCGCCGTCGACGACAGGCCGACAACCGTACGGGTACCGCACACTGCTCACCTGGCTCTGAAGAAACAGTTGCGGAAGCGTCTGCGAAAGACATCGGGTTGCAGATACCCGCAGAGACCGAGGGCCCATCGCCTAGGCAAGGCGGTGTATCAGGGGCACCAGCCACACGTGATGTGTTGGTTCTTGAACGACTCTATGAATCGCCTGCTATCGTGGAGGACACACAATCCGACAGGCTCGACCGACGGATCCCTGGTGCAGATACCGTCGTTCTTGCACCACAGGTCCGCTTAGATAATCGCGGCAACCTTGTCCTGGATGAGCGCTCGTTAGTCGTCACCGCTTCGCATGTGGCGGATGCGCACGCTGATGCTGGACAAGAAAGCGTGCACCCTGAACAGCATTCAGATCATGCTGGTGCGGTGGGAGGTAACGCTTCGATGGCGTCAGCGGCTTCGGGTCCAGCGTCGGTCGAGTGCGATCTGCAGCGCCGTGTCCAGCGCCACCGTCGAGCGATACGCGCTGAGCAGCAGAGACTTCTGCGCACTGCCATAACGAGCGAGCAGCGTCCAGCAGAGAACGAGAACATCTCTGTTGAAACGCATACTGGAGCGCCTCGCCGCGGTGCTGCGACCATTGCGTCCTTCACGAATCGCGCCTCTTGTGAGCGCTGGCCGCCTGAGGAGACAGCGCTTTTCTATCGTGCGCTACGAGCTTTCGGTCAAAACTATTCTATGATTGAGCAGCTCTTTCCCAATCGAAACCGAAAACAAATCAAGAACAAATTNAAGAAAGAAGAGCGTTCCAATCCAGCCCTNATTGAAGCGGCACTACGTGAGCACGGCGCTCGTCGCCATCACTTGTCGCTTGGTCGGCATACATGCGCTACAGACACCACGCTTTCGGACAATTCAGAACATGCAGTGCCAGAGGCTGGCATTGGCAGTTCAAAGGCAACTGCAGAACGTGAGCAAATTTTTCAAGGATTCGATAATGACTACATCCAAAGGGTGTTCGGGGCAGCGTCTCCGGTGCTCCCCGAGGAGATCCCGTAGTGGCATGGTGCAGTCACCAGCAAAGGCGCTGCCCAGACTCCAGCGAGTTCTGATCCATGGCCTCTGCAGTAGACAGAAGCATAGCTGGGTCGATAAGCGGCCTGGCATGCGATTCGCTGCCTATTGTACTGCAGTTATGCGGTGGTGATGTGCGTAGCTGGTGCTTGCGAAGCTGTCCTAATCGAATGTGTTGCAGACATAAGCCATGAGCATCGTGTGCAGCAAAGACGCTCACTTTTGACGCGATGACGCATCGGCAAGCTTGGATAGCGCGGTCACGCTGCCCGAAGTCGTCGTGGTGACTCCTGATCTAAGACTCATGAAGCTAGCAGGTCTCGTTCGGATGCGGGATTGCTGCTGGCCTTTGCCGGCGCCTCCAGTCCATCTCTTTGACAGACGTTCGACAGGGGTCTGTGGCGATTTTTGTTGCGAACTGCAGCCGCGTGTGGGACAACCTACGCTTCGGGCGATGCGCAACAAACGCACGTGCATTCGTTGTGGACGTTGGCGCTCGCGAAGAAAGCATCCATCGCCTTGGGCAATGAACACCTTGGCAACAGAGCAGGAGTATGCGCTCCCATCGAGCATTCTTATAAACTTCAACGAATGCCTGCGATTTCGTCCGATGGTAAACGCAGAGTCGCGTTCAGTAGTGTTTTGAACGAGGGAATCCGAACGAACGCCGCCCCTCGCAGCCAGGCAACACAGTCTCGTTTTGACTGCTCGTCGCGATCGCTCGTACGGCTCGAGGCTGCTCGAGAACATCGAGCCCGTGAGCTGCAATGAAACCTCACCTGGTAACGCTTCGCGTTCGTTTAAAGCCATGCACTTCCGATACAGCAGGCGTTGCTGCAGAACGCCACAGGTGGTTTTTCGTGTGTCGCTGGTAGCGCCAACGGGGCAAGAACGGCGTCAGTGGAACGTACATCACTGATCACTCTTGCCACCGCGATATCGAGTTTGGAAGCCTGGAAGTGAACGTTCTGTAATGAAGGGCTGTTCGATCGCTTCCCGGGACACACGTCGCGAGCGAAGCTTCCTGAACGGACTGATGGAGCAGCTCGAGCCACCGCCGACTTGTCAGCAAACACCGATGACCCGAACATTATGCTGGAGCAGGTTCTCTTCGGTCCCGGTTATGCAGTTCTGCGAGTAGTCGTGTCCAGGGCCTGGGGCGATGGCCTTCAAGCACAGCTCTAAAATCGATCGTTTTTGCAGGTGTTCGTGACCCGTTGCTTAATGGCCTGGAGTGTATGCGGAGAGAGGCTAGTCACACACCAGCAGTTTCTCGGTCAAACTTCGTGCTGCCCTGCGGGATGCGCCCCCGCTGCGATCATCGCCCTTGCGCTGCGATACTAGAAGCTGCCTCCGATGTGATCACTGTCTTTTACCAATATCTAGGACACTGTCTCTGCGATGATGTCCGCTGCGTATCGCACCATACAGCCGCATGTCTGTGGTCAAGAGCGGTACGCAGCGTTCCCAGAACAAGTCCATGCGCAGCGCGATGAACAGAACAGCACTCGTTCAAGAGACACTCGGTGAGTTTTACTGTTAAACGAGTTAGCATACTTGATATCTGCGGGTATGCGTTCAATCTAAGTTACATACGAAGCACAGGCTTTGCCGCCGCTCGGCGCACGCACCGACGACGCGAACAGGCAAGCAGCATCAGTGCGGCCTCGATAAGAGACCAGCGGGTGGCAGGAGTCGAACACCATACCGCCACGGCATTTGTGTTCGACATGACCTCCGTGTGCCTCCCTGCCTGTCCACTGTCGAGGTACGCACAGCGTCGGCACTAGTACCAAGTCGGCGCTCGCATATCAGCGATATTTCTGACTGAATGCGTCTTCTTTTGACCACATCACATTTGTAGTTCATGTCAGGAGACCGTGTGTGGGTAAAATAGAAATGAGGTTGAAAGTTTCAGTTGTTTCAAAAGGTTAAGGATTAGAGATTAGAAGAGCGTGCCGCTATTGCACGGCAGCTCAGTGGCAACACGCTTCGTGTGTGCGTGTCTGACGGTAACGCGGGACACGAATGTCACGGATGCGCATTCGTAAACGCACACGACACAGGCGCACCTACGGGACTCGGGTGCGACGTGCTCGCACCGTTGCCGTAAAGCGCTGCATAACTGATGACGCATCCGCACACGCCTTGTCCGTGGACAATGCTTCCCTTCGCGGAAGCGCGGGAGGTGCTCTCGTCGTTCGCGTAAAACGCTGCACATCTGATGACGTACGCCGAACGCCTCGTCCATGGGCAATGATCCGCTCAGCGGGGCAGGCGAATACCCACTCACATGCGTTACCAGTCCTTCTCCAGCACCATTGGTGTTAGATAGGATGGTGTGAGACGGTTCGGGGACGAGGTACCAGCCTGGTGATACGGCGGAGCGCTGGACGATGCCGATCTCAGGGGTGACCACTGCGACGAGAGCGGGCTGCTCGCGTACTCCACGTACCGCGCTGCATCTAGGAGCAGACGGACACCTTTGGTAGCAGCATCCACAGGCTCACGTTCCATGGTTTTCGTTAGTGAGCCTTTCGCGGGTGCCAGCGGCAGTGGCAGTGGCAAGGCAGATTCCCCAGATGCAGCGCCTTGGGCGTGACGCCAGTCATGCTCACCTCCGAGGACGTGCGTACTTGTATGCGCAGCGTCGGGCAGAGGCATTTGTTCGGGCAGGTTCAGCTCCAAGTCATGGTAGTTGTCGGCACCGTCACCATCCTCGGAGAGCGATTCAATGGAGACGTCATCCCAGGACGATATCGCCGCTGGATACCCAATGGGGTCCGATGCCAACGCCCGTTCACTATCGACGCGAACGAACAGCGACTCACGAATCAAGTGGTCCGCCGGTAACGTTGTATGTTGTGTTCCGGGACCACGACCTGCATCCTTTCGCACAATATTAAGAGGCGCGCTCTCTCCGCGACAAGGAATACTGGGTGCGAAAACAGAGGGCGCAAACTGCTCTCGCACGACCGGTGCTGAGTCCTCACGATCAACGTCAACGTACGCACAGCGTGTTTCAGGCGGCGAGCTACTCCGCCTCGGGTGTTGAATTCTGCCAGAGTACTCGAGTTCGGACGGCACATACCAACCCGGACGGACGCTTCCCCGGAACTTGCTGAGGCTGCGTTCCGGGGAAGGCAGTTCCAGCGCATCCGCGACGGCACCTGCTCGACGAGGTCTTCCATATACCGCTCGCGGATGCCTCTTTCCCGTGTGCGTTCTGGGCACATTACAGGCACCGGGACCGAAGCCATCAAGCTTCCCCTTTTTCCACTTCACGCCACAGGCGTTACACAGAGTCTTGGGTCCGCGAGGGCCCGCGCGCCATAATGGCGTCTCCGTCGTCTCACAAAAGTCACACCTCAACATTGTAGCGCTTCTATTCTCCTTCTAGATCACTGCTGGCGCTCCTAAATGAATCGATATAAAATGAGCGTGCTAAGTGCGCAGGCTTTGTTCACGAAACAGAGTCGCGAGCACAACGGCGAGCCCTGAAGTCTGTTTGCGATCGCCATCGCGAGCGCGATCTCAATGTCGGCGTCATCCGCACACGGGTCGTGGGCCTGCGCGCTTCCTCGCGAAGCGACGCAACCACACAACGCTGCGATCGCGCGTTGATCACAGGTGGTCAGTTTTGGCCAAGGGCGCGGACAGGTGGTTGTCGAGCGAGCGCACCCCAGCGCGTTGCGTAGCGGCAGCAGCAGCAATAGCCAGTTTTCGAACTGGTGGGCCCTCGAGTTGTGCCCGACCGTGAGCAGCGAGCTTTCTCCTAGAGACGAAAGAACAGAAACTAACAACTGACTAGCAACTCGATAACAGTTTCTTTCGACCTTGATATGACTCATGGAAAAGGGGGAAAGTTTCCGCATCTTCGAAACTTTACCTTTTAGGCGGAAGGTCCCGCGAGCCGGACGAGTCTTCGGGGCTAGCTAGTGCTTCGTGCTTCCTCCAATGGCAGGTTTTGTGGCGATACCTGCGCAACTCGTCCGCAACGCATTTCATTCGGGGACTTGGAGCAGGATGCTGCGTCTGGGCGTCTCCGTGGTCACAGTGGACTCCTTGTAGATCGCTCCGCGCTGCCACAGGCAGTGCGTCTGTCTGCGCAGCTTACAGGCTCCCAGATATATTATGTACTCCGACCCCACGTCGGAGGAACCACGCCTCGAGTCGATGCCTTCAGTGGTATGGCAAAGCCGTTCTGTCTCCGTGTGGCATCTGCTTCAGTGGTATAAGCGCTACGGCGGGTGTTCACGGCAGGCTCGGCGCACGATAGAATATACGAAACGACCAGTATATCCGAGAGGAAGTATGCGTGATAGAACTTGAAGGTAGGCGCTTCATCGTGGACGCTTTCCCGAAAGCCATTATCCATTCCGAATTCTGGGATCCATAGTGAATCTAACCATTTTTTCATCTGAAAAAAAATCGCAGCTGTTCCCGAAGAACGCATCATCGAAGGCTGCTAGCGAACGCCTTTCGAAAGAAAAACGTTGCTGCCGCAAGTGGTATAGTAGTGGCGACAAACGCACCGTAGACAAGGAGTCTTCAGCCGACGTGCAGACGCATCTCAGTCTTTCTCGACCGGCCACCCACTACATCTTCCAACATTTTTTCATATAGTTCGAGTTTGAGAGGTTGTCCAACAAAATTCTATCTCGTCAACTCTGGAAGTCTGTTCTCCAGCACCGCACATCTCCTTGTATTGATAGCGGCATTAATGTCTCGGTTCACAAACTCCATCCGTTTNTTGCCATCGTCGGTTGTACTTAATAATGCGAGTAGTCCACGNACTTTCGCTCTCCTTTCCATTTGCTCNTCCGTCAANGGTCCGTGCTTTGCTATTTCCTCAGGGCTCCGCTAATACTTTTCCATCTGGACCCTCTGGAGTGTACACCCCAGTTCANGGTGTGTATACGATGTTCGGAAGTCATCTACGGGTATCGTAACGAAACGCCGTGCGCACTCCTTGCACGTTTTTGTCGTTGGAGCTGGCATAGTCCCTTTTGGGTCTTCCAGCGCCCTGCTCCGTATGCTACTACGAGCCTCTGACTTTCATTCTCCCTCCGGGCGCTCAACTGATTGAAAAAGTTCGAGAACGCCCGCTGCTTCCCACAATACAAATTCATACGCAAACGAGCCCACCGGGGCTTGGTGGATTCTTTCCACAGGGCATCCCAATGAGCAGCGCGAACTTCCATGAACTCCCGAAATGCTTCAAAGTCGGTTCCTCGGCTCGTCACCTCGCTCAAAGCTTCCAGGTGATCCCTTCACTCCTGACTTCTAGGTCTCATTTTGTTTCCTCGCATTCATTATACCGGAATCTCGGTAGGATCTCGCTCTCGGGAACTTGAAAACTCGCATGTCTTTATGACGTAAATTGTCGTCGACACTATCTTCCGCACGCTTGGGTACAGCGACGGTTATGATATTTGTGTTTCCGGGGTCCGCGCCAACGACAAAGCCGTTATCGTGCACTTTCTGTGTTGCACGATCCACCTCCTTCTTTTCTCGATGCTTCGCCGCGTCAACGACAAAGCCGTTATCGTGCACTTCGTGTGTCGCAGGATCCTCCTTCTTCGTACCTTCATCCTTCGCCACGGGCGGAGCCGGACGATCTGTCTTCAAGCGCCGATAGTGTACAGACATGGCTACTCCATCGCTTTCGATCATCCCAGTGAATACCTTTCGCTTGCTCACTTTCAGACGTTTGAAATCGACGAAATTCTTCTTCCAGTTCGTCTCCCGGTTTTCGCCGGAGAACTCCTCCCTGCTGACATGGAACTCGGGACTGATCTCCCTCATGATGCCATGAAGGACGCCTGAATCGATAGTCACGAAATGTGACCTGATGTTGCACATTGGAACCACGTTGAAGCGCTTCCCCATTAGGAAAGCCTTCCGCCTCTCCCACTCTTCATTTGTCTCCTCATTCAGCTTCATTTCCGCCTTGCGTTCCAGCTCTCCGTCCAGAAACACGAAATAGCGCAGGGCGAGGCGATAGTATCTTTCCTTATCTTTTTTCGACTCTGATATCTTGTCTGTTGGACTCAGCAGCCCCAGTACCGCACGATGCTCTTCCACAACCGCACGGATGACAGAAGCTTCATTCGTGCTCTCGTTTGACGCCTTCTCTCCGACGAATTCGATCTCCTGTTCATGCTTGCGATCGTTCGTGACGCCATTGGTAATCGCCCATTTTCCTTTGCGAGCGATGCCAGGGTACAGCGCAAACACGGCGCGTATCATGAAGCGTTCGAGGTTCATAGTCAAATGGTTCTTCAGGTTCGTGATGTACTTCATCGCTCCGTATGTGTAAATGCACCAGTCAATTTTGTATCGAGTACCGTCGAAGCTCTAAAAGGGATGTTTTTCGTGGAGGGCATCCACTAGCACATTTTCCCTCGGCGCTTCCGCTGTACCAAGCATCAGCTGTCGAATAAAGGTCTTATCGAGAAACCCGTCCGGAATCCCGACCGTTTCCATCTGCGCCACGTCGCGATACATCTCCCTCGCCATATGCATCAGTCCTGACGACGCCTTGACAATACTCTTGGAGTATGACGCAACACTGTTTTCGATAGCGTCTCGCAGCTTTTCCCTGTACGGATCCTTGATATGTTTAAGAAGACAGACTTTCACCACCTTCTTGTCGCACAGTCGTCTTTCGTGCCGCCTTCGACGCAGAGCGTCCCCCTTTCAGTCCTTCTTCTCTTCCTTTTCTTCTGGACTAGACACTGTTTTTTGTTTTTTCTGGCAGCCAGCGACACTGGGCCTCCAGGATCATCGACTTGCTTTTCATAACTTCCTTTTTTTGTTTTTTTGGAAAACAACGCTCCCTCCAACGCCTCTGATATAAACAGCGAGGAAAACTTGAATAAACCAAACTGAGGGTTGAAATATAACTGAACTGAAAAGTACACTCTGCTATGACTTTAACGCAAATGCAACTTGTACTTGAGAGCAACACGCTCAAGATCGCGAT
>JGI24721J44947_10008716_pt1 | contig 13226 bp, 19 predicted proteins | sample YelNatPaOPGAMG01_FD_44947 | JGI IMG/M metagenome (IMG submission 44947)
GTCAAGTTGTAGGACACGTTACCAACCACGAGCGTGGTGTTGGTTACCAAGCGCACACGGAAGTAGTCCAGCAGTATCCGCGCACCGTCGCCCACACGCACACGCACATAGCCAAGCGAACCAGACATGTTAACCACAGGCAAAGTGTTACCTGCCAAGTCAATGTCAGCTGTGGATACTTTGCTGCCCCCGCGGTACACAATGCTGAACAAGCTTCCATAATTGGATGAGTCGTAGATCACTTCAGGCTGGAATGAGGTGTAGTTGATTTCAACCCATAACTCACTAACTTGCACATGCTCAGTTTTCATCCAACGCAGAAACACGGACACCTATTTCTAAGGCATTGATCTCGTCCCAGGTCCATTTTTGCTGAGTATAAGGGTTTATGGTTCTATCTTCAAAGCAAACGCCATAGCCACTTCGCGAAATAGTGAACGGAGCGCTCTCATAATCTTGAGCGTGCGTCCGCCAAGCAATATTTATAGTTTCAGGCTGATCCTGCGTGATACTAAGCCCAACATCGTCAAAATAAAGCTCAAGGTAGCTTTTTCTCGGTATTACAAGTCGATTAACTACTTGCAATTTATACGTTCCACTTTGCGTAAAGTTCTCAGTGGCCACGTTAATGCCTCTCACATATGTCCAAGAAGTGTTGTTAGAAAGTGTTACGTGGGCTAAATCAGCAATTGAGTTATCAGGCTTTACTATTCGGATGGTTAAATTACTTCCGGAGTCAGGATACCGCACTGCCTGTTAAATTGTACGCGTAAGATAGCACAGCGGACTTAACAACACCTAAAGAGATGGAAAATGTGGTAGTCGTTGTGAAAGTTACGTCTACAGAATTACCTTTGTCGTTTGTTGCTTTGTGATGGTAACTGCCTGCTTTTGAACCGTCAGGGTTACCCGCGTTGTCACTGTAACCATAAGTTAGATCCGTTGCACTACCGCTAGTCGTGGTACTCCAACCGCTGGCGTTTCCTGTAAAGTTCATGTTTAAAATGGGGTTAAGTGTCCTGTCTGTAGCGCTTGCTGTGGCTCTTACGTAAGCTTTCACGGAGTTTATGAGCCCGGTTTGTGCTGTGTCATTCAGGTTTTCTGTTTCTTTCTTGTTTAAAACAGTAGTGTAGATGTATGTGCTGTCATCTTGGTCGCTTGTTGCGCCCCAGCTGGTGGCGCCGTTGACATCCCAGTCGCGGTTTGTTCCTTGAGCATTAGGCCGCAGTGTAAGCGTGCTAGTGGTTTGTTTTTGTGGTCCAAGTATCGTGAATTTTTCTGTGTTTTCGTATACGCCAATTCCGCCTGTGCGTTGGTTGAATTGCACGTAGCTGCTTGATCCTGGTCTTAAGGCGACGTCTTGGATTACTTGGTCAAGTAGAACCATGTTTGTTTTGGCTTGTTCGAATTCTGCGCCTGCGATTTGGAGGTCTAGGATGTTTGTGGAGACGAAGGAGGCGATTACGAGGATTGTGAGGAGTACGCTTGTTATGATTATTGTTGAAATTATCGGCGAGACTGCCTTTTGGTTTCTTGCTGGTTTCTTGCGGTTTAAGCATGGCGTGGCGGTTTTTGAAGCGGGCATTTCTTTTTGTTCACCATTGGATGGGCATGTTGATGTAGGCCATTACGACTGTTATTACGAGGGCCGCGAAGGTTAGGATTGTGGCGTGTTTGAAGCCTGTGGAGAGGGTTCCAGAGCTTATTTTTCCCGTGACTAGTCCTGTCAAGTAGACTTGGAGTATTAGTGGGGGCAGTAGTAGCGTGGCGAACTGGGCGAAGGCGACGGTTTGGTGGCTGAAGGAGTACATTACGGCGCGCATGAAGCCGAGGAATATTATGGATGAGAAGATGAGGATGGCGGCGCCGATGTAGGGCATTATCAGCAGCGGCCTGAGCATGGCTTTCTTTTCTTTTTCAAGCGACGTGAACATTTCGCTGAACTTCGTGAGTGTTTCAAGCGTTTCAGGCGAGCCTCCGCCGACTTCGATTGCGTCGACGAGGAGGTACATGTTTATCAGTGGAAGCCAAGATTTGATTTTGCTCTTAAGCGTCTCGTAGATTGTTTTGAACGGGAGTCCCCAGCGGATTTGCCTTGAAGCTGTGGACAAGTGTTTTGTGAAGTCTCCATATGACCTTTTTGAGAGCACTTCAATGCATTTCTCAGGAGGCGCGCCTGTCTTGCGTGTCTCAGTCAGGTCGCGGAGGAAATTCGTTATGTCTGATTCTAAGCCTTTTCCGCGTTTTGCGTAGTATCGATGTGCAAGCGCTGCTGGAATTGTGCATACGATAAGCGGGATTGCTATTCCAAGCGCGGCTTCGTAGCCGCGTTCGAGCCCGAGGGCTTTTCTGAGTGTGACGATGGCGTTGGCGAAGGGTTTCGCGAAGGCTGGTGCGATTTCAGGCGCGGCGAAGGGCAGAAACATCGTGGTGAGGAGGAGGATGAGTATGGGCAACGTTGCCAAGAAGACTTTGTATGGTCCGTACTCGTTGACGGGTTCGTGGAAGTGCGACATGTCGGCGAGGTAGATGAAGAGCATTGAGATTGCTGGGACGATGAAGTAGGAGTAGATGAGGAAGTTTTCAGCAGTGAAGAAGCCTGTCCAGTACTGGCTGAAGGCCATTGACGTCATGAACAGGATCGTTAAGCTAAGCGTGACGAGGATGCTTATGGCGATGTAGGACTCCATCAGTGTAGCGGCGCGTTCGCCGAAGGCTTTAACTTTAACGGCGAGGTCGCGGAACATCGTTTCCGTTCGGATGAGCAGGTAGTGGATGACGTCGCCGCCTGTGCGCAGTGAAGACGCGTAGCCCATCATCAAGTCTTTGTAGTCTTTGGACGGCAGGTTCTCAGCAGATTTCTCCATGGCTGAGACAGGGTCGTAGCCTTTCACTTGCACGTCGACTTCAATGTTTCGAACGGCGCTTGAAATGTTCGGGAGCAGCGGACAGCTTCGAAGCTTGCGGAGGCTTGCGTACGGCGCCAAGCCGCCTGTGGCCATGACGCTGATGTATGCGCCAGCGAATGGGACCTCCATATCAAGTTTGGACGCACGNTCCTGTGCGAGAACTTTGGGCACCGCATAGCCGAGGAGCAGGACGACGAGCGGAAGCAGCATCAGCGGGAGCACTCCTGTGACGAGGGCGATGGGGATGGACACGATTATGAAGAGTATGAGGAAGAAGCCTAGCAACGAGAAGTATGCTTCAGGGTAAACTTTCAAGCCTGCACTTTCAAGGTCTTCGGCTACGCGTAGGCGTCCGCCCATGTAGAAGAAACGTGAAAGTGGCCTGCCGATCCATCCGAAGTATTGGTATGCGAAGCCTGAGAAGGACGCTTCTTCCTTCGCCATACGTTTACGCTCCGTTTCCCGTGTCAGTAGAGCGTGTAGTCACGTGTGGAAATGGCGATTCAAGGTAGTAGCTTGTAATGTGCTTGGCGACTTCCGCGTTCTGCCGTATGCCCTTAGCTTTCAAGGCTTGCAGGTAACGTGCGCGCACGTCGATTTCTTCGAGCACGTCTTTAAGGCTGATGCCGTGGCGCAGCGCAACGCGTTTAAGCAGGTCGCTCTTGGCGAACTGCACTTGGTACGTGTCGTCCAGAGGGTTCCACGTGGCCACCGTCAGGTACTCGTCGGCGTCCACGATTTCAACGATGTCTTTAAGCCGTCTTCCAAAGGACACGGCGCTTCCGCCCGAGTTCGGCAGTTGTACACGTTCCTGCACGGCGGCTACGTTGATCAACGGCACGTAAGTTCTGGAAACGTTCATGGGCGGGCTTGTCATGCGTTTGACGGCGTAGTCCAAGCTTTCAGCGTGAAGCGTGGTCATTCCACCGTGCCCCGTGGCTAAGGCTTGGAACAGGGCGAAGGCTTCTTCGCCTCGGATTTCACCCACGATTATGTAGTCGGGCCTGTACCTGAGCGACGTCTTCACAAGGTCGAACAGCGTGACCTCGCCTGTTTTCAACGCGCCGAGCCCGTAGCTTTCACGGCTGACAAGTTGAACCCAGTTTTCATGCGGCANGTTAAGCTCGGGGATCTCTTCAACCGTGACAATTTTCATTTGAGGCTTAACGAGGCTTGCCAAAGCGTTAAGCGTGCTCGTTTTCCCTGCGCCTGTGCCGCCGATCACCGCCGTCGTCATGCGGTTCTCGATGAGCAGCCAGAAATACGCGGCGACGCGTTCGTCCACAGTGTTCAAGTCAATCAAGTCAACGATCGAGAAGGGTTCCTCGCGGAAACGTCGAATCGTGAATGACCCGCCTTTCGGCGAGACTTCCCGCTTGTACGTGGCGGCTAAGCGGTCTTTGCCTGGAAGCATCGCGTCAAGCACTGGAAACGCTGTAGAAATATGCTTCTGCGCCAAATGCGTCAGCTTAACAATCAGGTTGTCTAAGGCTTCTTCATCCTTGAACACAAGGTTCGTGATCATGCTCTCGTACCTTCGGTGCCACACGTAGACCGGGATGNCCAAGCCGTTAACGGAGACATCCTCGATCATGCGGTCGTTCATGATCACGTGGATCGGCCCGAAGCCCACGAGGTCACGGTTCAAGTAATACAAAAGTCGCGGCCACGACTCAGGCAGTATTCGCTTTGCTAGTCCATACTTTTTGGCCAAGCGCTGCGCTTCGCCCGCAACGTAGGCTTTAACGTCAACTTGACCNTCAGGCGGCTCAATCTCGCGGCTAATAATGTCCATAAGCTTCTGCAGCACAAAAGCTTCCCAATCGCTTAAGGCTGCTTCTTCAATGTAGTATCCCCGCGCGCCGCCAAGCTCAGGCAACGAGACTATGACTACACGCGAGAAAGGCGGCTCAACAGGATAAGTCTCAACCACACGCATGCCAAGCGAAACCTTACGGAAAACAACTGAAGGCGGCTTAGGCACAGGCTTCTCAGCGAAAAACCCGCTGAAAAATCTGGATAAACCATGCTTTTCCGCAGACTCAGCCTTTCCAGGCTTGGACTTCGAAGACTCATCAGGCGACGCTTCGGAACCACGCTTACGCAGCTTAAGCCAACTCAACACTCAAACACTCCAACACAAACCCTTAACCAAACATGAAGAAACAAACATGAACAAGACATATAAACCAGACGCAAAAACCGCCGATACACAGCAGCCGCAAACACCCTCACCGTAACCACGCAAAGAGTTAAAACTAACAACATGCTTAACGCCGAACTGAACCTGCCCAACCGCAACATGCACCATTTGCACATTCACTCCAACTCTTACTCAAACACTTAACCAAACAAAAACAAAAAGGGGAAAAAGGAGAATTTCCTAAGGCAACACAACAACCTTAGGATAGTCCTTGCCAGCCGCAGTATGCAACATGATCTCCACAGTCATACCTGACCTCCAAGTACTGTCTTTGGGTAGAGTAATAGTACCTGTTGCACTTTGACCAGGCTCTAGCGTCGTAGCATTAAAAGTAGCATTCACCTTATCGGTATATGCGTTCGCAGGTCTCCCGTTATAAAGTATCGAATCCTTATCGATAGTGGCAGTTGCTGAACCAGTGTTCTTTATCGTCATGTTAATGAAAAGTTGTTATTGTCTACCGTGGCGTATGCCGTCGTGAATTCTAGTTTTTCGAATCTTGTGAAGGATGAGCCTAGTCCGAGCATCCAGTAGGCTACGGCGATTGCCATGACGATGGCGATGGCGACGATGATTATCGTGGCGATTACTGGGCTGACGGCTTTAACGTTTCGTTTAAAACTTCTCTTCATGCGTTTTTCACCTCCCTACCCTAAACCTCTCAGGAACTTCTCGTTGAGGCTTGATAGGCATAAAAACATTATAAACCGTTACTCCCTTCACGTAATATTGTCAGAATACGTATTATATCAAACTTTCGCGAAGCCAACTCCGCGGCGAGAAGCGTGCCAGCGCATACATGCCCGTTGAAACGCATGTGGCAGGGTTCTCGCCATGCGCTACCGCTAACAAGCTATAAGCGCAACATTGCTTGTCACACTCTACGTCAAGCTGCAAAACGTTGAAGACGAAGATTACGCCCAAGCCCTGCGGCAAAAACGCTACCTTGATTCGAAATCATGATTCAGGCTTCATAACGCAATTATTCCATAAACGCGGAGGCATAACCGCGCGAGGGCACACGTATGGTTGAGAGAAAAACGATAAAACNGCTCATAAAAGCCTCATGCCTCGTCCAAGCCGTAAACGCCGCAATGGACATCTTCATGTGGGTCACCACAGGCTTCCACGTGCCCTCATGGACCATTTCAACCCTTGTAATCGGCTACTCCGTAATCCTGCTAGCCTACGACGAGCTCTAACATGCATAAGCACAGAGAAAACCTGCCTGAAAACGCTTAACCGGAAATCACGCACGCTATCGGAACAATAAAATAAGGCTCAGGCAAACTCTGGAAACTCCCAAAGCATGCACAACTGAACGCCNGTAAGCTTCACTGCCTAAATAGCGTACAACTCAAACTTTCAAACAGGTCCACCACGTAAGAAGCACAAAGCGCCACGCAGGCAACGCGGAAAACCTGGGGGAGCAGCCAGCAACAGTCTAAGCGCCGCATTTTTCACCGCGAACGCGGCCGAACACGAGGACGCGAAGCCTTAACAGCCTCGCCCGTGCTCCGCGGCAACACGCCAATCATGACGCTTTCATCCTTTACCTCAGCCTGCAACGTCAGCGGTGCTGTCTGCACTTTTTCAAAAGGCTCAGCAAGATGNACGAAGCTTCCACGCTGCATGAACATGGCACGGCTGCGAAGCCACTCCTCCTCTGTGAAAACGTAATTCCACATTTTACCAGCATCATCTTCCTCAACGACAACAACAAGCTTAGGCAAGCCCACTCAACCTCAAAAACATAAAGGCACGCCACACATGATAACACTTGTTAACATGCAGCAATACCTCACACTATTAACGCAGAAAGCCACAAGCCAAACACTGAACAAACCAAACTGTAAAAAACCGCACAACTGCAACAGCAATTATGCCGCCAAAAATGCCTAAACAAAAACCGAAAAACGCAAAAAGCAAAAAAGCCGCATCACAAACCCACACGCACAAAAACCAAAACGCTTAACAACACTTCAACACAAACAAAAACAACAGCTTTTGCAATTCTTGCACACTCAGCAACACCCACATGCCGTGGCTGCAGAAACCTTACGTCTTTTCTCGTTCTCATTTTAACGTGCTCTGTTTGCGAACAGCCCTTGCAATGACAACATGTTGCAAGCACAATGAACGCTTTAATATAGAAAACGCCTCAAAGGATTGGAAGTTGTTGAAAAAACCACAGACGCAGCCATCAACTACTCTTGCAATTTTGCTTGAGAGCCTGATAAGCCGCTTGTCTTTCGCCATAATTGAATGCATTAAGCATTCAGGCTCCAAACATAAAGGCGAATTTCANGCTTCTTTTTTAAGAGTCAGTCAGCGTCCCAGCTCGTCCCATTGAAGTAGTTTTCCAGCCATTCTTTGTTTACATTTCTTTCTGGGCTTGTGCTTTTTCATCAGAATTTATCCTGTTTCCCCAGCGGTGACTTCAACGCAGCCACGTTCTTTGATTTCCGCTTTTTCTCCCTTTGGACTACATGACTACTATTCCTCGTTTTCCCACCTTAGCTAGNCATGGTTTTCACGCGTTTGGGTTGCGCATTCTTAAGTAAAATTACTTTTCGTTTTGTCTCTTTAGTTTAGGCTTAATGCATTTCAGCCCAAGTAAGCTGCGTTGACTTTTTCCTTTCTTGATATGTCTACTAGTCTTTCGTCGCCGGAGAGAAGTTGGTCAGCGCNCAGATTTTTTGCCGATACTATTTGCAGCGCGTCGGCTTCGTAGATGTGGTGCTTCTCTACGAGAAGCCAAGCTTGGGCTAGCAGTTTTGATTTTACGGGAACAACCTTGGCTACACCTAGCTTTATCAACCTNACAGTCTCGGCGATGAATGATTCGCGGGCGGCTCTGTAATCTCCACTCTCCAACCATTTCCTTCGGTGATAAGTGTCCAACGCTCCTAAAACCTCACCTACGTTCCAGACTGAAAAATACAGAGTTGCAGCGCCGTTGAAAGCCTCGAAGTATATTTCTTTAACCTTGTCTGTTCCTTGTTCGAGCACATATCTTTTGACGATGGCGCTTGAGTCCAAATAGATTTTCAAGCGGCTTGTGACCTCAGTTCGCTGATTACTTTTCCAGCTGAAGTGACGGTTTTCGGCTTGACCGGATTCACCTGTAGATCAGTAGGTTTTCTGCTGTACATGTTTTCCAACGCTTCGGTCACAACTTTTTCACTGAGTTCCTCCTCCAAAGCCTCTTCAACTGCTTTGCTGACGCCTTTCAAACCCTTCTTTGAAGAAGCTTTAACTTTGAACGTTTCCCAAATATCCTCATCGATCATTATACTTGTCTTAATTTTGCCTTTCACACGCTTAACCTTATGTAAGGAAAGGAGTATCTACTCCTTAATAACCCTTGCGAGCGCAAGCGCCGAAAATCGAGTAAACAAGGCAGAATTAGTGTTTGACTGCTGAAAACCAAAAAATCGAAGAATGCCACTTAATCCTCTTAACCGAAGGCATGCAAGACAAACAGCTTGAAACTACAATGGAACACTTCGCAGAAGGCGTAATCATCCTAAACACTACATGGACAGCGAAACCACAAACAGAAACATAATCATAAAAAATGCCTGGAACCCCGCCGCTGACGAGACGACTACCATACAGCATCGGCAAGAAAGGCATCATAATAGAAACCGCAACAAGAATAACCTAAACCACCAAAAAACAAAGATAAATCAGCAATATTTGAAATTCATAAATCACTTATAAAAAAGCCAAAAGACCTCAACGGTGCCACATGAAAACAATACACGAAAACTGGAACAACCTACTACACGACTGCCTCCAAATCGCTCTGCTACGCGGTACAATCGGCATCGCATTGAAATTTATAACCTTCTTCGACCAATGGGCGTACTTTCCAACATTCCCAAACATCCTCGACTCAGCATTCCTCATAACCGCAGTGACATACCTATTCTGGAACACCAGAAAACCAAACAAAAGAATAAAAAACAACCCGACGAAAATAGCCACACACGAATAGCAAAACCTTAAAACCTACCATTTTTTGGACAAAGCCATTCTGAAAACCACATGGCAGAGAAAACAGGCAACGACAAAACAAAAGCAACAGTCCTGCAACGCAAGCCTTGTAAACACATGTGCCAGAGGAAAGCGCAACTACACTTTTTCATAAGTTAACCCCAAGGCGCCTATCACGCTGACCAGCCCAGGCTTATCTTCTCCACGGATGCCTTTCCAGTCCAAAACCACATGGGAAACAGGCTCCACCGTACGCTCAACACAGTGCCGAAGCAGCGTCTCATCCACTCGGTTCACAGCGTACTTCGGAATTATGTGTCCAAAAACCGCCTTGTCCGCCAATGCCAAACGCGTAAACTTCATGTTGTAATGCGGCCCGCCGACGCCGACTACTGCCTTCCCGCCTGAGGCGCCGAACGCTTTAACCGCGGCTAACGCCGCGTCAGCCACCACACGCGCCGCCGCCTGGTCACGCCAGTTCTGCACTGAACTGCCCAATTCAACAAACAATGCAGGAACACTCAAACTTGGCCCATGATGCGTACACTCGTACGAAACCTCATAAGCCAACCCGCTTGCCCGCTGCATCATCGTCTTCAACGCCGCATGCATCGCACAGGCAGGCGCCACAGAAACCGTGCGCGGAAGCCCTCCAAGCTCCGCCAAGCCAAGGTTTCCTGGAACATGAACGGACAAGGTCGGCGTACCGCTGACACTGCTGTGCCTCGACAAGAAAACCACAAGCTCCAAACCCTTAAAGCATTCAGCCAAATCCTGCGCGTAAACCAGTTCTCCCCGCAACCGCACAAGCGTCACATGTTTCCCNGCAACGTCCGCCGCGTATACAGGCGAACCCTCAAACACCGCGCCCGTCTCTTGAAACGCGCCCTGCACAACAACGTGACGCGCAATGTTCACGCCAGCTTCATCCACCTCAGACCATACNAGCAGAATCAAACAGCACACCAGCCAATACTTCAAGAGTGCACAGGCAGATAAAAGCTTCCAACAACAACGAAGACAACGCATTAAAAGCCAACGCTGAACCACACAGCCTGCAGCCTTCGGCAAAACAGTGCACGCTTCAAAAGGCAGCAGCGCAAGCGCTTAAAAGCGCAAGCTTGCATATCCCCTAAGCAAGGAAGACTCAAGCATGAACGAAGATGAATACCTTGAAGAACTGAAGTGGATAATACGCGACGTCGTAAGCATGCACAGAGCCCTATGGGACGAAGTTGCACGCCAATTCCCAGAAACCACCACGGAAGAACGCGGGCGAATACTCACACTGATCTCGCCGCTCATAAACAACATGTTCCTAACAGCAATTACTGAAAGCGCAGCTGAAGAGGTTTCGGCTACTACGAATAAAGACAAAAAGAAACACAAATAAACCCTGCAGGGAAGACGGCTCACAAGAAAATGCGTCCGTCGTCGTAAAGCACGCAGACAGACACAGGCGACGCTGCACAAAAAGCAACTCGGACACTTCTATAGTTCGATGCCTTCGCGTATCAAACGGTTAAAAACATGAATTTCGCCCGCATGAGTTCTCCTGCGCCGAGCACACGTCATTGGAATCTCCCTACAAAACGATTCACACAGCCAGTCTGCATGAACCTGCCGCAAACTTTGCAGAGAAATCCTGCGACTTTCAGGCTTCCGCAGCAAACCTCCATTAAAGTGACAGCTGCAAAGAGAAGCATGACGCATGCTTAGCATTTCGCAGGAAGCGGCAAGGCGCGAGCGTCAGCCAACTTACATAAATGCTATTTTTGTTGGCGAAGATTCAGGAAGGCGCCAATTGCTGTAACAATGTTTGTGAGAATAATCACGTAAGTTACAATGTTTAGGAAAGTGTTCGCCAAAGGCACCTGCAAGCTTACGGCGATAACGGCAAGCGTGGCCGGAGTTAAACCTTGGGCGCAAGTCAGTATAATGAACCTCCTTTCCCTGGAAAAGTCAGACCTTAAGGTTGAAACGCAAGCAGCAATTGACCTTGCAAACAGAAGCACAAAAAGAATTAGAAGACTCATCCACAAATTGGAAATCACAGATGAAGGCGAAACCACAAAAGTCAAGCCTAAAAAGACNAAGAAAAGAGTCCTCATAAGAAATGAAATTTCNTCGTGAAAGTCTCCAAGCTGCTTCTGCAAGGAGTCCATGCTCATCTGAGTCTTAAATAAACTGTTAATTAAGCGATAGTTCCCGAGAATTATGCCAAAAATGAGTACGGAAAGATTGCCGTTTCCACCGAAATCGCTCGTTAAAGAATATGTTGCCAACACAAACCCCAAGGTCAAGACATACGTGAACTTTTGTTTCTGAAGGCGATGCAACAGAAAAATCCACGCTAAACTTAAAAGCGCNCCAAGTACGATTCCCACGGAAAACTGCGAAGAAATGCCGCTTACTACTCCAACCCAGTTTCCCGTGCCAGAAGCGAAAACGTTAATGAAAGCAAAGAAAAGCACTATTGAAAAAATTGAGTTCATAGCTGATTCCATCGTCAAAAACGTCATAGCCGATTCTGAGAGCTTCATAGACCGCGAAAGCGGTATTACAACGGCCGCGGTGGTTTCGCCCCCAACCATTGAAGCGAAAATTAAAGACGACAGGAGACTCCATTTCAAAATGAAAACTCCAAGCCCGCCAATTAACAAGATGCTAAGAGAGACATAAAGTATCGTCTGAATAAAGGCTCTTCCACCGCCTGCAAGAAGGGACGCAAATTTTAAACCCATNCCGCCATAGAATAGAACCATAAGCAAAGTGAACTCCGCAAAAAGCGTGAGTGCAGGAAGAAGAGGCTCCCTCGGAAAAACTTTCAAAACAGGACCCAGCACGATTCCAGTTAATATGAGAAAAATAAAAATTGGCACGCCTGTTTTCTTAAAAAAGAATTCCCCAGCAAAACCAACAACAATAATTCCTGCAATAACCCCGAAAACAAGAGAGGCCTCTGTCATACGCACCACATTTTCACGAAGGCATCTTGCGATAGATCACTTCCTCTGAACTAATATAATTTTAGGAATAGCCATAAAGAAACCCTGTTTATCCAAGCTTTCAGTATTCAAATCGCCATGCGACACTTACCCGCAGGAGCTTGTTCGCTTTTCAGCCATAGTTAACACAAAACGCTCTTGAACATAGCTTACGCTTGCACGCTTCCAGCATGGCTTACTTTTGCAACAGCCACGNTCCCTGTCAGAACACTACTGTTGAGGAACGTCAATTCTTTCCCGTTGTCCAACGCGATAACCGTGTAAAGTGGAGTTAATTCTTTAACGACGCCTTCGCCTTTCATGTAAGTGGTCACCACCCTGTCGCCAACATTGTACGGAAGCCTGTTAAGCGATTTTACTTCATGNTTATGAATTGCCGTCATGATTACTCCGCCCGAAGCTATAGCGCTGTTCGGTACCGATATTTCGCCGACGTCTGTNCGTATCTTTGTTACAAAAGCCGTAATGTCCAAGATTCTGCCAGGGACATTGTTTACCAGCACACCATCACCCACCTTAAAACTGTGAGTGGTGAAAACCAGCGCGCCAGCAACNATGTTGCCCACAAATGTCGACAAAACCACACCTATAATAAGTGAAATAACACCTGCGCCGACCAGCAGGTTTCCAGGTGAAACACCGAGAGTGTGAAGCACCCCGAAACCCATCACTAAAACGGAGAGCGACTGCATCATAAACTGCAAAAGCGCCGTAGGCGCCACGCCGAAACGCGTAACCATGAAAGACTTTGAGNGCCGAATGAAAAACAATACTATCAGCCAAAACCCAACGATGAGCATTATTCTGAGGCTCTGCTTTGAAAAAAGGAAAAGACTTCCTGGCACACTGACGAATTGATCATACATGTACACAGTGCCAAACCCTGTTAACGCCAAAAGAGCAATAACGATGATGAACTTCTTGAAAGAATTGACGAAACCAGCCAAATACGTCGCCTCCAAAAATCCTAGTAGTGGNCACGCATGTATATTTTGCTTTTCTACTCACAAGAAACGTTAGCGCTGACATCGGCATGCTGCATGGCAATGTCGAATTATTCAAAAAGCGGTCTGAGGAAAACATGTCGCTCTCGACGTTAAAAAA
>JGI24721J44947_10008735_pt1 | contig 13202 bp, 11 predicted proteins | sample YelNatPaOPGAMG01_FD_44947 | JGI IMG/M metagenome (IMG submission 44947)
GAATGTTTAGAGAAGTACGCAGAAGGACTAATATTATTGGTTGCTTTGAGAATAAGTCTAGTCTAAATAAAATATTGTTCTTTGTGTTTGATTTTATTAATCAATTACTTGGAAATGCCTCTTTTAATGATATTTTGGACTTTACACAATTTTAAGAACGCTATTCTTTTTAAACAATTATTTCAGGAACTTGGATTATTCTGTGAAGAGATTACCCGTTTTGCTACTTCTTCTGGCAACAATGCCTTTTTCTAGTAATATATGAGCAATTGCGTTCCTGTAAGGTATAAACTTGCCTTTACCTTTACCTTGATAAAGTTTATGTAGTTCCGAATCAAAATTTTTTAATTGTTGTATTAAATTTTCTTTACTAAGGTTTCCAATTTTTTCTCTTATATAGGTTAAAATTTCCTGGTTATAAAATATGCCTGCGTTTTTTAGAGCTTGTTGTTTTTTAAACCTGAAGACGCGTGTTTTATTTGATAATGCAATGGACTGTGTTCTTTTTGAACCTTCTTCAGTATAAGGAATATTGTATTCAACATGTATAGCGCCAAGAAGAAAGGGAGCCTCTACAGCAACTACAGATTCTACATTTAATGAATCATTAATGATTGTAACCAATACAAAATAAGGCTCATTGCTGGTATCCAGAATCGCTTTTGTATAAATCCTGTCTATTTCGGAAACTTCATTATTAGCAAAAAGAATAAGTATTAAGAAAATATGTAAGAACATTTTATGACCTCTTAATTATTACGTTTCAAGTTAATATTTATTGATCTGATTTAACAATTTTAATAATTGAAAAGTAAGCTTTCTTTGGTTTATAACTGCGATCAAATAAAAGAGGATAATTGGTTCTACCTCTAATAGGCCAGTTATTTAACCAAGATGTTCTGTCTGTTATGCCCCAAAAAGTAACCCTGGAAATTTTAACTTTGTGTTTTAAAATCATTCTAAATAATTGAGCATAACGATTTGCTAGCAGTTCATCTACCTCGGGTGGAAGTCCATTGATATATGGGTCGATTTCGGGAGAGTATTTAAATCGTTCCGCTATCTCTGCACTCCAATTAAGTGCAGGTTTGGGTAGTATGTCTACGTCAAGTTCTGTTATCATTACTTTTAGCCCTAAGGCATTTATGGAATCTACAAATGCATCAAAATTTTTTTCATCCGGGTAATCTAATCCCCAATGTCCTTGTATACCTACACCATCTATTCTGATATTTTCAGATTTAAGTTTTCTTACAAGTCTCATAATGGCGTCGCGTTTTTCAGGTATCTCATTGAAATAATCATTGTAATATAGTTCGGCATCTGGGTCTGCTTCGTTGGCAAATTGGAAAGCTTTAGATATATAATCTTCCCCAATAATTTCTAGCCATTTTGAGTTTCTTAATGTGCCATTATCATTTATTGCTTCGTTTACTACATCCCATCCATTTACTTTATGTTTATATCTTCCAACAACAGTATATATATGTTCACGCATTCTTTTCAATAAAGTATCTCTTTTAATCTGATTACCTTTGTTGTCCAGAAAGACCGATTGTGGTATCTGATAATGCCATATCAGAGTATGGCCTACAATAAACATATTATTCTTTATTCCAAATTCTACGAATTTGTCCGCCGCCTCGAAATCATATCTATTGTTTTCAGGATGTATTAGAAGCCATTTCATTGAGTTCTCTGCAGTTATTGTGTTAAAGTGTTTCTTTACAATTTCTGCTGCTTTTGAGTCCGTTTCGTAAACACAATCATTGTTTACTGCAGCCCCAATCAAGAAATGTCCTTTGAAGATTTCCTTTAAGGCTGGCTCTTCATTATCTACAATACCTAACGTTGATAGACCGATTATAATTAAAACATAGAATATTTTCTTTTTCATCATTTTTTCCCCAAATCGGTTTTAAATATTGGTTTTTTGCTAAACTTCTGAAAATAATTTAAACATGTGTCACGCCATATTTCTGCATCGATTTTTTGTTTATTTAATTTAGATTTTACGTGCTGAAATATTTCTGGCGAAACATATTGTTCAATACTTGACCAATGTTCTATCATTTTATCGACAAAATTTGTGCCTTCATAATATTTAATGCATAATTCCTGCCATAAAGTTTTTCCAGAGTGAAGTTTATAATCCCAGGGGACATGGTGAAACCACAATAAATATTTTTCTGGACATGTTTCTATATTGTTAAAAATTTCTCGCACCGGAAAAAAGTATTGACTAACAAAATTACTACCGGAAGAACTCCTGTTAAATCCAATACCAATTGTGTCAGCACGATGGTAGTAAACAGAAGTCCAGTCTTCTCGCCCTGTATAATGTCCTGGGGCCGGGCCATAATGAAACCCTTCTTGCATAATGTGGTGTAATCCAAGAGGTGTCATGTAATTTACACAGGCTTCCCAGGAACCTAACATCATTTCCTTGACTGTTTCGATCACTTGTTGAGCATTGCTTAATGACATCCTGATCCATTCTTCAGCTATTTGATTGGTGGTTAATGTATGGTCCCATGCCAATCTTCCGAATGCGTACCAGTTTGCCTGTGCGAAAAAATGACCGCACCAATTTGTGTCATCTCCAACGTTAGACACTCCAGCTATACCAGTAATTTTGTATCCATATAGAGTCCCATCTATGATTGAGGCAAGTGTTGAACCTTTACCTCTGGCATAAGTGTCAAATTCAAGGTATTCTTTCCACATCGGAGCAAGGAACACAAGATGAGTAGAATGACCAAGATATTCTTGTGTGATTTGTAGTTCGAGCATTAGTGGAGTTTTTGGCATTGCTCCAAACAAAGGTTGAACAGGTTCACGAGGTTGGAAGTCAATTGGACCATTTTTTGCCTGTATCAAAACGTTAGGCAAAAATTTTCCATCAAGTGGCACGAATTCTAAATAAGCCCTTTTAGCTCTATCGGGGTCGACCTCGGGATTGTATACAAATGCCCGCCACATGACAATTCCGCCATAGGGTTGTAAAGCCTCTGCAAGCATATTGGCTCCGTCGGCATGTGTGCGTCCATAATCTTGAGGCCCTGGCATTCCCTCTGAATTTGCTTTAACTAAAAATCCACCAAAGTCAGGTATCAACTTAAAAATTTCTTTTACCTTGTCCTTCCACCATTTTCTAACTTTAGAATTTAATGGATCGGCAGTTTCGAGATTGCCAATTCCTCCTTTGCGGTTTTGTGCGAATTGTGGAGATATAGGAGATGAAAAATTTATCGATAGAAAAACTTTAATGCCGAACGGCCTGAAAATATCTGCAAGTTTTGCTATTTTCTTTAAGAACTCATGTCTAAGTACATCGGGATCTGCGTTCACATTGTTTAATACTACTCCATTTATACCTATTGATGCGTTGGCTCGTGCATAATCATAATATCTTGGATCAATCCTATCTGGTAATTCTTTCCACTTCCATAGTGATTTACCGGCGTAACCACGTTCAATACTACCATCCAGATTATCCCAATGGTTAAGTATTCTGTACCGTATTTTAGGCTTTTCTACAATATTTAAGCTGTCAATAGATTGGCAGGTTTGAAGAAGCCTGAGGAAATGAAAAGCACCATATAAAAGTCCAATATCAGAATTGGCAATAATAAGAATAGAGTTTTTTGAATTGTCATTAACCGAATATATTAGATATCCTTCCTGACCTAAATCGCTTAGAGTATTTGTATCAATAAACTTGTTTATATAAGGAGTACTTGAGGGAGTAGTAATCAACAGTGATGCATTTTTTGAAGATTCTATTGGAAGAACCTTTTTACCGAGTAGATGTCTCANACCAGCTCTTACTTCGTTAGAAATAAGTCTGCAGGTTTCTGATTTTCCTGGTATACAAAATGTAAATATTTTCTGGTTGTANTCGTTTAATAATTTTTGATCTTTTATTTTCTGATAGTTAAGCCATAATCTATAGCTATTATCGACGAAGGAATGAGAAATTGAAAAACCAGTAAGGATCAATACCAATATTACACTGAATCTATGTAGTAACTTCAGATACATATATTCCCTTATAATTGAAAAAGACTCTAAAATAAATTATTATATTTTTGAGTATATTTATAAATAGTACTGAAAAGAAATTCCAATCACAAATGTTAAGTTCAAAAAAGTTCTCACAATGCAATTACAGTCAAATTGGAAACTCAAATTGATTTTTCTTTCCATCTTTTCAATTGCAATGGCGTATGTAGAGTCTTCGGTTGTAGTATATTTGAGGATGATATATTATCCAGGAGGTTTTTCATTTCCATTAAAACAAATTCAGCTTACAANATTGGTGGTGGAGCTTTTCAGAGAAGCTGCAACAATAGTAATGTTATTTACCGTTTCATTATTGAGTAGCAAAATATTAATGGAGAGAATTGCATATTTTATTTTCTCATTTGGTATATGGGATATTTTTTACTATGTGTTCTTGAAAATAATTCTAGACTGGCCAAAATCCATTCTTGATTGGGATATATTATTTCTCATGCCTGTTCCATGGGTTGGACCGGTACTTGCACCGGTTGTTATATCAATAATTCTTATAGGATCGAGCCTTGTCATTTTAAACTTGATGTCAAAAGGTAGAAAGTTAGAATACAACAGGAATGAATTATTAGCTATAATATTGGGTTGCATTTTAGTAATTATTTCTTTCCTCTTGCATCTTAACGAGATTAGAAGCCAGTCGAGTCCGAAAGTTTTCAACTGGTGGCTTTATAGCTTAGGTTTGGTTACTGCATTTGGAGTATTTTTACGAGGAGTAATAAAGCATTGATGCAAACATGGTTACAATAGGAGAGATAGTAGGAACAATAATCTAGATGATTGAAAAAGTCAAAAGCATTTATCTAATGATAAAGGAAAATTTTTTGCGGAGAGAGTGGGATTCGAACCCACGGTACCCTCACGGGTACACACGCTCTCCAGGCGTGCCAGTTCAACCACTCCTGCATCTCTCCGTGATTACTAAGATTAAATATCTTGTTTATAATAAAAAACTTCAACAGTTTACTGCGGAGGGGCAGGGATTCGAACCCTGGGTACTCTGCAAAGAGTACACCGGTTTTCGAGACCGGCCTATTCGACCACTCTAGCACCCCTCCATCAATTCATTACAAATATACATAAAACACAGCTTAAAAACTACTGTATCATGGAATGAAACCTTTTAAGTAGTGTTTGTGTTCTTAATTTAAATAAAATGAAACGTTATTTTTTTATTTCAAATTGATGAAAGGAATAGTAAAATGACTAATGAAAGAATTGCACCAGAATTTTCTTTGCTCGATCAAGATAGAAAACTAAGAGGCCTAAGTGAATTTAGAGGCAGAAAAGTTGTCCTTGTTTTCTATCCTGGAGCTTTTACAAGCGTTTGCACCAAAGAATTATGCACATTTAGAGATTCTCTTGTAAATTTTAATAAGTTGAATGCGTTTGTTATAGGTATAAGTGTAGACTCACCATTTGTAAATAAGGCATTTGCAGATCAAAATAATTTGCAATTCCCATTGCTCAGTGATTACAATAGAACGGTAAGTCAAAAATACGCTGGAGTTTATGAAAATTTTGCTGGTATGCAGAATTATAGTGCTTCGAAAAGAGCTGTATTAATAATAAACGAAGAAGGGAAGATCTTGTATTCCTGGGTTTCCGAGGATCCTGGAATTGAGCCAGATTATGAGTCAATCAGTGAGGTGCTTCGTTAATTGATTTACGATGACCTTTGAATTTTGAAAAACTTTATGGATATTTTATAAGAATCTTCAGTAAGAAAAATTTTTTATTTCATTCAAAGGAATAGAAGTTATGATGCAAAATCAAATTAAGAAAGAGAATATTATAAGAGATTTGTTAATTGAATTAGGTGAAAATCCAGACCGGGAAGGCTTGCAAAAAACACCAGCTCGTGTTTTAAAAATGTATAATGACATGACAATAGGTTATAAGGAAGACATAGAAGATATAATGAATAAGGCAATATTTAGGGAACAATACAGTGAAATGGTGATTGTAAAGGATATAGATTTTTTTTCATTATGTGAGCATCATTTGTTACCTTTTTTTGGGAAATGCCATATTGCATATATACCTGATGGACAAATAATAGGTTTAAGCAAACTACCGCGTATTGTTGATGTTTTCGCCAGAAGATTACAGGTGCAGGAAAGATTGACCCAACAGATAGCTGATACCTTATTTCAATATTTGAAACCTATGGGAGTTGCTGTAGTAATGGAAGCTCAGCATTTATGCATGATGATGAGAGGTGTGGAAAAAATCAATTCTGTCGCAACAACGAGTGCTATGATCGGAGTGTTTAGAAATAGTGAAAAAACCAGAATGGAATTTTTAACTTTGATTGGTAAAAAGGCTACCTAAATTATAGCTAAGCTGATTTTATATCAATGCAACTAAATTTAGAAATGTGTATCTTGATAGCAAAACCAGAGTTTTGTATATTTAATAAGAATGAAAAAAAGAAGTAATTTCCTCTCATTTATTATATTTTTGGTATTTCTCACCTCAATACTTTTTGTTTGTGGCTGTTCAATATTTAAATCAATAGGCGATGGTATATCGAGTGCATATGAGAATACAGTTACATATTTCAATTGCTATTATAACGCCAGTCGATTAATGAGTGAAGCGGAAAATGAGATAGCAGAAGACACATTAAATGCGCGCGATAAAGGACCAGATTTTGTACGATCCTCCCAATTACCGGCAGAGACAAAGCAAAAGCTTAACAAGGTTATAGATAAATGTTCGAACATCTTATCTCTTCACTCCACAAGCGGATTGGTTGATGACGCACTTTTTCTGATTGGTAAGTCGTATTTTTATCAGGGTGAGTATCTAAAATCAGAAAGGAAATTTGAGGAATTAATTTCGCAATTTCCAACAAGCTCACTTAATTTAGAAAGCAAACTATGGTTGTCTCGCTTGAAACTGCATTTAAAGAAGTATGATGAAGGAATCGTCATTGCAAAAGATTTGATAGAAGACGCAAGCAAAAGAAAACAGAAAGATGTAGCGATAGAGGCGTATAAAATACTTGGGTTCTTGTATATTTGTCTTGATGAATATGAAAAAGCCGAGGATTCATTTAAAAAGATTCTACAGCTCACCGCTGACAAGGATATTATAAGTAGCGTTCACATAACACTTGGCGATTTATATGCAAAACAGGGTAATGATGAAAAAGCTATTGAATCTTATCTATATGCAAAAGATATTGCAAAAGAAAAATATTCAATTTTTCAATGCGTTTTACAATCGGCTATATGTTATAGAAGATCTAAGCAATTAGAAAAAGCTATGGATTTATTAAATCAACTCATAGAAGATTTTCGATATAAACCTTTTTTGCCCGCATTGCAATATGAAAAAGCTAATAACTATTTAGACGCAGGCAAAATAGACGAAGCAATAAGTGAATACAAATACGTGGATACTACTTACAAAGATTCCGAGCATTCAATTCGATCTGCTTATAAGTTGGCATACATATATGAAAAAGTTAAACCTGATTACTCTATGGCTGCTGAATATTACAGAAAAGTAAGTTTATCAAAATCGATACAGGATTTAGAAGATTCGAAATTAAAAGCTTCAATCTTTGGTCGTTATTTCGATTGCATTAAAAGAATATATTACATAGATAGTGTTCTAAGTGTACTTAAAAAAATGAATAATGCCGACACAACTCAGGGAAGAACACGAGATGAAATAATTACAAGTAATAGTTTAAGAGATACTACTATTAAAGAAATAAGTGTAGCTGATGCAGGAAATAAATTAGATTCGAATATCACATTTGCAAAAAACGATACATCTAAGATTAGCAAAAACGTGTTTACTATCAAAGATCTTGACTCATTGATGTTCATGAAAGCTATCGCTGCTCAGGAATTAGGCGATATATTCTACTCTGATCTGGGGAGAGCTGATTCAGCATACAAATGGTATATCAACTCCTTGAACTATTTTTACGACACTGTGCATAGTCCGAGGATTCTATATATACTGGCAGATTTGGCAAGATCGAACCCTGGTGGAGATATTTTAACTGAAGAAGATTACTATAATCGCTTGAATAGAGACTTCCCACGCTCAATTTATACATATGAGCTAGGCCGAATACTTAATAATTTTGAGCAAACCATAAAGACCGATTCGGTTGAATTGGTTTATTCTGAGGCGGAAAAGCTCATCGAAAGTAAAAAATACACTGATGCAATAAGAAAACTCGAACTAATATCAAAGTCTTATCCTAATTCTATATATGCTCCAAAAAGTCTATATGCAGCAGGATGGATATATGAAAATTATTTGAACATTCCAGATAGCGCGCGCTCGTTATATCGAAATGTTAGGTTGAATTATCCAGAGACAATTTACGCCGGCATACTGGCAAAGAAAATTATTGATACTGCCGATTTAGAACAAAAAAGTGTACAAGCACCACCGAAAGTCAATGGCAGCAGTAAGGAATTCATAGATAGCCTCTCAACAAAGGGAAATTTATCACCAACGAAAATTATTGATACGACAGAAGTGCAGAAAAAGCCAAAACAAAGAATAAAAAAACCAAGTAATGATATGGAATAAAAAATGAAAAGCCGGGTTCATAAGATCTGCGAAGTTATTAGTTGCAATGAAATTGCAGAAAATACTTTTTTATTAAAATTTATCTGTCCTGACATAGCTCAGATAGCCAAACCTGGCCAATTTCTTAATATATTAGTGAGCAACTACGGAACTGGGCCGCTACTACGAAGACCCTTTAGCATTTCGAATGTAGATAATGACAAGATAGAATTGATATTTAGTGTAGTTGGTTCAGGAACGAAAATCCTTTCTCAAAAAAGAACAGGTAATGAAATAGATGTTATTGGTCCATTAGGGAATCATTTCTCAATAGACGATAGTTTCGAAGCTGCATTTATTGTTGCTGGTGGAGTAGGAATTGCGCCTTTTCCTTTTCTTACATCTAAATTGAAAGAAAAAAATAAAACGATAAAAACATTTGCTGGTTTCAGAAATGCTAAATCAATCTATATAAAAGGTCTGGTAAACGTTCTATTATCGACAGATGATGGAAGTCAAGGATTTAAAGGGAAAGTCACTGAACTGTTTGTTGAAGAGCTTAAAGATGGAAAAAAAGCGAAAGCAAAGATTTTTGCCTGTGGGCCNGTAGCAATGCTAAAGGAAGTTGGTAGAGTGGCGAAAGACTTTGGAATATTGTGTGAAGTATCATTGGAAAATTNTATGGCTTGTGGATTAGGAGTATGTCAGGGTTGTCCTGTAGAACTCAGTAATGGTAATGCTAAATATGCACTTGTATGTAAAGACGGTCCTGTATTTGATATAAATAACATTATTCTTCATTAGGTAATTCTAAATGCCTTTAAGAATTAGAACGTCGTTTAAAATAAGAAACGTAGAATTTAGAAATCGGGTCTTTGTTGCATCCGGTACATTTGGTTATGGTGATGAATTATCTGATATTGTCAACTTATCGAATATTGGTGGAATTTTTACGAAATCTATAACAATGCGACCAAGGGCTGGCAATATACCACCACGTATAGCAGAAACGTCACATGGTGTATTAAATTCAATTGGATTGGCAAATATAGGTCTGTCTGCATTCATAAATAATAAACTGCCTGTTTTAAGAAAAATTGATACTAAAATAATTGTTAACATAGCTGGCAATTGCATTGAAGAGTATTGTGAAATATTAACAAAACTTGAAGATGAAGAAGGAATATCTGGATATGAGATAAATGTGTCCTGTCCAAATGTGAAAGAAGGCGGTGTGAATTTTGGAATGGAACAGGAAATGCTGTTCAAGCTTACTTCGGAATTGAGAAAACTGACCGAGAAACCTTTAATAATCAAATTAACTCCAAATGTAACATACATTTCAAAATTTGCACGTGCAGTAGAAATGGCAGGAGCAGATGCTATTTCTGTGGCAAACAGTTATATTGGTATGGCTGTGGATATAAAAACAAGAAAACCTAAGGTCTCAACCGTTACAGGTGGATTTTCCGGCCCTGCAATAAAACCTTTAGCACTGGCAAAGGTTTATGAGGTAGCTAATGCAGTGAAAATACCAATATTTGGAATCGGCGGAATTTCCTGTACGGATGACGCGATTGAATTCTTAATCGTTGGTGCTTCAGCTGTGCAAATAGGTACGATGAATTTCGTCAATCCAAATATTTCTGAAGAAATTGCTAGGGGNATTGAAGAGTATGCGGAGAAAAACANTATATTGGATATTTCAGAATTGATTGGATCAATAAAAGCAGACATAAGAAATTCTGTTCTGAGAAACTGGATTTAAGGAATTTAATTAAAATTTTATAATTTGACTTACGAAGATTCAATAAAGTTTATCTATAATCTCCAGAGTTATGGAGTAAAGTTAGGTCTGGAACGAATTAGTTCCTTACTAAATTTCATGGGTAATCCAGAAAAAAGGATTGTTTCGGTACATGTTGCTGGAACAAACGGTAAAGGCTCAACTGCATCAATGATTTCCGCCATTCTCACAGCGGCAGGATACAAGACTGGACTCTATACATCACCACATTTGGTTAAATTTGAAGAAAGAATAAGGATTAACGGTAAGCCAATATCAAAAAAAGAATTGGTACGTATTACAAATGATATAAAATCCTATGTCATAAAAAACAGAAATACATTTTTCGAAACAGCTACAGCAATTGCTTTTAAGTATTTCGCTGACTCAAACGTCGATATAGCAGTGCTTGAGACCGGGCTGGGCGGAAGATTGGATGCCACTAATGTTGTGATTCCTCTTGTTTCTATCATTACTTCAATAGGATTTGAGCATACGCAGATTCTAGGCAATACTTTGGAGAGCATCGCAAAGGAAAAAGCCGGAATCATTAAAAAAGGTGTGCCATGTGTAATAGGAATAATGCCAGAGAATGCTAAAAAGGTTTTATCTGATATATGTCTGGAGAGAGGATCGGTCTTGATACAGGTAAGTGAAAAAGACGTAAAGATTAAGCGATCTGCTTTGGATGGATTAGAAGTAGATTTTAAACTAAAAGGAAAAAATCTTAAGAATATAAAAATTTCTTTGGGTGGAAATTATCAAGCTAATAATGCTTTAACTGCAATCAATGCAATAGAACTAATTGATGCAGTCAGTGACTTTAGTATTGATTCTCAATCAATATACAAAGGTCTTGGGAACATTCAAAAATATTCCGGCTTACAAGCCCGTTTATCAATAATTAAGAAGAAACCATTGATAATTGCTGATGTTGCTCATAACCCGGATGCAGCCAGTAAATTGAGCCAGTCGCTCAAAGAATATAATATTGGCGATGTTCACCTTGTTTTTGGCATTATGAAAGACAAAGACCATGCAAATATTGTGTACAACTTGAAGGATATTACAAAAACGGCTTACGTAGTTAAGGCAAAGACCCATCGCGCTCAGGATACAGGCATATTGGCGAATGAATTCAGAAAGTACGGAATAAAGGCTTTGGAATTTGACAACGTAATCAAAGGCTTTAAAATGGCAAAGCGCTCAGCTAATCACCCAGTGCTTATCACTGGTTCGCACTACGTGGTGGGTGAAATTTTTGCTTATTTAAGTGGGGAAAAATACTTGACAATAAATCAATAATGCATTATAATAATCTTGAGAAGTATATCTAAGCAAAAACTTATCTTTGTTATTTTTCTCCGACCGGAGTTATTTCAAAATTGTTTATCCAATCTAAAAAGTACATTATTACTTATTTCAAATTGAGGATGTAAAATTAATTAACCCACTTATNTATAAAATCACAATAACAATTAAAAACCAGTAGGGGTATAGTTGATATGCCAATGGATATTACAGAATTGAAGTCAAAAAAAATAGCTGAATTGAATGAAATTGCAAAGGAGCTTGGTCTTGTAGGATACAGTGAACTAAGGAAGCAAGACCTGATTTTCAAAATACTCGAAGCACAATCACAAAAAGATGGACTAAGCTTTAGCAAGGGTGTTCTTGAAGTTTTGCCTGACGGATATGGATTTTTGCGTTCGGTGAATTATAATTACTTGCCTTCACCGGATGATATATATGTCTCTCCATCACAGATTAAAAAATTTGGTCTGAGAACTGGAGATACTATAAGTGGCCAGGTTAGACCACCTAAAGAAGGCGAAAGATTTTTCGCTCTTTTGCATATAGAGACTGTCAACGATGAACCACCTGAAATGATCAGGGATCGCGTGCTGTTTGAGAATCTAACACCGATGTACCCTAGCAAAAGGATCAGGCTCGAAACTGTTCCAGGTGAATATTCTATGCGCATCCTGGATTTATTTGCACCAATTGGTAAAGGGCAGCGTGGAATGATAGTTTCACCGCCAAAAGCAGGAAAAACAATTCTGTTGCAAAAAATAGCAAATAGCATATTAAGAAATCACCCTGAAATAAAATTAATAGTCTTGCTAATAGACGAAAGGCCAGAAGAAGTAACAGATATGGAGCGTACGGTTAATGCTGAAGTAATAAGCTCAACATTTGATGAACCACCAGAACGGCATGTTCAGGTAGCAGATATGGTGCTTGAAAAAGCTAAGCGATTGGTTGAGTCGAAGAAGGATGTTGTAATTTTGCTTGACAGTATAACACGTCTAGCGAGAGCACATAATACCGTTGTTCCTCATAGTGGGAAGATTTTATCAGGTGGCGTGGATGCCAATGCACTACACAGGCCTAAAAGATTTTTTGGGGCAGCAAGAAATATAGAGGAAGGGGGAAGTCTTACAGTAATTGCAACTGCGTTAATTGAAACGGGTAGCAGAATGGATGAGGTAATATTCGAGGAATTCAAAGGAACAGGAAATATGGAAGTTGTACTGGATAGGGCCCTAAGTGATAAAAGAATTTTTCCAGCAATCAATATCAACAAATCTGGAACTAGGAAAGAAGAAATGCTACTCGATGCTGAAGAACTAAATCGGGTATGGATACTTAGAAAGTTTTTAAGCGACCTTGATCCTGCAGAATCTATGGAATTGCTACTGGAAAAAATGCGTGGTACCAAATCAAATAAGGAATTCCTTAAAGTTATGAATAGCTAGGTAAAGTTAATAGGATTCTTCTGTTTTAAAAAAAA
>JGI24721J44947_10008738_pt1 | contig 13200 bp, 14 predicted proteins | sample YelNatPaOPGAMG01_FD_44947 | JGI IMG/M metagenome (IMG submission 44947)
TCCTCCAAGCATCGTCCCTGTCCGCGATTCGCAATTCGTGACACCGGGTGCCGATCGACGGCATCGGACGCGAATGAGGTAACGAAAGCGATTCGCCCCGCTGAAGCCGCCGGAGCAAGACCCCCGCTTCGATCCTCGCGTCCTTGGAAAACGGCGGCGTCTTGATCTCAGTGTGCAGCCAGACCAAGGGTTTGTCGGGAGCCTTGGTCACTTCCAGAACTGTATGTCAAACATGACATGATGGCAAGCGCCNNGNACTTCTGCACGGNGCGCTTGCNNGGTTNNCGNNNTTNNGNNCGANGCGACTCAGAACGGGACTTCCTCCGCGGAAGGGATCGGCGGCTCCTCAGCCGCGGCCGCATCGACTCGTTCTGCCGGCGGCGCGCCGAGAAACTGGACGCGGCTGGCGACGATCTCGGTGCGCTGGCGCCTGCCGCCGTTGTTCCTGGCCTCGTACTCGCTGGTGCGCAGGCGCCCTTCGACATAGACCTGGCGCCCCTTCCTGAGGTACCTGGCGCAGGTCTCGGCGATTCTGGCGAAGGCCACCACATGATGCCATTCGACCCGCTCCTGCTTTTGTCCCTGCTTGTCGAGGAACGTTTCGTCGGTCGCGACCGTGAAGTTGACGACCGGCTGTCCGCTCGGCAGGCTCCGCAGCTCGGGGTCTGCGCCGAGGTATCCGATGATTGTCGCTCGATTCAAAGACATGGCACTTTCTCCTTTCCGCCCGCTCGCATAGCAGGCGGTTTGTTGACTTCCGTTGGCTCAGCCGTTGCGGCTTGCCTGCCACACGGCATTTTCGACCTGNTGCTCGCTTTCGCTGCGCAGGTACTCCCCGAAACAGCGCCAGTGGAAAATCGCGAATCCGCCCCACAGATGGCACTTGATCCAATTCTCGGCTCGCTCGACCTTGCGGCGGCACATCACGCACGTTTCCATCTTTGAAACTCCTTTCCGGGCCCGCTTCCCGAAGGGCAGGGCCTTGTTGGTTGTCTGCCTTCCACNNCGCGCCACTTTTTCCGGCGCAACCCTCTCGCCCGAATCTGGAGGGTTGCGCGAGATTTCGATCCGCCGGGCGCGGAGCCTGCGAGCGTGACAGAGCGCAGCGTCCGGTTTAGGGCTGGCGCGCTTGCAGTGGAGCGCCGGCGCACCGCATCGAGCGCGGCGTAGCGGGAACGGCAGGCGCTTCTGCGCCGGGCGGCATCTGTTTGCCGCGCCGTCCATAGCGAAGCCGCGCTACCGGTGGGCCGAGTGGATTGCGGTGATCGCCTTTTCGGCGGTGCGGCGGGCGTATTCCGTCTGCCGTCTGAATCCGCCTTTTTTCGACAGGTCTCTCGCATGCAGAATCTCCGCTTCGATCTCTTGTTCGGAAAGCCCGCGGCTCGCCGCGTGAAGCGCCCACGCCATGTCGGCGCGATGCAGGTCGCCGCCGTATCGCGGGTCGGCGTGAAACTCCGCCAAGGGGCGAAGATCCGTTCTGGCGGATGCGGGGCGCTGTGGGTGATACCGAGCGTCGTCGACGCCTACACCCGGCGATTCGGCGATCGCCTTTACGAATTCGCCGGCCGATCTGTAGATGCGTCCGGTACTGCTCTTCAGCCGGACGAACGGCGCGAAGCCGTTGGCGAGTCGCCGCCGTTGCTTCTGATTGGTGAATCCGGCAAGCCGCCCGAAGTGGCGCCAGTCGGCGCTCGAAGGGTCGGCGCCGAATCGGCGCGCGAGCTCCCTCGCCAAGCGCGTGCTCAGTTCGCGGTTCAAGGCGCGCCCGTGGTTAAGCCACGCCTGGAAGTTGTCAGGCGAGGTTTCGACCACGACTGCCGGCTCGAAGCCCGAGGTCTCCATCTTCATGACGGCACCCGTGGTCAGATCGTCAAGAAGGCTCAAGGCGTGCTCGCCGTGCGGCCGCACGAATACGTGCGCCCCGCGTGCGTTCTCGTGCTTGAGCCAGGGAACCGCTGCGACAATCTGCTGCTCGGCCCAGCGCTCCCGCAGCAGCATCCGGCCGCTCTGCCGGAGCACGCCGACGTCGAAGGCCTCGCAGCCCATCGCTCTGAGCTGAGCGATCACGATTGTTTCGGTAACCGGGGCGCTCATTGGCGAACAGCTTCCGCGCGCCGATGGCGGAGAAAGTATCTTCAGATTCGGGCAGTCGGTTTCCCGACCGGCGCCGTGCCGTTGGCCTTTGCAAGGGCTGAGGTGCTCGGGTCGATTGCCGTGGTTTTGGGAGCCTGCTGCGGTATTACCGAAGTGGCGCGGATGCTCTTCGGCGCGGGCACGCGCGGGGAAGGATTCGCGTCGGCGTTGGCAAGGCGCTGGGTGCGACGGCCCAATTCCATCGCGTTCAGCCAGGCCGGCGCGTCGCTGGCGTCGGCGCCTTTACCGCTGCCGATCTGGGAGAGCTTGTTGAATCCGGCCTGGAGCGCGCTGGTGATCGGACGGACCACGGTCTGTGCGATGTACGCGGATTCGAATGCGTGGCTGAGAGCAAGTCCGATCGTCCCGCCGGCGATGCTGGCGGCTGTATATGGCACGGCGAGGCTGACGATCATGAAAACGATCGCAGCAGCCGCGTAGTTGAGCATGACCGAGACGGGCAGGCTGCCCGAACAAACGGTTGTCATAATCGATCCCGGCGGTGCTCCGTAGGTGGTCCACCATGGCAAGGTGGTAGTGACGGGTTTGCAAGCAGCCGCCAAAGCCGCTGCCCATTGATTTGCCATTTGAACGCCGATCGCCAAGACGAGATAGAAGAAAAGCAGACGGACCCCCACACGAATCACGTAGCCGAAGTATCCTTCTGCGGCAGGAGCGGTGAACCGATTTCCGCCAAACCCCAGGAGGATCACGCCGCCGCCGACGACCAAGTAACATTCGATGAGCGTCAGCAAGAGCATGGCGGCGGTAATCACAAAGGAAAGCAGGACCACGAAAGCCGAGACGCTCTGCACGATGGCGAGCTCAAGGTCCGTCATAAGGCTTACGTTTGCTGGAGCATTGAAGATGGTGCTTGAGATCTGTCCGCCGATTTGCAGTACGGTCTGCGGACTCAAGGCTGGAAGTCCTGTAACTACTGCTCCGATCGCCGAGAAACTCTTTAGGACGGCGTTCATCCATGGGAAGGCTTCGATGATCATCAGGTACACGAAGCCGCCGCTGAGCATGTGTTTGATCAGGCGACCAAGGAAGTATGAGGAATCAAGCTGACCTTCCGCACTGAATTGAATCCAAGTGACGAGGACGTCAATGAGCAGGAGAGCCAAGAAAAGTTTGAGCGCATACGGTTGAATGCCCGTGCTGTACTTAAGGCCGGCGCTGTAGAACTGGCCGGCGATCGCGTCAAAGCCGGTCATTTGAAAATCTCCGTGGTTAAGGCTGAGGTGGTGGCGCTCCCGGTGTCGCGTTCAGGAAATTCGGGACTCCCGAGGGGGCCGATTGGGAGAACGCTCGCCGATGCGCCTGTTCGACGGCTTTCGCGTGGTACAGGTACCAGAGACCGTAGAGAATTGCGCATAGGCCAATCGCGCCAAGCAGCATAACGACTGGGTTTGTTCTCCGATGCATCTTCGTCTCCCTTCGCCCGCGCGTTGTGTTCAGGGTTGTGGCGGTGGAGCTCCGGCGGTGGCTTGAAGAAAGTTGGGCGTACCTGGCGCGGGCGGTGCAGAGAACATGGCCTGGGCGGCGAGCTGGCTCTGCACCTGGCTGTTGACCTGATTCGCCGCGGCGACGTTCTGCGAGTTCATGGCGGCCATCACCAGCTGGCGGAGCATCTGCACCTGCTGCACCTGGGCGAGCGCGATTTCGTTGCCGACCTGGAGCGCTTGGAGCCTGCCTGCCGCCGTCTGGTTCCTGAGTTCAAGATTCTGCAGGAGGGCCTGCTCGGCCTGGAAGTCCTGCGCCTGGGCCTGTGCGGAGGCGAGCGCGCCGTTGAGCGTGTTGAGCGTGGTTTCGACGCTCGCCTGGGGGCTCTGGACGCCGGCGGTGCTCGCGCTGTTGTAGCCGGGATAGAGCTGCTGGAACTGCTGGCTGAGCCCCTGAACGGTGTAGGAGAGTCCCTCCTGCTCGTTGATCAGGTTGCCGAGGTTGGCGAGCAGGTCCTGGTTGGACTGCCACGCGCCTGCGCCGCCGCCGGTGGTGTTCCTGATCATGTACTGGAGCTGCTGCGCGAGGCTGGTGACGGTCGCGGTCTCTTCCTGCAGCTGCTCGAACTGGCGCGCGAACATCTGGGGGTCGAAGACGAGCTGCGTGCCGCCGCCGAACTGGGCGTGGGCCGGAGCGGCGGTGAAACTGACTGCGACGACCAGCGCGAAAGCACAAATCATCGCGACGCTGCTTTTGGTTCTCATTGCAATGTCTCCTCGTGATGTCTGCCGTTTAGATGAAAGGCGGCGCTGTTGGTGTGAAGCGCCGCAGCGGCCGCGGACTCATCGTGAGCGCTCAGCCCGTCCAGGTACTCGGCCCAGTCGGGCAATCCTCGGACGCGAAGCCACTCGGCGGTCCATCGTTGGCCGTGCTGCTCGATACACTTGCGGGCGGCGAGGATATCGTCCTTGGAGCCGGCGCCGATGAAGGCCAGGGCGACCGGCCCGAGCGCGAACTGGAAGAGGCGGCGTCCGAGGGGCGAGACGTAGTAGTAGTGGCGCTTGGGGATGGCCTCGGCGACGAGCTCGATCTGCCGGTCGGTGAGGCCGAATCGCCGGTACATCTCGCGCGTCGTGGGGTTCTTCGCCTCGGGGTTGGGCAGATAGAGCCGGGTCGGGCATGACTCCAGGATCACGTCGCGATGCGCCGAGTTGGCGATCTCGCTGAGGCTCTGGGTGGCGAGGACGACCGCCGCATTCTTCTTGCGGAGCGTGCGGAGCCACTCCTCGATCTTCGCGCCGAAGACGCTGCTTGCGAGCATCACCCAGGCCTCGTCCAGGATGATGAGCGTGGGTCTGCCGTCGAGCCGCTGGTCGATGCGATGGAAGAGGTAGGTAACGACCGGCACGACCACCTTCGGGCCCATCGCCATCAGGGTTTCGAGCTCGAAGGTGATGAACGAGCTTTCGAGCGTCACGTCGCGCTCCGCGTCGAGGAATCGCCCGAGCGGGCCGGCGAGCGAAAAGGCGCTCAGGCCATCCCGAAGGGCGTTGTCCTGGACCTGGGTGATGAGGTTGCTGATGGTCCGCTGCTCGGGCGGTGCCTCGGCTATGAGGGTGAGCGCGCGCCAGAGCGCCTTGCGCTGGTTGGGGATGAGGCGGACGCCCTGCAGCTCAAGCCAGTCTTCGAGCAGGGCCGCGAGCTTCATGCGGTCGGTCTCGTCGTCGACGCGAGCGAGCGGCTGCAGCGGAACTTCATCCTCTCCGAGAGCGAGGTGCTGCCCGCCCAGCGCCCTGGTGAGCACGAAGGCGGAATAACCCTTGTCGAAAAAGAAGATCTGGCCCTGGGGAACCGCGCGGAAGTTCGCCGCGATGGTTCCGAGCGCGACGCTCTTGCCGCTGCCGGTGGGACCGAACACTGCAGTGTGGCCGGTGTCGCCGACGTGGAGATTCAAGCGGAACGGGGTGCTGCCGCTGGTCGCGCCGTAGCAGAGCGCCGGGGTGTCCCTGGGATAGTAGGGACAGGGGTTGGTCTCCAGTCCGGGCCAGATGCTGGTGAGCGGCAGGATGTCGGCGAGGTTCTGCGTCGTGACCAGCGGCCGTCTCACGTCGTACCAGCCGTGGCCGGGCAGCGAGCCGAGCCACGCCTCGACCGCGTTGATGGTCTCGATGCGGGGGTCGAAGCCCATGTTCTGGCAGAGCTTGAAGACCAGCTGGGCGTTCTCGTCGGCGACATCCGCGCGCTCCTCGGTGATGACGACCTTGGGGGTCGCGTAGCAGAAGCGGACCGCGCCGCCCTCGGCCTCGGTAATTGCCTGGTCAGCGTCCGCCGCCATCTGCAGGGCGTGCTGGTTCTGGAAGGCGGCGCCCGAGCCGGAGCCGAAGTGCTCGCTGATCACCCCGCGCAGTCCAAGCCGCTTCTGGAACCAGTTGCGCCGGTAGACCGCAAGCTGGCTTACCGCGGTGCGCGGCCCGACCGGGATGCCGCGAACCGAGTAGCGGTAGCAGATCGGCAGCTCGCCCAGGAACGCCGCCATCTCGGCGTACGAGAAGGGCGGGAACCCCGACAGCGCGACGACGCGGATATGCCTTGCGCCGACGCGCGGCTTGAAGCCGGTGACGAAGTCCTGGTTGCCGACGACCGCGTCGAGGTAGACGGGCGAGCGCGGCGGAACGATCCCGCACGGGCGGCCGTTGATGCAGGTCGCGAGGTGCGAGAGCAGCGCGGGCAGAGCGAGCGGTGTGAGCTTCCATACCGGGCTGATTGCGTCGGCGAATTCGCGAAGGCGCTGCTCGAACCAGCCGAGCTGGCGCCGCCAGTCGCTGCGCTTCGGCGCGCCGGAGAGGAACAGGCCCGAGAGCCTGGCCTGCACGTCGGCCGGCGGCCGATAGGTAATCGCGAGCACGCACCTGGTCTCGAAGTGGCGGCCCTCGGCGCAGTAGTGGACTTCGCGCTCGCGGTCGATCGTGGCGCTGACGGGATCAGCGAACACGCGTTTTGGATAATCGACGCTCGGGTAGCGGATCAGGTCGACGTTGTACATGAAGCCGTCGTCCAATCTGAGAAGCGCGCGGTTGGCCTGCGCGCGATGGGCGTCGAGCTCCTCGGCGCTTGCGGAGTTGAGGTCGAGGCCCGAGCACTCGAAGGCCGAGAGGAACGCCCCGTCCTTGAGCGCGATCGTGTTATCGTTGACCGCGATCGCGTAGTTGAGCAGGTCGGGCAGGCCAAGCAGACGCTCGCGCCTTCGCCTTAATTCCCTGAACTCCCTGAACAGCATCCCATCGCCTCCCTTTCAGCCTCTATCGGCGCATCTCGCCGGGCGTGGGCACGGACGGATGCACCCGCGCCGGCGGGGCGAAGACCGAAGCCCGCGCCGGGTAGTGGTCCTGGTAGCGGATATGCCGGATGTAGACCTGGCTTAGCTGCGGATCGAACTTCGCCGCCTGCACCAGGGCCCAGTGGCCGGCGGTAAGCAGCAGCGCGCCCAGCGCGACCGTGTACCAGTGAAGGCCGCTGCCGAGGATGAGCGCGGCGGCGGTGATCCAGTTGGCGATCGCGAGCGTGCGCTCCGCTCCGGCAAGCAGGATTGGCTGGGTGAGCGAGCGATGAATCGCGCTCATCCGCCGCTGCTCATGCGCCATCTCGGAATCCCTCCGGTTAGAAGAGCGCCGCCCATCGGGAACAGCGTCGTCATCAACTGGGTGGCGCCGAGCGCGCAGGAGCCGCCGAAGGCGAGCGCCGACATCTTGCGCACCCCGGTGCCGTGCTCGGTCACGGACCAGAGGATGCCGGTGCCGATGATCGCCGCGGTCGTTACCGCGTGGGCGACCGGCCCCTGCAGGTCGGTCTGCAAGGTCATAAGCGGCACGTCCCACGGCAGCACGCCGCCCGCGGTCGCCGCCAGGGCCTGCGCGGGCCAGACGATGGTGACGATCCCGAAGGCGCAGCTTAGCCGCGTCGTCCACTTCGAGAGCTTCTCCTTCATTCCCTTCAACCCCTTCATGAGCAAACCTCCTTGCCTGCCAATCCCCTCGCCGACGTTTCACGCGTCGGCGCAGCGGAGTCTGAATCCNGTTTCGATGGTGTAGCCGGTCAAGCGAACCAGTTCGGTTACGCGCCGCCCTTCGGGCGTGCGGACGATGAAGGCGATCAGGTTGATGGTCTCGGCGATAAGCTCGGGCTGGGGCGGCACCCCGGCCTCCTGGACCAGGCTCGAAAGCCGAAGCAGCGCGGCGGCGGCGCTGTTCGCGTGGATGGTGGTGACGCCGCCCGGATGGCCGGTGGTCCATGCCTTGAGCAGGGCGAGTGCCTCGCCGCCGCGCACCTCGCCGATGATGATGCGGTCGGGCCGAAGCCGCATCGTGGTGCGCACCAGGCGGGTCATGTCGGCGCCTTCGGCCGTGTGGAGCTGGACCAGGTTGCGCGCGCGGCAGCGGATTTCGAGGGTGTCCTCGATGATCACGTAGCGCTCGTTGGGGTCGGAGCGCACGACCATCTCGTTGATGAGCGCGCCCGCAAGCGTGGTCTTGCCGGAACCGGTCCCGCCGGCGATGAGGATGTTGAGGCGCCGGTCGATCGCGTCGCGCAGGATGTGCGCGTACCCGGCGCGCAGTATTCCGTCGCTCAGGTAGTCGTCCAGCGTGTAGAGCACCTGGGCGGGCTTGCGCATCACGCAGCAGGGCTTGCGCGCGACCGGCGGCAACAATCCCTCGAAGCGAATCCCGCCGATCGGAAGCTCGCCTTCGATGATCGGATTGCGGGCATTGGCAACGGTTCCGAGTGATGCGGCGACGGTGCCGATGAGGCTTTCGACCTGGGACGCAACGAACGACAGTCCGGCCTCGTGCATCCCCTTGCCGCAGGCCTCGAACCAGACCCGCCCGTCGTCGTTGATGATGATCTCGGTGACCGCGGGATCATCGATCGCGGCGAGGATGCGCGGTCCGAGCTGGCGCCGGAGGAGTTCGTCCAGGCGCCGTTCCTGGATCTGCTGCGCGCTGATCATGCGTGCTCTCCCGCGTCGCCAGCCGCCTTCTTCCGCGACGGCGGAGTTGGCTCCATCTGCCTGAGTGTCTCCTCGACCTCGGCGCGCCATCCCCGATGGCGGCGCTGCCCCGAGGCGAGCGCCTGCTTGCGCTGGCTTTCGGGAATCTCCGGCAGGTGGCTCAGCACGCTAAGCGCGAACTGATCGACCATCGCGAGCAGCGTCGTAAGCTGCTGGGCCAGCGGCTTGAGGCCCTGGGCGATTGCCGAGCGCTGCGCCTCGATGATTCGCTTCTCGGTCGCGGCAAGTATGCTGTCGGAGTAGGTGAGGGCGCCCTCGCCGTCGTTGTGGAACAGGCGCTCCTTGATGTAGCGCGAAAGGGTGATGCCCCGTTCGTCGGCTTCGTCGCGCAGCCGGCTGAACTCCTCGTCGCTCATGTAGGCGGTTACCTGTCGTCTCACAGCAGTCTCTCCTTGGCTTGGGCGTCGGCTGTGTCGTCGTGCTCCACGTCCTCCACGGCGAACCTGAGGAACGAAAGTTGTTCGCCTGCTTTTTCCTTCCGTTCCTTGGGCTTCGTCGCTTGCTTCCCAGTTGTGCCTGGCCGCGGCAGCTCTCCGACTTCCGTTTCTCGTGCGTCCTGCGCGGGCGCGGATTCCGATGCGTCGGTTGCCGGTTGCTCCGCTTGAATTCGGTCGCTCCGCTCCGGCGGTGGGATTTCGGCAAGCCGCTTGAACTCCGGGTTGGTGTAGTGGCGGAGCTTCCTTGCCCTGATCGCCGGCCGCCCGCTGGCAAAGATGAGCGCCTCGTTGGCGCCCAGCCGCATCGCCTCGTCGGGCGTCAGCAGCGGCCGCGCGACCTCCGGCTCCGAGATGCTTGCACCGGCGTTCGAGACGGTCCGGTGCGCATGGCGCACGGTGGTCTCGCCCGTCATCTGCGACAGGAGCCTTGCGGTCTCGATCCGGTTCGGCGTGAATGCGACGCGCGTGTGGCAGTTCGAGGTGATTGCCTCGTCGTGGCCGTAGGCCGCGTGAATCTGGCTTAAGTCCTGCGCGATGAGGCAGGCCTTGATGCCGTAGCCGGCAATCAGCGAGAGCGATTCGGCGAACATCTCGAGCCGTCCGAGGCTTGCGAACTCGTCGATCATGAGCAGCAGCCGATGACGCCAGGCGCTCACGGCACGGCCGCCGCGGAACTCAAGCTGCTCGGTGAGCCGATGCAGTATCTGGCTCAGCATCAGGCGGATGAGCGGGCGCAGGCTGTTCTTGTGCGCCAGCGGCACGACGATGTAGAGCGAGACCGGCCGCTCATGGTTCACCAGGTCGGCGATGCGGAAGTCCGAAGCCGCCGTGTTCGCGGCGATCACCGGGTCGCGGTAGAGCTCAAGGAAGCCCTTGACCTCCGAGATGACGCCCGAGCGTTCGTTGTCGCTCTTGTCGAGCATCGAGCGCATCGCGCGCGCGATGACCGGATGGGTCCTGGTGGGGATGCCGCGACCGTCGGTCCAGCGCATCCTGCCGGTCCGGTCATGCTCGGCGCGCATGATCTGCCGGATGGTGTCGTCGATCGGCTGGCTGGGATCGCAAAGCCGCGCTTCGAGACCGTGAAGCGTCCGGTCGCGCCCGGTATAGAGCTGGTCGAGGATCATCCCGGTCAGGAAGGCCGAACCCTCGCGCGACCAGTGGTCGGGAAGCCCCCTGCCGTCGGGATCCACGATCATCTGCACGATGTTGCGCACGTCGCGGATCTCGTGCGGCGTGCCGAGCCGCACCTCGGCAAGCGGGTTGTAGCGCGCGCTGTCGCCGTCGGCGGAGGCCGGCGCGAACCTGAGACAGACCTGGCCCATGCGCTTTCGCGCTCCGGCGGTTAGCGCCCAGTTCTCGCCCTTGAGGTCGTGGACCAGGACCGAATGCGGCCACCTGAGCAGGGTCGGAACCACGATGCCCACGCCCTTGCCGCTTCGCGTCGGCGCGAAGACCAGCACGTGGGCAGGCCCGCAGTCGCGAATCAGCGAGCGCTTCCAGACGCCGAGATAGACGCCGGCCCTGCGCGCGCGGGAGCTGCGCGCTTCCAGTAAGCGCGCGGCCTTGAGGTCGCGCGTGGTCGCCCAGCGCGCGGAACCGTGAAGGTCCGAGATATCGCCTAACCATCCCCGACGCGCCAGCGCGATCGCACCGCANGCAATGGCCGCGATCAGNGCCATCGGAACGAGCGCCTCGCGGACGCACAGCGCCCAGAGCGGGGCGAGCGCGGGCGCGTCATGCCATCGCGCCCACCAGGCGATCCAGTCCCACGGCGCATAGACCGCGCCGATAATCGGCGCCTGGAACAGCGGCTCACCAAGCCACGGCGCGTTGTGCAACACGCTCGCGGCGTGCTGCGTCGTCACCTGGTTGGCCGCGACGAACGCCGCGGCCATCGAAAGAACCGCGATAAGCTTGACCCGCCCGAGCCGCGCGTCGCCGCTCGCTCCGGGGATCCGGTAGGGCCGCTGCTCAGCCATCGTGCTCCCTCCGCCGCTCGCGCGAACGATCGAGTCCCGGCTGCAGCACGCGGCGGCGCTCGTGCGCCCGCGACTTGATCACGTCCCTGTCGCGCTGGCGCGCGCGCAGCTCCTGCTCGTGATTCTCGGCAAGCTGCCAGGTCCGATCGTCGATGCGCTTGGCGAGCCCAAGCCCCACCAGGTACTCAAGTCGATCGAGTTCCTGCTCGGCGCGGATGCGCGCCGCCTCGGTGTAAGGGCGGAAGCTCGCGTAACTGACGATTCCGTCTGCGTCGGCCCTGCGCTAAGCGCCCGGTCGATCTCGGTCCACTGCTCGCGCCGGATGACCCGCTCGCGCGCCTGGAGCATCTCGGGCTCAAGCCTGGGCCCGAGTTCGCGGGTTGCGATCTCCTGGCTTCGCGTGCGGATCCCCTCACGCAGGTAGTCGCGGTCGATCTCAAGCGCACGGCCGTCCTGACGCACCCCGCGCACCAGCAGATGGACGTGCGCGTCGTCGGTGTTGTGGTGGTCGATCGCGACCCATTCGAGCCTGGTCCCGAGGTCCTCTTCCATCCGCGCGACCAGCTCGCGCACGTGGTCGCGGAGATTCAGCCGCTCGGCGTCTTCCGGCGACACGATGAAGCGCCACATCAGTTCGTCGCCGCTCCGCTCCCACCCCCTCACGGTCGCGACCAGGTCGATCCCTTCGCGCGCCGCGTCGAAACCGAGGCCCTTTGCGAACTCCTTCTGCGCGCCCGGACGCGAGAGGTACTTCGCGTGCGCGATCCACGCGCCGGCTTTGCGGTTGCGCGAGAACGACGCCTTGACCACGCTGCGCCGCGCATAGGCGCGGAGCTCGCTGCCGCCGCGCTCGCGCCACACCAGGCGCCCTCCAAGGCTCCCGCGCGCCTGGCGCCTTGCGCCCCACATCACGCGCACATGCCGGAGCGCCCGCGCCCACCACGGCACGATCCGCCGCGGCGCTTTCGCCGGCTCCGGGCGAAGCCGGAGCTCGATCTCCTTGCGCCGAAGGCTAGGCCGTCCCATTGCTCGCCTCCGACAGCACCTGGCTCAGCGCCAGCGGGAGCCGGGTCGGATCCTGCGGGACTTCGCCGCCCAGCGCGGCGATGATCTCGGCCACCTGCGCGTTGCTGAGCGTGATCGGATGAAGCTCCCGCGCCCGCGTCCACGACTTCCACGCGCGCTTTCCGGTCGCGCGCTCATCGAGCATCCGCCGCCCGACCGCCGCCACCCGTTCCCGCTGCTCCGGCGTGAGCCTCTGCGTCTCCTCGGCGACGCTTACCAGGGCGCCGAGCAGATAGTCGGGCGGTTCGAGGTCAAGCCCCGCGAGCGCGACCAGCCCGCCGAGGTTGGCCAGGTGATGGAGCCTGAGCCCCTGCTCGCGGCTGTGATTTCCGTTGCCGTTTCCGTTCCTCGTGCCCATGCAAATCACCACCTAACGACTGGCTTTAGTTCGCCGCGGACATCGGCGCGCGGAACCGGGCCGAAGTAGCGCGAATCCCAGCTGCGCCGATCGTTGAAGCCAAAGAGCCACACTTCACCGGGCGCAACCCTGCGCTTGCCCCACGCGACGTGCGGCAGCGGACGCCCGCGGCTATCGCGCGAGGCCGTGGCACTATCGCGGAAGCGAAGGCCGTTGACCGAGACCGAGCCCGGCTCGACGTCCAGAAGATCTCCCGCAAGCGCGCCCACGATCTTGTCGACCGGCTCGGCATCGCCGGGGCAATCGCCGGCGCCAAGGTAGCCGCGCGCAAGCCCGAGCTTCGCAACCCCGATTGGCAGGCAGGCGGCGACCAGCTCGCCGCGCCGCACTTGGTGCCCCACGATGCGATACACGCCCGCCGGCGCCGCGCTGTCGGTGGTCGAAATGCGAATCCCGGAGGCTTTTCCAGCTGCGATCGCAATCGCTGTCACGAACGCAATTCCGGCCAGCGCCGCAAGCGGTCCACGCGCGCCCTCCAGTTGCTCCAGATGAACGCGCTCCCAAAGCGATCCGGCAGCGTTTTCTGAGGTACTGTACGGTCGGCTCAGCATGACGCTCTCAGTGGGGAAAAGGCCGCGAATCCACTTGGGAATTCGTAAAAATGCCGTGCCGTACCGCAGTACCCTTTATCTTGCTCTACGACCGGCCGGCCTT
>JGI24721J44947_10008739_pt1 | contig 13199 bp, 9 predicted proteins | sample YelNatPaOPGAMG01_FD_44947 | JGI IMG/M metagenome (IMG submission 44947)
GATAATGTATTAAACTCATTTTTTAAAATAATAAGTTTTTTATCTGCAACTAAAAATTCGAGTTGTTTATCAAAGCTTAAAATAGTTATTTTTTGGTTATCCTTGATAGATCTAAAAAAACTATAAAGCTCTATTTCTTGATTTTTGTTTTTTTTAGTTGTTTCTTTAAAGTGTCTTTCTGATAAAGTTTTAACTTCGTTTTCATTTATAATTTTTGAGAGAGTTTCNTGTATAGTAGGTATATTTATTATAAAAATGTCTTTGTATCGCTTTTGCAATTTGTCTTGTGGNGTTTTTAGTAAAAAAATTAAAATTTTGTGGTTATTTTCTATTGCAAAATCAGCAATTGCTTCGCACAGTTTCATTTTAGTTAGTAGTCCATAATTTTTGCCTATAACAATAGCACTGTAGCTAAATATTTCATCTTTACTAAGCAATCGTTTTATGTCAGTGCTCTCTTCTATCTCAAATTTGGTTTCAAATATAGCCTTTAAGTATTGTTTTAAGGGTGTGTTTTCTATAAAAAACAAAGCTTTGTCCATTTTTATCACCACATTTTTTAGATAATATATCAAATATTATATATATGTCAATGTTATAAAACTAAGTTTGAGTCGATATTATACAAGCGCCAATTGCTCCTGTAAAGCTTGATAATTCATGCGTTAAGATAGGCATATTAATTTGATTTTCTAAGGCTTTCAAAACGCCTATATTTTTAGCTACACCGCCCGTTAAAACAACTTTTGGCTTACCACCAGCTCTTTTATACATACTTGCGATGCGTTTTGCAATAGACTCGCAAAGACCTGCTATAATATTGTTTCTATCCTCTGATTTTGCAACTAAAGAAATTACCTCAGATTCTGCAAACACAGTACATATACTGCTTATATTTGCAGGTTTTTTGGATTGTAGAGCAAGAGTACCAAATTCTTCAATATCACACATTAATGCTTTTGCCATTACATCTAAAAATCTACCAGTGCCCGCAGCACATTTGTCGTTCATAACAAAATTCACTACATTTCCGCTACTATTTAAAACTATTACTTTACTATCCTGGCCGCCAATATCTATAATCGTACTTGCATCATTAATCAAAAAATGCACACCTTTAGCATGACAAATAATTTCGGAGACAGCCTTTTTAGCAAAATCTATACTTTCTCTTCCATATCCACAAGAAACTATATTTTTTATGTTATTTTCTTTTAAATTATTGCTAAAATCTCTCTGTATATATTTGTGGCAACTTGTTTTGAACTGTACCCTACATTTGCAATTATTTTGTCAATTATATTTTTGCTTGAATCCATAAGCACAATTTTTGCAGTAGTTGAACCAATATCAATGCCAATAAACATTTTTAACCCCTTATTTGTGCTATAACTTCCATAAAGGAATTTATACGGTTTTCTACTTGAGCCTCTGAAAATTTCCTATCATCTGTCATATCTGCTTCGATAAATAGAGTGGGAATACTTCTTTTTTCTTGTATAATACGCGCAATATCGTATTGACCAAAAGAATATGGTTTGCAACTACGGTTTGAGTGCAAAACTACACCATCAATAGAATATTTATCTATGAGTTTAATGACCGACTCTGCCATTTTGTCAGTTCCAATATTTAAATACACACGAGCGTATGCTTCACCCATAGTTTCTAAGAATTTATCTTCATCAACATAGTCTACTACACTACACCAGCTTTGTGTATATGTATCTGCAACGAGCGCACCATTATGTTTGGCAAATGCGTTTGAAAGCCATCTCATTCTATACCAAATTGGTAAATTATCCCACAAAAGCCTATATTTTTCGTTTTCTATAGCCGGAACCTTATTTTTTATACGCTCTTTTAATTCCTTTAATAAAGTTTCATAGTAATCAACAACTACCTTTTTTCCCCTTAATGTCACAATCAGCGCCAAATGTATGAAAGCATCAAACGCAGTTAAAGGACTTGGTTTTTCTATTGCACAATCAAGCACTGCCTGCCAGATTTTCATTGCTTTAACTGACAGTTTGCCAACTTCTTGCATTTTGTCATGATCGAGCCTTTTCTTTGTTACTTGTTCTAAAAATGTTATGTAATCTTTGGTTTGAGTTTTTAAATATTTTTTTGCTGCCTCATCTAAATCTACATGACAAAATGGCGTGTCGTATATAAAAAGCGGTACATTGAACTTTCTTGCTTGAATTTCATACCATTTTTGCACCGTTCCACATATATTATTGCAACAAATCAACATATCAGGTTTTGGCAAACCGCCTATAGGGCTTTGATGTGTAATAGATGAAGTTATGTCAACTTTTGCATAAGAACATATATCGCTAGAGTAACCCAAACCTTCTGCGTATTCTGATAATTTAGCGCCTGTTTTTGATGCCCCTATTATAGCTCCATGGTTTTCTGGGTATACGGGTATAATTCCCATAGCTATAAGCGGTTCTACAGGTCCACCGCTTGTAATCCATGCTATTTTTTTTCCAAAATATTTTGCGTATTTTGCGCTTAAGTAGTATTTTTTCATAATTTTTTTCATTTTGTCTACTGATTTTATCCTATTTTCCATTTTAATCACCTATCATCTCAATAAAAGTTTCGAGTCTTGTTTTTGTTTGTTCATCAAAAACATTTTGGTTTTCAATTTCTATCAAGATACTTGGAATGCCTATTTTTTCTAATAAATTTTTTTGATCTGGATAATCAAATGAGTGTGGTTCGCAAAACTTAATAAATAAAAATATTACGCCATTAATGTTATAATTTTCAATTATTTTTTTGATATAGTCAAGTCTATANAAAGGATTTATATATTTAGCAGGACAAATTGGTCTTTTAATAAATCTATCAACTAATGCATTAATAGGTTTTATNCTTTGATCGACTAATTGGTCAAAAAACCTTGTGCCACTGCATAAATCATCCCATACAATTGAGGCATTTTTGTTTTCTATTGTAGTAAAGATATCAGGGTGCGTGCATACACTTCCAGAAAGTATAAACCGTTTTGTTTTAGCATTAGGTTCAAGTGACATACTTTTAATAATTTCTGAGCTTACATCGATAAATTCAATTGGATCCATAATAAAAGAAGCTCTAACNATTTTTGATAAATCAGCGTAACTTATCGAAAAAGGAGAGTTTGATTTAATGGTGTATAGATGATACAAATTTTTTNTTAGAGTATTGTAGATTTTTATAGATTCACTGAGGTTNTCATCANTTATTTTGATGTTTTGCTCTCTTTCTAGTTTAGTTTTAAAATCCTCTAAAATATCTACAAAGTATTCTTTTGATGAATGGGTGTCAAATTTTACAGGCAAGATTAAATCGAAGTGTTNAAAACTAAGGCTCATTCTGAAGATATCTGATAATCTTTGCATAGAATCACAGGTATGCAAAAATAAAAAAGCATCTAAAAAATCAAGCTTTTTTGATAAGCTATCCTCTAGAAGTGTTCTAACTATAGCGCATGCGTAAGATTGCAGATGTATGTCAGATAGCGATATGTTATTGGATAGGCCTATGATTCTTGCTGGATGAAACCCGCTAGCATAAATAAGCTCAATTGGCGCGTATGNGCAACTATAGCCCATAATTTTTTTTGATTTTGATAATTGATTTAAATATTCATATGGGTTTTGCACAACAAAATCAATTTTTTCCATTATTTTTTTCATTTTCTTTTTCCTCTAATAATTTATAGTCTATTTTGCCAATCTTAGTGCGTGGTAATTGAGTAAATTCAATTTCATAAGGCACACTCCACACATTTAAGTGTTTTTTACACAACTCTATTAAATCTTTTTTGATAGCTTCTACATCTCCTACAGGATGTTTAAGTTCAATAAAGGCTTTAATTTTATGCATCTTGTAAGGGTCTTTAACACCAATTGCGCAGGAAAATTTGACATTTTCATGTGAGTTTAATACATTTTCTATTTCTGTTGGGTAAACGTTCATACCAGAAACTTTTATCATTCTTTTTAACCTTTGTTTGAAATAGAAAAACCCATCTTCATCCATATAACCTAAATCACCTGTATGTAGCCATAATTTTCCATCNCTGTGAGTTTTTAGTACATTGTTTGTTTCCGTTTGATTGTTGATATAACCTTTCATAACACAAGGGCCACTAACGCAGATCTCACCAATTTCGTTTGGCTTTAACTCTTCAAGTGAAACAGGATCCACTATTTTCATCTGCATATCGGGAAATGGTATGCCTATTGAATTTGGTTTATATTTATCAAGTGGTATAGCACAAATTGCTGTAACTGACTCAGTCAGACCATAACCTTCCCTTAGTTTGGCAGAAGAGCCACTTTTTTCAACTAAAGCATCAAAATCTTTCTTTATGTGTTCTGGTAATGTATCAGCGCCAGAGAAAGCACCTTTTAAAAAACTAAAGTTTATTTTTTTAAAATCTTTATTGTCAAGTATAGCTTTATATAAAGTGGGAACGCCTACTAAAAAAGTAGGCTTTTCTTTTTTTATTAGCTTAATTACATTATTTAAATCAAAATTTGGTACTAAGATTGCCTGTGCTCCGCCCATCAAAACAGCATTAATGCATACACTGAGTCCAAAACCATGGAAAATAGGCAAGATTGCAAGTATTTTATCATCTTTGCTTAAATTTGCCCATGTGCTTATTTGCATACCATTTGCTATCAAATTGTAATTGGAGAGCTCTATGCCTTTTGGTTTACCTGTTGTGCCACCACTATACAAAATGACTGCCGTGTCAGAATATTTTTGCTGGGGCTTTATCTCAATTGGTAGAACTTTTTGTTTAATTGCGCTTTCAAATGTAGGATTTTTATAGGTAATAGTTTTTTTGGGTTTTTTAAATATATTATAGACGATTTTTAGAAAAAATGGCATAAAAGTTGAAATATTTGTTAGCATTATGGTTTGTAGTGGTGTTTTGTTTTTTATAGGCAAAATTTTTTGTGCAAATATATCTAGCGTTATAACAAATGTTGAATTGCTTATGTTTAGATAATTTTCAATCTCATCTTCACTAGATAAAGGGTGTATAAAGCTTGCCTTCGCGCCAATTTTGTTTAATGCATAAAAAATTACAACTGCTTGAGGACAAGTAGGCAATACAATGCTAACGCAGCTTTTTTTATCAACCCCTACTTCTTTTAAATAAACGGCAAATTTATCGATGTAATACAATAGCTGGCTATAGGTAATATCTTTGCCAAAATAGTTTAAAGCAACACTATTTTTAAATTTTAGGCAAGAGTTTTGTATAGCTTCATACAAACTTATTTGTGGGTAATCTAGACTTTTTGGTATGCTACCATAATGCTTAAACCAAATTGACATAACTTTTCCACCTTTTTTAATCTACAAGAAACATTGTATATGTATTTTTTTGTTTAGATTTAGAAATATAGAGTGCTTCATCAGCCTTTTTAAACAATTTTTCTTTTGTGGTTGGACTTAGCGCATATGCAACGCCAATGCTTAAACTTATGGTAATGGTAAATTGATTCAAATTAAATGGCTCGCTTATGGCTTTAATAATCCTTTTTACTAAAATCTCAAGATCTTGAATTGAATCAAAAGTATCACATAATAATGCAAACTCGTCCCCACCAAGCCTTGAGAGTGTATCTTCTGTCCTAACAGTGTTTTTTAGTCGTTTGGAAACTTCTATGAGTAATTTATCTCCTATATCGTGACCATAATTGTCGTTAACATCTTTAAAATCGTCCAGATCCATTATCATTAAAGCAATTTTTCTATTTGATCGATTTAAAACTGCTATCATTTGAGACAATCTCTTCTCAAAAAAAGCCCTGTTTGAAATTTGCGTTAATGCGTCATTGTATGCTAAAAATTCGATTTTTTTCTTATTTTTTAGACGCAAAGATTCAAGTTTAATTATATATAGCTTGTTTGATAAGTTATTTACGAGATTTTGTAATAGCTCAAGTGTATCTGAATTAAAAGCATCATAGGCACCGAAAATAATAAACGCACCTAACGGCTTTGAATGAGCCCTGATAGGAAAAGCCACACAACAATCAAGCCCAAGTTTTCTAGAAAAATCACTAAATTCAGCGTACTTTTCGCTTGTGATAAAATGATTTTCTACCACTTTATCGTTAGTTTCCATAACTTTTTGTAAGATATTTGAATAAAAAAGCTCTTTATTCTTTCCCCTTAGAGCCAACTTTAGTGCTTTTAGTTGAAATTCACCTTTTACCCACCAATCAACTAGTTTGTTATTAATAACTACAAGGCCTAAGCGAATTTGGGGCATATTTGATATAAGCTTTACGACTATTGAAATTATTTTGTTGGGGTCTTTTTCTGATATCATGATTTCATTAGCGCTTGCAAGCATTTGGTAAAAGAAAGNGGTTTTACTAATCTGGTTTAAATTTTCAATTTGATTTGTAACTAAGTTTGACAAAGTGTCAAGCAGTAACATTGTGTCATTTTGAAAATCCAAATCAAAATCGTAAGAATATGCACAAATACTTAAAAGTTCATTATCTTTGTNTACAGGAACAAACAAAGCATTTGATTTATCTAGCATGCAGTTGTTGCTAGCGATATTTCTTTGACCACAAATTCCATAAGGTTTTTGCTTATAAAGTGCATACATAAGTGACGCACTAAGTGCTTCTTTTTCTTGCAATTTATAAAGTTGTATGTCGTCATCTAAACCCTTAAATATGTAGTAAATATCGTATTTTGGAAAAAAATAGAAAATTGATTTTGTTTTCACAAACCTTATAACGCTACTAAAAAATCTTTCTACCCAGTTTTCAATGTCATTCTTATTGTAAGAATATATTGGTTTTACTGATTTTAGAGCATTTAGGTATTCCAAGAGCTTCTTTTTGTTAATATAGGATTCCACAATATAAGTTAGCAATTTTGCTACATCTAAGAGCTTGGTTAGATTTGAATTGTTAAAATCATTCAATTGATCTTTAAAATTTGCAAATGCAAGTATAGAAATTTCTGTTGTTTGAAGTTTAACCATAATAGTTGATTTAAGACCAATGTTTTTCCAATCTTCATAGGAGTTCTCATCATTTTGGTAGTCAAGCGCAATATAGTATCCTTTCTTTATAGTTTGAGACACAACAGAAGTTTTATATGCCAAATTTTTGTACAAATCTTTTATTTTCATCTTGTTTATGGCAAAAAAAGAAGATAAAAAATACTCTTCTACCTTAAAATCCTTCACAATTCCAATGCCGCAGGCTTCAAACCCAAAAAAATCAGCTAATGCATCTAAACTAGCCCGATTTAAGCCATTTTTAATTATGTAGTCAATAAGTTCTTCTTTTGTCATTAGCCAATCAACATAATAAAATCTTTGCAAGGAAGCGGTCTATAGAATAAAAACCCCTGAAAATAATCGCATCCCATACCTTTTAACGACTCAAATTGAGCGTGTGTTTCTACACCTTCTGCAATTGTCTTTATGCCTAGTTCTTTTGCAAGGAAAATTATAGATTTTACAGTGCTTTGGATCTTTTTGCTACTTCCAAGCCTTTTAACAAAAGATATATCAATTTTGAGATAGTCTATATCAAGCTCGCTTAAATAAGACAAAGATGAGTAGCCAGTCCCAAAATCATCAACAGAAAAAAGGATTTTTTGACCTTTTAGCTGTTTTATGAGATTTTGAATGTATAAAAAATCATGCATAAATATGCGCTCCACTATCTCTATGTTTAACAGAGCGTCTTTTATATTATGGTAATTAAGGCTAGATGTTAGAGTTTGTAAAAAGTGTCTTGCAAACAAACTCCTAGAGGATAGGTTTATCGAAATTGGAATGTGTTTTTTATTTTTTGATGTTTTTTCAATTACACTCAACACTTTTTCAATCATTAAGTTTTCTGCATCAATAATCAAATTGCTTTGCTCTAATTGTTCAATAAACTGTGCCGGTGGAACAATAATCCCATTTTTTTGCCAACGCATCAGAGCCTCTGCGCCAACTATTTGTGCTTTTGAATCTACATAAGGCTGGAAATATGGTAAAAACTCTTTGTTTGAAATGGCTTGTTCTAAATCTGACCTTAGCTTTAAACTACTAAAGACTTCTTCTTCTAAATCTTGTCTAAAAAAACCAATTTGATTATCGCCTTTTTGCCTTGCGTCGATTAGCGCCACTTGGGCTTTATTTATAAGTTGTTCGCAAGTCAAACCATCTTTTGTGTAAAAACTCAAACCAATATTGAAAGATAAAGAAATGCTTTTATTTTCAATATTGTATGGTTTTGTTAGCTCATTGAGTAATTTTGCCGCAATAATTACAATGTCTTCTTCTCTTTTTAAATCTTTTAAAAGAAGGCCAAACCTATCTGACTCAAGTTTTGCAACTACATCATAGCCCCTTAAGTTACTTTTTAGCCTATCAGTAATGTTTTAATAATTCATTGCCAATGTTGTATCCAAACGCTTGATTGATATTTTTAAACTGAATAGGGTTAATAATACCAACAGCCCCAATTTGATTTTCATACTTTGCACGCTCTAAAAATCTATTTATGGCTTTTTCAAACGCATGCAAATTAATCAAGCCTGTATTTGAGTCGTAATTTAAAAGTGTTTCTAGTTGAGTTAATAGAGAATCTGTATGCTCTATCTGCTTGCCAACGGCAATGTAGTTTGTAATTTTGTCATCTTTTACAAAAGGCACAATATTTACATAAAAATCTAAAATTTTCCCGTTTTTTGCCTTATATTTCATAATACCTGCATATGAATTATTAGTTTTTAAAGTGTCGTAAAAGTTTTTTGCAAATTCTTTTGTGTGAGTTTTTGAAGAAAAGATTGAATGATGCTTGCCTATTAGCTCTTCTTTTGAGTAAAGCGAAACTTCTTGCGCTTTATCGTTTGCGTATACTATATTAAACTTATCATCTGTTATAATAACAAATTCAAACCCAGAGTTCATTGCTGTTAGAGCCATCTGCGTAAATTTATCATTTTCTAATTTTGTAAGTATAAAGTTAATCTGCCTTGCTGTGGTTTTGAGCAAATTATAAGAATCTTTATTAAAAATATCACTTTGCCTTGAGATTAAAACTAATGCACCAATAAGTTTGTTTTGTTGTAAAATAGGGATAGAGCAGCACGAATTAAACCCATAACGCATTGCGTATTCATCAAAAGGCTTAAAATTTTTTTTGCTAAAATTACTTTCTATATATATTCTTTTATTTTTTAGGGTTTTTTGCAAAGCGAATACATCATTTTTACTGTGGTTTTTCTCACTTTCAAAGTAATTTTGAACCAAGTTTAAAAATCTTTTGTCTGTTTCATTTTTTGCATAGCTATATACTATATTAAGGCTTTTTTTTGGTGTAATTTCTGCTAAATAGGCTAAATCAAAACCGCCGTCTTCAACAAATATGTAATCTAGTTTTTGCAAAAAATCATCGGTGCTTTTACTCTCAATTGAAAAATTTGTTATCTTGTATAGCGTGTTGTAAAGCTTAGATTGAAACTCAATCTGGCTTTGCTGATTTACAACCTTAGAAACATCTTGACCTAAACTGACAAACCTGTAAATTTCGCGGTCTTGGATTATTGGTATAATTATAAAATCTAAGTAAAACAAACTCCCGTCTTTCTTTTTATTAACAAATCTTGATAAAAAGGGTCTTGCGTTTATTATGGTCTCCCATAGTTTTTTATAAAACGCATTGTCTTGGAAGCCAGATTTAAAAATTCTAGGGTTTTGGCCAATTAACTCTTCACGGCTATAGCCTGAAATTTCGCAAACTGCTTGATTAACATAAAGAATGTTGGCGTTTTTATCTGTAATCAATGCCCACTCATGTGACTTTTCTATCGCTTCTGTAAGCAAAAAAGCATTTTTTTGAGACTCAATTTTATTCAATGCAAATGAAATATCTAGTTGAATCTCATTGATTAAGCGTATTTCTTCTTCTCCAGCAAATGAATCTTTAAAAAAATCATAAATTATTAAAATATACTCTATCGCATTGTTTTTAAAAATCGGTATTGTGCATATTGAATGAAAATTGTTTTTTTTGTAAAAATCACTCCAGTAGCTCATATCTGGGCAATTGGTTATGTCATTTATAATTATGGGTTTTGCTGTGTTGTATGCTTTTGCAATAGTGCCTTTTCCGTAATCAAGATTTTGATTTACGCTTGCTTTTAATTGTTTAATTTCAGATTCATCAAGGTGAGTCTTGGCATTTGCATAAAGTAAATCAAATTCCTGAGTTTTGGCATTTATTTTTCCAATTCCCACACCAGCATACCCTGCTGCATCAATCAGTAAGTCGCAAATACCTTTTATTAAAATTTTTTCGTTTGATTCTCTAACTATTAGTTGGTTGATCTGACTTAGTGAAAAAAACAGCTTTTTATAAGATTTTTCTTTTGTTTTATCCATTAAAAGAACCAAACCAGATGGTTTGGCATTGTAGTCAATTGTGTATACAAAAGCGTCTAAGACAATCGTTTTACCCTGATGTGTTTTTGTTAATATTTCTCTGTACTCTTTTTTTAGTTNTTTTCCTTGAACTCTTTGTAAAGCAGAATCTATTATCTCTTCTTTTTGATTTATGAGATAGTCAAAAAAACTCTTTCCAATAAAATCATATGGCTTACTAAACTCCATTAACTCTAAAAAGCGCTCATTTGCATAAACAATTTGACCATTTTCTTGGAATATAAAGACACCAAATATAGNCGATTGTTTAATAATATCTAAAAAATTTTCACTCATATATATAGTGCAATATAGTCCTAGCTTTATTCATTTTCAAGCTCAGAAATCCGCTTTAGTATTTCTTCGCTTTGTTTATCTAATTTTTTGCCTTTGAAGTAAAACCACAAAATCAAAAAAATTCCGATAAAGCTAAATAAAACAATGCTAATAGTCATTTGATTGCCTCAATTTTAAATTTTAATATGTTTTGCAACAAAATATCCATGTTATTGTATATAACGCTTAAATCTTGAACAGTTTCGTTTAATTGAACTTGAGTGTCATTTACACTTTGAGCAACAAAAGATACTTTATTTGAATTATCGGTAAGCTTTAATCTCAATTTATTTGCCATACTGTCAATCTCAGATATTTTTTGTTGGATATCAGAGGAGCCATCAGTAATAATCTTAAAATTACTTAAAGTAATGTTTACAATATTATTAATTTTTTCAAAATCGTCTCTTACTGATAAGACACTATCATTAAAACCTTTTGAATCTGATATAATTTTCGTTAGTTTGTTATCTATGTCTTTTGTCGATTGTAAAGTTTCTTCGGACAATTTTCTAATTTCATCTGCAACGACAGCAAAACCTTTGCCATGTTCGCCTGCGCGGGCAGCTTCAATGGCTGCATTTAGAGCAAGGAGATTAGTTCTGTCTGCAATTTCTTCTATAATGCCCATAATATTTGAGATTTCTGTTGAATGTTCTATCAATTTAGCACTTTTTTCGGTTAATTTTTTAATATTTTTGCTTTCGTAATCCTTTAGTTCATTAATTGAAGTAAGCTGATTATACGATTCTTTAAGCATTTTATTGGAGTTTTCTACAAAATTATTAGTCTGGTTGATAAAATCAAGCATTATTGTAATTGAATCTAAAATTTCCTTGTTGATTTGTGATATTTCGCCTATGTATTTGATATCCAAAAAGTATTTTTCTTGCAACTTTTTAGAGTCTGAAGTTGTTTTGTCTATATTTTGCTTTGTTTTAATAGCATATTGGCTGATTTTATTTAGAATACCTTTAAAGTTATTTTGCATTACCCTTAAATAAGCGGTCGTTTTTCCTAAATCATCCATCGAACTTACATAAATGTTTGTGTTTAGGTTTTTTTCTGCTAATTCAATAATTACATTATCTAGCTTTTCAATTGGCTTTACAATATCATTTATTGTGTATTTAATTACAATAAAAACGATAATTAAATAAATTATAACTGCTAATAAAATTTTAGGGTTCAACAGGTTTGCGTTTGTGTGATAACTGTATTGTAAAATCACATACGTTAAAGAAACAGAAATAGCAATAGCTGCGCCCAAAGCAAAGCCTATTTTTGTACCAACAGTTATTGAGATACCAGAAAAACCATGAATTTTGCCCATAATTGACCAAAGTTTTCTTCTGAAGTTCAGATAAAAAGGGTAGGTAGTAAAAACAATTACCATTATGCCTAAAAAATACAAAGCACCTACATTGAAGCCGTTAATATTAGAATTTATTCTTGCAACAGCCAAAGTGCTAAACAAAGCAGTTATCATTGAAAATACTACATTTAACGCAAACACAAGTCTGGGAAATTTTAAAGCGACACTTTTGATTTATTAACACTATCAATAACGTTAATGTTAAACTTTCTGGTTAAAAAAAAGAATAAAATAACATATACAACATAAATGACGGGCAAAAAACTCAGTTCGTAAAATGGAATTATTTCGTAAAAGGATATAATGCCAATCAAAAACAACAAAACAGGCCATATTATAAATGATGCCACAAACATTGAAAGTGCAATAAATATCGACTTCAAACAACTCCTCCAAAAAAAGAGTCAGTTATTTACGTTTTACTTCAAAAAAGCACTCACTAAAACCCTGCGCTATACATTGAGTCTCTTTTGGCTCCCAACTTCCCCCTAAAAATTCCTCAAGCATACCAGCAATAGTTCCGCCGAGCGGTAAACATGTGGGTTTTTTACTTTCTATTCCTTCTGCAAAAACAGAATGTTCTAATTTCAAGCTTGCCGTTGATTCTGTTAATGTAAATTCTTTCACTATGCATTGTTTTGACTCTTCAAAATAGGCTATTATACATTCTCTTACATCATCAAGGCTTAAATTTTCACCAATAAGCTCCTTTATATGGCTTGCTGCCTTTTTGCCAGCTTTCTTGCCACTTAAAACAAACATACCGCCAAGACCAAAACCAGCTAACTTTATTAACTGCGAAAAAAAATCTCTAAAAACATTTTTCGGTAAAATAAAACCTTCTTGTTCAACATACTGAGCTGTTTTTATTCTAATATCTTCTTTTTGCATAACCCCCTCCAAAAAGAAAAAGCAGGGCCTTTAGCCCTGCGATAATTCACAATTTAGTTAAAACACATAAGTTACATTTAAGCCGTAGCCCCAGATGTGGGCTTTAACATCAATATCAGTGTTTTG
>JGI24721J44947_10008740_pt1 | contig 13198 bp, 10 predicted proteins | sample YelNatPaOPGAMG01_FD_44947 | JGI IMG/M metagenome (IMG submission 44947)
AATTTCATAACTCTCAGCTAGATCTGTCACAACATTCCTATTCTGATCGAAGGCAACAAGCGGTGAGAAGGCGTACCAATTAGCTAAAGTAGTCCAGCTGGCCTGCTGAACATCTAATGCTTGGTTATCTAAATCAGTCCCGATCACGAGAGTCCTCTTGTATTCCACAACTGGCGTCGTAGCAGTAGGTGTCGTAGCTGTTGGCGTGGCTACCGGTGTCGTAGGGGTGGGTGCAGGAGGCAGCGTGAGGAAGTAAGCAGCCGCTATGGCCAATATCACCACGACTATGATAATTCCATAAAGGGCTCCTCTACTAAGGGCCATATGAATCCCCCCGGTGAAGACCACGTTAACTTATAAAGTTTTCTAAAAATAATAAAAATTTTAAGAAAGAGGTTCGTTTTTAAAGAAAATTTTTACGTTTAAATATTTACTCTCTCACATAGATACTTTTATTAACTTCTCTAAGTTGCTTCCCCTGTGAAAATTACTTGTTTACCTAAATATTTTTCCATTCTTTACCACTGTCTCTACCTTAACTTTATTTAATTCTGTTAGCCTTATTTTGAAAATATCGTCGGACAGTATAACGAGATCAGCGACCTTCCCCTCTGTTATGCTGCCCTTCCTCCTCTCCTCAAATGAGAAGAAGGCCGCATCCCTCGTATACAATCTCAAAGCATCATGAAGTTCGATAGAATTGCCTTTGACGGGATGATTGACTGCCGCATGGATCCCTATGATAGGATTCATGGGAGTTACGGGACTATCCGAACCCCCTGCCAAGCGAGCTCCCATCTCCAGCATCCTCCTGTATGGATGGAGCCTCATCGCTCTCTCGGGCCCGAGCCTCTTAATGTAAAATTTTTCCATATCCCAGTAGTACAAGAAAGGCGGTTGGACGGCAACTCCTATCCCTAACTTTGCCATCCTCCGGATCTGATCCTCAGTCGGAACTTCGGCATGCTCTATCCTATGCCTGTGATCTTCCCTCGGACACTCACTCAAAGCGTACTCATAAGCGTCCAAGAGCTGCTCTATAGCGGCATCCCCTATAGCGTGCATCGCGATCTGTAGCCCGCTCTTATGAGCATTCAGAACGAAATCTTTCAACTCATCATCTCTGAAGTAAAGGACTCCTCTTGAATCCCTTTTATCATTATAAGGCTCAAACATAGCAGCCGTATGGGAATCCATACTCCCATCGATTAGTATGCAGCCCCCTATCCTAGGTAAGTTCAATGCGATCGCTTCCCTAACATCCGTCGTCTGGAAGTAGATAACAAAGTTTAACGGTAGCTTAGCATCCATAAGGAGCTTTACTTGAGACACATCCCCAGTAGAACCTTCTAGAGCGTGAATAGTCGTTATGCCTGATCTCAATGCTTCATAAGAGACATCAAAGAGCTTCCTCAGTATCTCCTCTTTAGTAGCCTCGTACTCAGAGGATCTCCTAGCTACCTCATTAGCCTCCGCCCTGAGGATGCCAGTGATCCTGCCATGCTCATCGATATCCACACCCCTCATCTCGGGCCCTATGCCTATACTATCCAGTGCTAGGGAATTCACGACGCATGAGTGCCCATCCAACCTCTTAACTATCACCGGATTCTTAGGCGCTACTGAGTCCAATTCCCACCTAGTAGGATACCTCTGCTCCGCGACCATCGAATCCTCTCACCCTTATCCACTGCCCCTCCGGCTTCTTTACACGTTTTATGGCTTCTAAAATCTTCGGAGATAGAAGGGATTCCGAAGACATCTAGATCATCGAATCTAGAGATAGCGGTCCCCACGAAATGGACGTGCGTATCTATGAAGCCGGGGAGTACGGATTTCCCTTCAGCATTTACCACAATAGTTTCCTTACCGATCATATCGTTCGCATTATCTCCGACGAAGATTATCCTATCACCTTTGATAGCCACGCTCTTGGCGAAAGGCTTCGATTCATCCATCGTGTATATGTTACCCTCTATAACCAGATCCGCGTAATGCAAGACCCCACCTCTCGGGACGATACTCCTTCAGAATAAAAAGCATTGAGTCCGTCGAAATCTTAAAAAATGAGAAAATTTAGGGGCAAACTGACCCCTTCTTCTTCATCTCCTCCCTGAGCCTCTTCGTTTCCTCCATTTTGATCTCAAGCGTTTTCGGATCTAGGACAACGCCGTACACATTTCTTGCAGTCTCTATAGTTATGTATTCGTTCTTTACGTCCCACTGAACGAGTTTCGGATCCCTCTCTAGAGGAGATCCCCATCCACCGCCTCCAGCGCTCCTCAAGCTCACCATCTCTCCCTTAACGAGCCTGAGGGCTGCTACCTTCCTGACCTTCCTCGGCTCCTCATTGTGCTTATAGATGATGCAGTAATTCGGGGTCCCGTTGCATCCACCGTCCACTCCCCAAGGCGGGAACTTGGACCTGCCTATCGATACTGTGAAAGATGCCTCACTGCATAACACCATATAATTCCTTATTATCCCGAAACCTCCCCTGAACTTCCCGTGGCCGGTCCCNTCCTCAGTATTCAGAGTGTACCTCTCAACTAGTATGGGCATCCTCCTCTCATAGACTTCCGCTGAGGCTATGTAAGTCTCTCCATCCCCACAAGCAACTAAGGCGCTCTCCCCATCCGTGTTGTAAGATGCTCCCCATCCTCCGGGTTGAGGCTCAACTATAGCGAAGGGCTCNCCAGTCCTATCGTCAACGCCACCCAGTATCGTCGCTAATATTGATAGGAAGTGACCTGCGCTCAGTTTCTCAGGGACATGTGGTGCTAGAGCCTTCCAAACGAGATCCGTCGTGTAAGACATCGCCTCCCAGAAGGTGGATGTCGGNGCAGGCCTTCTAGGGTTGAATACAGTTCCCTCTGGTGCTATAACCTTGAGGGGTCTGAAGTAACCACCGTTCGGCATCGCATGGGGATCGGTAACTGCCATGTACGTCTCCCTGACCCCGGAGACTGTAGCTGGATAAGATGAATTTATTGAGCCCTTAGCCTGCTCAGCGCTCCCAGTGAAGTCCACTAGCATCTCATCATCAGTTATCTTCACCTTGACTCTGACGTAGAGTGGATTGTCNGTTATCCCATCATCGTCTATATAATCCTCAGCCTCGAACTCACCTTTGGGCAGTTCCTTGAGCTTCATCTTAGCGTATTTCTCCCCATCGGAGAGGATCTTCTCCATAGCCTCCTGGACGGCATCGAATCCGTACTTCTCTATTAAAGATATAACTCTCCTCGCTGCGACTTTGAGAGAGGCCGCTTGGGCTTCCATATCCCCTATAGTGAAATCTGGGAGCCTCGAGTTATACTTTATTATGTCTATGACGTCCCTATTTGGCTTCCCCTCAACGAAAAGCTTGACGCAGGGGAACTGCGTCCCCTCCTGGAATATCTCTGTTGAATCAGAGGTCCAGCTACCGAAGTGCATCCCACCGACTTCGCTCCAATGTCCCTTGTTTATCGCGAAACCTATCAACCTGTCCTTGTAGAATATAGGCATCGAGAGAGTTACATCATTCAAGTGAGTTCCCGAGTGATATGGGACGTTGCTTATGAATATATCACCATCCTTAATATCGCTTCCAAACTTCTCAAGCACTTCCTTCGCGACGAAATCGAGGACGCCTGAGAATCCCGGGACTCCGGGGGCTAGGGCCATTAGCTCCCCTTTAGCATCCGAGAGAGCTACGGCATAGTCCAGGACTTCGTATATCACAGGGCTCTTCGCTGTCCTCCCGAAAGCATAGAACATCTCATCATTCGCGACTATCAGACCATTCTTTATTATCTCAAGGGTGAAAGGATCCACACCCATGATAACACCCCCTCATCTCGCGAAAATAACCAGATTCCCATACTTATCCACATGCCCCTCCTGGCCCTCCAAGATTATGGCGGTCGATGTAGTGCCCTCTATTATGGAGGGCCCCTTTATCGTCTTATCCCTGGGAAGCATGTCCCTATCGTATATCTTCAGCTTCAAGTGNCCACCGTTTAGGAAGACATCCCTCTCCTCCTTCACCGCTTTCTCAAGCGAGTTGTTCCTCTCAGGGATCTCAGCGAGTTTTATNCTCTTAACAGGTATTANGCCCGTGACGTGGAAGTTGACTATCTCGACTGGGCTCGAATCTAACCTGAAGCTATACTCCCTATAGTGGTTCGAGTGGAACCTCTCCTTGATCTCCTCGATCTCGGACCCGCCTATTTTACCTCCCATTATCGGGACCCTTACCGTATGCTCCTGCCCGTAGTATCTCATATCAGCATACCTCTCAATTACCACTTCCTTGGGATCGAAGCCCTCCGAGGCGAATACTTCCCTGACTTTCTTCTCTAATTCCTCATAGATCGANTTCACTTTGCTCGTGGCGTCTTGAGAATCCAGCCTCACTATGAAGGTGTACCTGACATCGTGCTTTATATCGGCGAGTAGCATACCCCAGGCGGAGAACACACCCGGTGGAATTACCGGAACTACTATTTTCCTTATCTCGAGCTCCTCAGCTATGAAAGGTGCGAACATAGGCCCTGAGCCTCCATAGGCTATTAGAGTGAAGTCCCTNGGATCGTAACCCTTCTGAACAGATACTAGCCTTATCGCCAGGGCAGCGTTATCATTAGCGAGCTTTATTATACCCTCCGATGCCTGCTCAACGCTCACATTGAAATGCTTCGCTATCTTCTCCCTTATAACTTTCTCCCCCAGATCCCTGTGTATGGGGAGCTCCCCGCCTAGCAGGTACTTGGGGTTGAGGAGGCCGTTAACGACGTAAGCATCTGTTACTGTAGGGATGTTCCCCCCTCTCCCATAGCAAGCTGGACCCGGATCTGCACCCACGGCTTTAGGACCCACCCTGAGGTTACCCACGCTATCTATCCAAGCCTCGCTGGTCCCACCGTTCCCGACTTCGACGGTCTCCAGTACCGGAACTATCACAGGATAGCCTGATCTGAACCTATCCCTCTCCACATGATACTCAGCGCTTATCTTGGGCGACATATTCTCGACCAAGCTAGCTTTTGTCGTTGTGCTGCCGCCATCCAGAGCTATTATGTTCTTCTCCCCTATTGCCTCTCCCACTGCCATCGCGCCTATCACTCCGGCGACAGGGCCGGACTCTATAGTNTATATCGGGTACCTCTCAGCGTAATCGAAGGTAGCCATCCCTCCGCTAGATAGCATCGCGAAGTAGATCCCGGAGAATCCCATGGAGGATATGCTATCCCTTAATTTGCCCAAGTATTTCTGCATCTTAGGCATAACGTAACTGTTCAAGACGGCAGTGCTGGTCCTCTCATATTCCCTCCACTCCCTAGTTATCTCGTGGGATAGTGTTATAGGTACCTCCTTAGCGATCTCTTTAACTATTTCTCCAGCCCTTATCTCGTGCTTAGGGTTAGCGTAACTGTTTATGAAGCTTATGCATATAGATTCGACTCCCTCGCTCAGAAGTCTCTTCACTGCTTGCTTAACTTGATCCTCATTGAGCTCCCTGAGGACTGAGCCATCGGCCATCACCCTCTCGTCCACTTCAAGCCTCAGATATCTGGGGACGAAGGGTTCAGGCTTCTTATACCTGAAGTTATACATATCTCTCCTGTTNGATCTCTGTATCTCGAGATTATCCCTGAATCCCTTCGTCGTTATCAATCCGACTTTAGCCCCGCTCCTCGTTATTATAGTGTTTATAACGAGCGTCTGACCGTGGACAATAACGTTAGCATTTTTCATTGAGATACCGCTTTTCTTAACGGAATTTAGCACACCTATGGAGGGATCTGCAGGCGTGGTCTCGACCTTGACCCATCTCATCTCCCCAGTCTTATCATCGTATGAAACGAGATCCGTGAAGGCCCCACCAATGTCTATTCCTATCCTAAGAGGGATANTGTCACCCCCCGCGGGGGCTTAGGGGTAAATATAAAAAAATTACCTCAGGCCCACGGGCCGCTGGCAGAGGATATCATAGATTTTCATTTCGGGAAATTACTTGAATAAGTTCCACTCCTGAATCTCATTTAGTGGGGGCATCTCATATAGCCCAATCCTGCTGTAAGACCACCCGAATTTCCTCTTAATATCTACTTTCATCTCCGCCACTTTCAATGCCGCGATAACGGGATCTATCACCGGAACGCCTAGGGTGGATTGGAGCTCCCTGTAAAATCCGAAGAATACTGTGCATCCGAGGATTATGACCTCAGCTCCTTCATCAATAGCTTCCTTCGCTGCTTGAACAGTTCTCCTCTTCGTTTCCTCCTCATCCTTATGGAGATCGTGTACACCCAGTCCTATATGTTTGAATGATGTTAGCTTATCCCTCATCCCATACTTAATCACGTTCTCCTCCATTAGCGGGATCCATTTCCTCCTCCCAACTATGATGGAAAACTTGTTCCCTAGGAGAGATGCCAGGAAGATGGAAGATTCCCCCGGCCCTGTTACCACGATTCTAGTCACTTCCCTAGCTTCATGAAGGGCCGGATCGTAGAAGCAACCGATTATGAAAGCATCATATTTCTCTCCGCTTTAATTGCCTCCCTCAATATCTCCGGAGAGACTAAGGAATCGTAGGAGTAGTACTCGAGATGGTGGGGACCCTCTTCAAGGGATTTCACATCTACCTGAGTTCTCTCATCCTTATGTTCACTAAGATATTTGAGCATTACCTCGTCAAAAACAGGAGTCCCAACCGGATTCAGGAATAGTACCTTCCTAAAGGACAATGCGACCCTGCTCCCTCCCGCCGTTAAACCTACTTTTTTATAAATTTTTATGGATAGCCCCCGCAGTGTAAGGGGGGTCGGATGCCTTGAAGTTATCCACCTACATTCTGAAGAGGACCGCTTACTCCATATTCACACTCCTCGGCCTCTCCATAATAGTTTTTACGCTTGCTAGGGTCCTGCCCGGAGATCCGGCTAGGATGGCTGCAGGTTCCAGGGCCCCCGAGTGGGTGGTAGAGCAGATAAGGCATCAGTTGAACCTCGATAAGCCCCTCTACCTTCAGTACTTCTACTGGCTTTCCGATCTATTGAGGGGGGATTTAGGTTACTCTATAGTCAGTAGGAGGAGCGTGACGGGAGATGCTATAGAATACCTTCCAGCCAGCCTAGAGCTCGTTATAGTTGCTGCTATATTCAATATTTTGGGAGCATTCCTCTTAGGAAGCCTAGCCGGAAAATACGCTAATAGGTTAGTTGATAACGTAATAAGGGTCTTCTCTTATGTTGCAATATCGATACCAGCATTCGTATGGGCTATAATACTTCAGCTAGTATTCGGCTGGTGGTTACATGCCTTCCCGATTCAGGGGAGGATAAGCGAGGGCCTCTCCGTATCTAGGATCACGGATTCTACCTGATAGATTCTATCCTGAATGGGAATTTGAGGGCATTTTTAGATGCTGCATGGCATTTAATCCTTCCAGCTTTCGCCCTTTCCATAGGGGGGATGGCCCAAGACGCTAGGATAATAAGATCGGGCATGGTAGATAATGTGGAGAAGGATTACATATTGTTAATGAGATCAAAGGGGCTGCCAGATAGGCTTATCTCATTTAAATATCTGTTGAAGCCTTCCATAATCCCGGCCGTAACTGTGATGGGGATGGACGTCGCTGCTCTCTTGGGCAACGCCTTCTTAGTAGAGATAGTATATAACTGGCCTGGCTTTTCGAAGTACGGGATTTGGGCTATGTTAAACAAGGATCTGAACGCTATTGTTGCCATAGTCCTCGTAATAGGGCTAATATTCGCTATAGCCAACATCGTGGTAGATGTGATTGTGAGCTATCTGGATCCGAGGATAAGGCTGCTTGAGAAGGGTGAGTGAGCATGGCGAGGCTCTCATTACTCACGATTGATAAGGAATCTCCTAGATGGAGGTCATTGAGGAGATCTTGGTATAGGTTCAGGAGGAATCCCCTCTCCCTAATGGGCCTAGCGATAGTTGTAATTACTATAGTTATCGCAGTGGCTCCGGAGTACCTGGCACCTTACCCGGATCACGCGGGCTACTACATAAACTTCAAAGAGGCTAAGCAGCCTCCTAGCATGAAGCATCCATTCGGAACGGACGAGTATGGCAGGGATATACTCAGCAGGGTCATGTTCGGGTTCAGGTTCTCCATGACCCTAGCTGTCGTAGTGCTATCCCTCACAGCGCCAACAGGGATACTCCTCGGCCTGATAGCTGGATATCATGAGAAGACATGGATAGATGCTGTGATAATGAGGGTAGCTGATATGTTCATAGCAGTCCCTCCACTAGTTCTGGCCCTCAGCATATGCTCTATTCTACCGCCCAACATAATGAACGCTATGATAGCAGTCTCCCTCATGTGGTGGCCCTGGTACACGAGGCTGGTTTACAACACGACGGTATCGCTGAAAAATGAATACTTCGTCCAAGCGGCTGAGATAATGGGAGCTAGCAAGTTCCATATAATGTTCAGGGAGATATTGCCCAACGCCCTAGGACCCATCCTCACGAAGCTCACCCTAGATGTTGGATGGGTGATACTCATAGGGGCTTCCTTGAGTTTCGTGGGCCTCGGAGCTCAACCGCCCACACCGGACCTCGGGACGATGGTATCCGAGGGCAGCAAGTACATGCCTGAGTACTGGTGGATAAGCATCTTCCCGGCCATGGCGATATCATTCATAATACTGGGCTTCAACTTACTGGGCGATGGGATAAAGGATGCCCTCTCGGGAGGATGAGAGAGTGCCCCTACTTGAAGTTAGGAATCTCAAGGTCTCCTATAAGACCTATAGAGGTATTCTCAAGGTCCTAGACGGAGTCAACTTCGAGATAGAGAAGGGGGAGAAAGTTGGGATAATAGGGGAGTCGGGTTGCGGAAAAACGACGACAATGAAAGCTATAATGAGGATATTACCGAGTAATGCTATTGTTGAAGGAGGAGAAATACTTTACAATGGGACGGATATCCTCAAGATGAGCGAGAGCGAGTTCAATAAGATAAGGAGGGAGAGATTCGCGATGATCTTTCAGGATCCGACAGCAGCATTGAATCCTGTCTTCAAGGTCGGTGAACAGCTCATGGACATTCTCAGGTATTCCAAGGGCACGGGAAAGTATGATGAAGATGACCTGAAGGAGGAGATAATAGGGGCATTCAGGGAAGTCATGCTACCCGATCCGGAGAGGGTTTTCGATAGCTATCCTTTCCAACTCAGCGGAGGCATGAGGCAGAGGGTATGCATCGCATTAGCCCTCCTGACAGCTAAAGAGCTCCTTATAGCTGATGAGCCTACTACAAATCTCGATGTAACGATACAGGATCAGATACTCAGGCTAATTAAGGATCTAGTCAGTAGGAGGGATCTCTCCGTTATCTTAATCAGCCATGCCCTAGGCGCCGTCAGGGGTCTCGTAGATAGAGTTTATGTTATGTACGCTGGCACGATGGTTGAGAGCAATGAGGTCAATGAGCTCTTCAGGAGCCCTAAGCATCCTTACACGAGGGCTCTCCTATCCTCAGCCCCCAGGCTCACTGGAGGCGGGATCTCCCAAGGCATACCGGGCAACGTTCCTGACTACCTGAACCCTCCGTCTGGATGCAGATTTCACCCTAGATGCGAATCTAAGAAATTCATATGTGATATAGAGCCACCTGGCTTCTTCTCCGTTGAGAAAGGAGGAAAGGTAGCTTGCTTCCTTTATGCTGAGAGGTGAGCCCATTGATATTGGAAGTCGAGAATTTGAAGAAGTATTTCGAGGTATCTCTGGGGACGGTCAGGGCTATAGATGACATATCTTTCGGAGTGGAGGAGGGAGAGACCTTTGGGCTCGTAGGGGAATCGGGATCGGGGAAGAGCACTACGGGGCACGTCATCGTTGGGATTTACAAACCGACTTCCGGCAAGATCCTCTACAAGGGGGAGGATATAAGCGTACCGCTCAAGAAGAGACCTATCANGCTGAAGAAGGAAATTCAGATGGTCTTCCAAGATCCCAGATCTTCACTTAACCCTATGCAGACAGTCAGGGATATAGTAGAGCTTCCAATGAGGATCCACATGAAGCACATGTCCTCGAGGGACAGGGAGGCTAAAGTTAAGAGAATACTTGAGGAAGTCGGCCTTCCACCTGAGGATTTCATGAATAGGTTTCCGAGAGAGCTTGGAGGGGGTGAGAGCCAGCTAGTCGCNATAGCTAGAGCTTTAGCGAGCGAACCCTCATTCATAGTCCTCGATGAGCCCACTTCAGCCTTAGATGTATCTATTCAAGCGAAGATAATAAGCGTCCTCCTGAAGCTCCAGAGGGAATACAATCTTTCCTATCTCTTCATAACTCACGACTTGAGCCTCGTGAGGAACGTCTCGAGGAGGGTCGCCATAATGTACTTAGGTAAGATATACGAGCTCGCCCCCACTGAGAGGTTCTTCGTCAATCCACTTCATCCCTACACGAAGATGCTCTTATCCTCAGTCCCGGTGCTGACTGAGGATGAGGAGAGACTCAAACCGAAGGAGATAAGATCCACGGGAGAGATCCCGAGCCCAATGAACCCACCGTCGGGCTGCAGATTCAGGACGAGGTGCCCCTTAGCCTATGAGAGATGCTCGGAGGTAGAGCCCAAATTCGCGGAAGTTGAGGATGGCCATTACGTCGCTTGTCACTTGTACAATAGCCAATCGTGAGGGCCTCGNGATTATNACCCATCTTTTTAGACCTAAATTTTTTCGTATTATATGTAAATGGCGATGAGAATGAGCAATAGGGATTTGAATATCCCTATTTTAGAAAGGGAGCACCTGTAAAAATCCGAGGATCGTACTGACTCCTCAAACGAAGGAAAAATTTATATAAAAGCGACCTCCGAGGGGCTGGGGGTGTATATGTCCCGTAACGCCCTGATAGCCCTAGTTGTTGTGATATTGTTGGTTTTAGTTGGAGCGGCTTTTTACATAGTCACTCAGCCCCCCGCGACAACTACTCCAACAGCTACCGCAACTACCCCTACGACAACGCCGGCAACAACGCCCACCNCATCGTCTGAGACAACTACTCCAGCTGTAACGGAAGCTAAGAAGACGATACTCAGGGTCGCTCAAGCTTGGCCATGCTATATAGACCCCGCTGTAGGTTCTGATTACGTTAGCTCAACAGCGATAACGAACCTATATGACCCACTCATATGGCCGGGGACTGATGGAAGTCCGAGGCCTTGGGTAGCAACCAATTGGACCGTATCGAATGATGGGCTCACCTGGACATTCCAGATAAGGAAGGGAATAAAGTTCCACTCCGGAAGGGAGCTAACAGCCAAAGATGTTGCTTTCAGCATGCAGAGGCTCATGACGATAGGCCAGGGATACGCTTACTTATTCACACCCTATGTAGAGGATATAAAGGTCTTAGATAATTATACAGTCCAATTCAAGTTGAAGAAGCCCTTCGGTCCGTTCCTAACGGCTCTAGCGAGGCTATACATAGTGGATAGCGAGGAAGTGAAGGCTCATATAAAGAAGCCAGGCCCCTACGGGGATTATGGGGACTTCGCGACTGAATGGCTCCTCACTCATGATGCTGGATCAGGCCCCTACAAGGTTAAGGAGGTCGTCCTGGAGCAGTACGTATTGCTTGAGAAGTTCCCAGATTACTGGGGGCCCATGATGCCCCACTCTCCAGATGAGATAAAGTTCATCGGGCTGACGGAGGCGACCACAACAAAGGCGATGATGGCGAACAATGAGCTTGAGATATCCTCNCAATGGTTGCCAGAGGAGGCTTATCAGGATCTCTCAAAGATGCCCGGCATAAAGATAGCGAAGATACCGGAGATAAGTGTGTTCTATCTGATGCTCAATACTAAGAAGCCTCCTCTCGATGATGTTCACGTGAGGAGGGCCCTCGCGTATGCATTCGATTATAATACTGTTGTTAATGACATATTCCCAGGCTCTCCGCTCGTGACAGGGCCCATACCTCCGAACTGCCCAGGCTATTGTCCGACTGAGGGTTATACTACGAATATAGATAAGGCGAAGGAGGAGCTCAAGAAGTCGAAGTACTACCCGGATATAGTGAACAATCCGGATAAGTATGAGATAGAGTATCATTGGATAGCTGAAGTCCCAGCTGAGGAGAAAGTCGCCATGCTCTTCGCTAGCAACGTGCAGCAGTTAGGGCTTAAGGTGAAGGTAGTCAAGGTCCCGTGGACGAAGGTAGTGGATGAGATGGCGAAGCTAGAGACCAGCCCTCACATAGTCTCTATCTTCGTGGCTGCTCACTATGCTGAAGCTGGATCCCTGCTAGAATCCAGGTATCACTCGAAGTCCGCGCCCACTTGGGAGCAGAACGAGTGGCTACTCAATGAGACGATAGATAAGATGATAGAGGATGCCCTATCGACGATCGATATGAAGGAGAGGTTCAGGAAATACTGCGAGATACAGAAGATAGTCGTTGACCAGGCTTATAGCTTGAACCTATTCCAGCAGGTGATGAAGTTCGCATATCACGCTGATTACGTTAAGTGGCCTCAGGGAGAGGGCAGAGATATAAACCCAGTCATGGGATACAACATCGATGGGAGGACTATAGAGGTCCTTCCCAAATCCTAATCCTTTTTTTAACTTTATAATCCTCCTGTTATTCTCAAATTAGCCCTGCTCCTCAGTTAAAGCNCGCGGATGTGAAGAAATAGATCTAAGAGAATGTTCTGAGAGCTCTACGACCTCATTTCTCCCTGAGGCTCCTCGCATCGATTAGCTCCAGTTAAATTGCCTCCCCGCTCATATCCAAACTTCTTTCCATCTTCCTCCATTAATATTGTCATTCATCCGAAAAAATTATATTTATATGGGAACTCCATCAATAAGCTAGGTGATTCTATGGACCCCTTGGAGGCGAGGAGCAAGTACGTTATGAAGGGGGTTGCCCTCTACCATCCCGTGACTATAGAGAGGGGAGCGAATGCGAAGCTATACGATGTCAACGGGAAGGAATACATAGATTTCACGAGCGGAATAGGAGTAGCTAACTTGGGGCATGCCAATCCAGAGCTGATAAAGGCGGCTGAGGAGCAGCTCAAAAAGTTATGGCACATGTGCTTCATGGTCGTCAATTACAAGCCTTACGTCGAGTTAGCTGAAAGGCTGGCTAAGATAGCTCCCGGGAGCTCTGAGAAGATGGTATTGCTTCAGAACAGCGGATC
>JGI24721J44947_10008748_pt1 | contig 13181 bp, 15 predicted proteins | sample YelNatPaOPGAMG01_FD_44947 | JGI IMG/M metagenome (IMG submission 44947)
AGCGAAACCAGGGCACGGGTCAATAGGTGACGTTCCAAAATTCAGCGCGCGTGAATAGCTGCTTCTTCTTCGTGTGCTGCTGCTGTGGCTGTTGCGGCACCAGCGCAGATTCGCGGGTTGCGTGCGCGTGCGCGCTGCGCCCCCCAAATGCGCCCCGATGAGATCCAGACGCGCATGCAGGGGCGGCGACAGAGGCGAGGCAGCATCGCGTATGCTGGTGCGTTCGATCGACGCCTCTGGCGAGGTGCGTTCAAGTGCACAGTACCAGCGGTAGCGATCATCTTGTCCATGAAGAGGCGTCAGTGCCTTACTGATCCCTAATCAGTGTGTTTCGGTGGCGAATAGAGGCTGGACCGATCCGATCCAGCAGCACGCGGGATGCCGGGTGCTTCGGAGGCTCTTGCGGTGGCGCATTCTTCAGAAGAGGGCTTGAATCCTGAATATAACCTGCTTCGCTCGATCATCGCATCATCGATTCGAGTGGCACTGCGGATCGATTGTCAGCTGCCTGCGCTCGGGTCGATCTGCTGGGGACTGTAGCGTGGAGCCGGCTCGTGCACTGGGATGTGCTGAGTCTCATTGGGAATGCTGATCACAGCCTCATTCGTCAGCGCGCAAGAGATGTGTACGCGGAGCGCAGAATGCAGGACGCAGCACATCGAGAGGATATGTGGAATGCGCGAGCCCTGTACTGGCAGCATCGCGCCCTGCTCGGACGCTTTCGCGCCCGCGTTGGGCAAGCGCGCGTTGCGCATGCCGAATGCTTCAGTTGCAATCGAGTCAGGGAGCCATGCTCTGCCTACATCTTACAAGACCCTGGATATCTCTCGGGTCGCAGAAATCAAGACGGGTACAACACGTGCTTGTCATCGTTCTGTTTGACTTGCTCGTCCTACTCTATCAGGGGGCCGGCAACACTCTGGAGGTAGCTTCTGGGGCACGCAAGACAGGCGCCGAGCCAGCACGCATTCTTCGCTCAAAATTGTGCTCGAGCAGGATGCCTCTTGCTCTCCTCTGGAGCATGTTCCGTGAGCGACACCCCAACGGCCTCGTTGACGCATGCCACGATTCATGTTGTACGTATCTTACAAGCAGAACAGCTTTAAGCGGTCGCAAATGATTCATCCATGGAGGAAGCTCAGCGGGTCCTTCTCGCGAGCTGCAGAAACCATGGTAGCGGTTTCGAGTGCAGACCGTATCCGCTCGCCTGGTTCAGCGTCCATAGTGTGCCTTCCACAAGCGATCACCGGCTGCGACGACTTTCCATCACAGCTGCATCGACGCGAAAGCATCCTCGGCAGCCGCAGGGTCGCCGCATCCGTCGATGCCCCATGCACGACGAGAGAACAAAACTGGAGCTCACAGAGCCTGGTACGGTTCGAACAGAAGCGGCAGTGTCTTCACCTGCTACCGATAGCGACCATGCATCCGGAATGAGTCTGTCATATAAAGCGTTTTTACACCTTTCACAATGGCAACAGCGTTCAAAATCGCCTGTTTATCTGTTCTCCGTGAAAACCTTTTACCAGCGCGTTGTGCATAGAGAGCGCTGGGCAACCTGAGAAGCACGCTCTCTGCAAGACTGTTCGCCGAGCGAACGTCGAGTAACGCATCGTGTACATATTCAACCATACCAGCGCCTAGACGAGGCTTGGGCTTTGTTCTCATACAACTCCATGCCGTGCGTGCACCCTGCGATGCATGGACCTTCACAGAGGTCGCTTTGGCTCCCGCTCCGGGGCACGGCGCTTCGCGTCCGAGGTCACCGACCGCAGCGCGCACCTGTACAACGAACGATACGACCACACACCGAAAGTCTGCGAGCGTCTTCGAGCACAACGTCCGCAAGCGCACGTTCCGTTTTCCAATTGCATCTTCTGTTTGAACGCAGTGTTTCCTGTACTCTACCACGTCACTGTTTGGCGTGAAACGCGTAGGTACCGGCACTCGAGACCGCTGCCCAGCCAGCACCGTTATATACGAAAGGTCGTCGCGCAGCTTCTCGACCAGTGGTCTAACTGCTCGCGAAACCCGTTGATATTGGTCTTGCGTCGTGATAGTCTTGGCGCTTGTGGGCGTCAGAGCTGCGGTTGGTGGACGGGAGGTCTCTGTTAGCTTCTGAACGTGAAAGCCGAGAAAGAAACGACTCCGTTGCACGCCTCAACGCTTCAGGCGGCAGCGTCTTCATGTTCATTTTGCACTGGCGTCCTCCGCTGACGACTTGTCTGACCTTTCGACAACTGGCAATCTCTCGTTTCAATCTGGGTCGTAGGATTACAAGGTCTAATACAGGGCGCTGGCTTTGTATGTCGAGTATCGCCAATCAAAGCACGCTTCGCTTGCTATCGCAGGCCGAGGCGCAACGCGTCGATGAAGCGCTCATGTCAGAAACTATCGGCTACAGCCTAGAGCAGCTCATGGAACTTGCCGGGCTTGCGGTGGCCTTGGCAGCAGCTCGCGAGAATCCTAAACGCAGTCAGCGAATTGTCGCAGTCTGCGGTCCCGGGAACAATGGCGGTGACGGTCTCGTTGCCGCTCGCCACATATGCATTCTGGGGTACGAACACGTCTTCGCCATTTATCCGAAACCGGGATCGCATCCCCATTTCCAACGCCTCGTGAAACAGGCAATGAGCCACGGTGTGCGCTTCGTAGACGCTGCAGCCTATGAGCAGACGATCTGCGAGGCAGACGTCCTGATCGATGCCCTTTTCGGTTTCTCGTTTCGAGCGGATCGACCGATGCGCGATCCATTCGCCACGCTGATCCGTCTTATGAACGCATCGCCCCGGGCGACAACGGTGCTTGCGGTGGACATCCCCTCTGGCTGGGATGTGGAGCGGGGTCCGCCAGAGGCCATGCGTCCCGCAGAGCGCACCGCATCCGACCCGCGCTCTTCGACAAGCGGCGATCAGCGTGCACCAGCCTCGAGCCTGGCGGTAATGGCGAACGTTTGGGTTTCACTGACAGCCCCGAAACGCTGCGCTGCTTTCTGGCAAGGGCGCGCCCATTACCTTGGCGGGCGTTTTGTTCCACCGGCGCTCGCAAAATCCATGCAACTTGAGCCGCTTCCATACACAGACTCGGAACTTATTGTGCGCATTGATCATCTGTTGCCGACATCGATACCCGGCCACCAGCAGGAAGCCTCAGAGTCGCGATAAAAGAGCACGCGCAGCAACAGCTGCTGGCGAGCACGTCGCCAGCCGTATCCAGTGAGTTGTTTTCAAGGGCATGTAGGTTCATTCAGTATAACGAGGTATCCCGGCGAGCGCGCCGTGCTGACCGGCTTCATGAGGAGATTATCGATGAGGTTCACGGCGCACGCTCGCGGACTGGCGTGATAGCGTCGATCGACGTTGCACGATGCGCCTGCTGCGGGCGCTGTGCGCTTACAAGAGGAGATTTTTTCTTCTGATGAAAAAACGTTTCCATGGACCATGGATCCCAGATAGCAGGATGAATAATGGTAATCTAAAAAGCGTCCACCATGAGGAACCTACCTTCAAGTTCCATTTCTTAGAATTCCTCTCGGATATCCTGGTCGTTTCGTACATGCTATCGTACGCCGAGTGTCAGCCGTGAAAACCCCTTTTAGCGCTGATACCTCTGGAGCGGATGCATCACAGAGACAGATCGGCTTTGGCATACCACTGCGGGCGTCGTCTCGAGTCGTCGTTCATCCGACATAGGTTCGGGATTCGTAATCATTTTGTGAGCCTGCAAGCTGTACAGACAGACCTACTGCCCGCGGCACCGCGAAGCGATATGCTAGGAGACCATTGGGACCAGGGCGACGCCTAGATGCAGCCTTACCGTCCGTATTCCTAGAACGAAGTGCGTTTTACGGACGAGTTGCGCAGGTCTCGCCACACCACACGCCGCCGGGGGAGCACGGAGCGCTCGCCCGGCTGACTCGTCCAGCTCGCTGGCCTTTCGTCTAGAGGGTAAACGCTCGCCAATACGGAAAAATTTTCCCTCTTTCAACGCTTAACAAGGAGGTCGAAAGAAATTATTATCGAATTGCAGCTTGCGCATCGTTTTCTACTCCTGAGCTGCGCTCACGTAAACCCGGTATCGGTGCGACCACGGCGTGCATGGAGGCCGGCGCGCGCTGCATGGCGCTGACAGCGTGGCTGCGCACTGCGGCCGGTATACGCCTCGTGCTTGCTTTCTGAGCGACTGCAGGTGTGAAGCGCAACCGCTGGGTACTTGGTGTGGCCCAGCGTTTCAATTGCGACGTTAACTTGTTCATCATAAGGGTGGAGGCCTTGCAGATGGCTTTATGTTTCTTCCACGAACTTTACTGAGCCGAGCGTTGCCCAGGAGCGAGCGTGTCTACTTCAGGCAACGTGCCGACGCCACGCGTAAACCGCTGAATGGTCACTACCAAGCCGACTTGGAACTAGACTGGCCGAAAAAGACCAAGAAGTGCTCGTTTCTTGGATTCCGGTACTGGATGGTTCTTGCTTTTTTGAGTTTTTTATTAGGTCTGCAGGGAACCGTTCGTTTTTATCGCAGCCGAGCTCATCTCAGTGAGGGCGCAACATTTGCACCGGAGGCGGCCCTCGTGCGTCTGCACAGCGCCTACTGGAATTTTTTGGAGCACCTCAGCACGCACTGTAAGTCAGCGGCTCCTCGGCGGCTCAGAGTTCAGGGAAGTCAAGTGCATCTGGCTATCGTCCGACCGTTCTCCACGAAGCATGTTGACTTGCTTGAACGTCGCACGCAGGACTGGATCCAGATGCCGCACGCTATTCCTTGTCTTCGCAGCAGGGATGACGAGGAAAACCTGATGACCGCTGATGTGGACCTTATATTCGTGTACAGCGCGTCGGAGTCGGAGCATCGTGCGCACGATGAGGGGTTTCGGGCGCGTTTGCTCGGTGCCGCCCAACCGCTTCTACAGAACGCATCTCAATTGTCCTGCTTTCGACAGATTCATTTCTGGGGGCACGTCATCGATATGCGCGAAAGCGACGTGCATCCCGATGTCACTTGTGATATGTTTTACTCGATAATGGAACGCCTCGCGGAGATCAATGACACCAAATATGGCCCCTATACACACTTCATGCTCATGGAACCGGACGTACAGCCGGTCCAAGCAGGCTGGTTGTCTGAAGGCATCCAAGATCTTGCTCATATAGCAGCCGTAGATGGCACGTGGGTGATTGGAAGCATCTCGCATAACCCCATGGATTATCGCGATTACCATATGAACGGGAACGCTTTGTACGCGTTAAAAGACAAGGCGTTTCGCGTCGAGTATCTGCGCAATCGAGTGCAGCGCCGTTATCGACGCAATGCACGTGTACCCTTTGCAGATGGATGCAGTGGTACTGCATATGGCGGCTATGATGTATCCCTTACAGGATACCTGTATGACCTGCCGATGAATCGAGACGAGTGGCGCTACGTCACCCAGGTATTTCATCGGTTTCGAGCAACAGATCGAATTCTGAATATGGGGAACGCGCCGGACTGGCGACCGTGGCGCACTGATTACGGTATCGGTTGTAGAAGTATGCTGGTACACGGAAAGAGTGCAAACAATGTGCGGAACATTTGGGATCCCGCTGAGCAAGGCTGGACGGTCGAGAAAGGTACCAGCTCCGGACGACCTACCAAAACCCAGATTTACTGCGAGATCAGCCGCTTTCTGGAGCAGTTGACAGAGTCGGCGGATCCCGAGTGTACATACCGTTTCTGCCATTCAGAGACACCCTATCCGCCGCGTATTTTTATGGATTGGGTCCGCGCACAACTGGACTCCGCTTGAGAATGACCTCGGCGCGGGATTCAGCATCCCGCGCCTGGCTGATCGCCTTATGAAAACATGATGGGCCAAGGCACACTGACGACCACTACATATGCAAGCTTTTCAATCGAAAAATGCTGCATGTTACTCGGCGATTGGGTCCTGCGCTCAACAGACTAGGAACGCTAGAGCGTCCGCACTTCCAGCGCGCCCTAAACAAACCTGCTCCGTTCCGCTCCATAGACTCCACGAGTTACATGCCGTCTCCGGGCCGCCGTACCGCGTCTGCGAAGCTACAATCATGTACGTCTGCAGTGAAGGGATCCCGTATCCGTTAGGCATCGGACACTTCCTCCATAGACGCTGAAACGCTGCTTCAGCGTTGTAGCGGTCCCGTATCCATTAGGTACCGGACACCTCCCCTATAGACGCTGAAACGCTGCCTCAGCGTTGTAGCGGTCCCGTATCCATTAGGTACCGGACACCTCCTCCATAGACGCTGAAAAGCTGCTGAAATGTCGGCGATTTCTAGCACGCGGCACGTATCCGACACAGCGACGCATTTTGCCGTCAAGAGGCCGCTGGAGGCGAAGCATGCTCGCCGGCTCCTTGATGACATCCAGCAGATGATGTCATAGCTTTGAAAAATGATGAGGCAAACCATTTGGCTCGGCATATGGATGGCTGTACTAGATCGATCTAGGCCCTAAATCCCACCGGTAGACAGGCCTGGAGCATGTGGAAGGAACGGGGGCAACAGAGAGTATCGTGAGCGCTTCACTGTTTCTCCACGGCAATTGCGTATGCGATTGCATCTGGCTTGATGCATCCATCTGACTCGGGAAAAGAATTCCATGGTCAATTGGTTAAATGAGATGCACGAGGCTGTTGGTCGCAGCTCGTGCGCCTGAATGTGCGGTGTATGGTGTTGTTGGAACTGAAGGAAGCTGGATCTTCAAATGTAGGTGCTTTTTAGATAAAGCAAATCAGATCATCAGCTGGGTCACTGGAGCGCGCCCTCCTAGAAGAGGGTAGACGCGCTCCAGTGAGCGATGGCGGCTTCACGGTAGCAGAGCTCTGCCGATACCTCACGAGNGTTCCGCTTTCTGCCCCAGGGGGCGACATAGTCTGCCGAATATCGGGCGCATGCTTGGAAAAAACGTATACCGAATGCNAAAAAAAATCGAATCATCCCGTATCGGGTTGCAACGAGCAGCAGATTTTCGGACACAAGCTCAAAAGAAGCTTGTATCGAATGCACAAACGTACGCTTGTACACGGCGTTACAGACCGCGTTCACGCTCAAGAACATGCTCTTGCAAATGTGACTGCTGCGAGTATGCTGCCACACGGGCGGCATCATGTGCCTCCTAGCGCCCTTATAGGTGCACACATCACACTCGGCATCCGGAGGATCGCTTGAAAAAACCATGATATCCAACGAAACGTACGGTGCATGCGATCCGTGCAGCGCCCACGCTTGGAGCGGACTCGTAATCTAGTGCTTGGATGCCGATATCTATCGCGCATTCATGGATGGATCGCCAGACTTATGGATCTACCAGTCTCGTCAAAGAAAATCAAATTTCCTTCGGGGTCCGATCGACGCTTTCTAATCGCTCCTGATGAGCGCCGCTCTCGAGGCTCTGCAGCCAGTCGACAATGAGTCGGTGAGCGATTGCTTCGCGGGGCGGTAGGTGCGGCGCCGGCGGCCTGGCCTCGGGCGCAAGCATCGCGCGCACTTGACCTGCAGAGAACCACGCCACCGACTCTAGTTCTCCATCAGATGGCCGCGGTTGAGGCAGCACCTCATCACGCGGCACCGAAGCATAGAAACCAAGCATCAGTTGTGACGGGAACGGCCACGTCTGTGAGCTTGCATAGCGCACTGCCTCTGGCCGGAGCAGGATGCCCGTCTCCTCGGCCACCTCGCGCACAACCGCCTCCTCAAGCGTTTCACCGGCTTCGACGAATCCGGCAATACAAGAGTAGCGTCCCGGTTGCCACTGGTGCTTGCGACCGAGCAAGCACATTGCATGTTCTGGTTTCGAATGGTCTACGCTCTGCGAGGCCACAACGAGCACAATCACCACAGGATCGATGCGCGGGTAGACGGAATGCTCGCAGGCGCTGCATTGAAGCAGACGGCCGATGCGGGTGCTCGATGTGATCGCTGGCGCACAAAGACGGTTTCCGCAAGAGGTACAAAAGCGATTACGATGATACCAGTCGGTAAGGATTCTTGCTTGCGCCAGCAGGGCAGCCTGCGCATCTGTAACGGTTACGGTGCGATCCCGGAGAGCAATCATGGCGAGATCCTCTGTGTCTATACCCAGTTTTTCCAATTGATCCGCGGCCAATCGGTTCTCAGAGTCGGCAGCTACCTCGAGCAGCGCGCGCAGGGTCCTCACTGCCACACCGTGGGCACCCAAGGCGCCGGCGCCCCGCTCTCCTGAACGCTCGGCCGCAGTCGGTGCACGCTCAGCAGCGAGGTGATCGTGCACATCTGCTACGAACAGTTCATGGAACGTGGTTTCCCCCGTCGATAAACAGTGCTGAGCGCTGGACCCTCGCTTCACCAGGCAAGGAAAGAGCTTTCTCAACATTTCGTCGTCCATTGTTCCTAAGAACCCGACGTAGACGCCGCGACGCACAAGGCGCTCAAGCTGTTCCTCATCTGAGAACACATCCAGTGCTACGAGCTCTGTCCCGTTCAGAGGATCAGGTCGTATTCGTACGAGGTGTCCGAGGCGCCAATCGCACGGCAGTACCCAGATTTTTCGAGAAAACGGTGTCGACGTCGGCGTCTGCAAAGCGTGCGTACCGCTCTTCGAAAGCGCCCGCTCCCGATGAAAACTCAAAGGCGGGAACGATAAATAGTTCGGATGATACCCGTCTCTAGAAGCATTTTTTAAGGAAGCGTTTTCCGACAACATGACCAGGTGGTTTTGGCCAAGTACGCGGCTCTGTGCGAGAGAGACTCGGCCGCTTTTCCAGCGCAGCACCGTGCGCAGTACCGCTTTTCCGACCACACGTCCGGGCTGAAACGACTGTAGGCGTTGCGTCCAATCTCTCTTACCTACAGATTGCCCCGAACTTCTCCAGTTAAAGCTCCAGAGTCGCGGGAAACGTGGCAGAGCAGAGCCCCCCTGCCACATAGACACCGGCGTAGCTGCACAAGCGCTCCGCCGCGGCCAGTGCCTTGGTGTTCCCGACGGATGCGCGATTCGGAGCCTAGCCGCTCCTCTCTATGCCGGGGGGCCGTTGCCTCCGCTCTGCGACAACGTCCCGCTTTTGGTTCACCACTTGGAAGCGCTTTCACGTGCGCACTGGAGCTGGATCAAGGACCTCTCAGTTCTAATGAAGCTTCTTTGCCGAACCGATTGACGCCAAGATCCAGAAGAGGCACCAGCGCCGGCACATACGTCCACTACACCTACGGCACTGTTGTCAGGCGGCCGGCTCCACTGCGTCGCCTTCTTTCTGGACGTTTTTACTCTGTTTGTGTTCATCAGCTTCTTCTATGAGCTCTTTGTGGAAGCCAAGCAAATGCGGCAACTCAGCCCGTGCTCGGAAAAATACGTAGAGCCACATGCCGGTGCCGAAGGCCCAGACGAGGCGTCGTTGCCGCAAACTCGGCTGCGGTGGAAAGCTCCAGTGTTCGCCGTTGTGCACCCCACCCATAGTTACCTCCAGTTACAGAAGCTCAGTGGAACTTTCAGAGCGGTNCAATGCAAACCCTTCGTCGGCGTTCCAAAGCGAAGCTGTTGACGCGGTGCAGCGCCTGCGCAGCACCGATGCCGCTTAACCGGAGACGCACTGCGTCGTTCCATGGAGGGCGCGTACGTATGTGCGCCGCTGCGCGCGGTCGACGGGCGACGAAAAATCGTTCGACCTCGTCACTTGACGGCTGGCTCATATGCCCATATCTAAAGTTCCTTGAACTCGTTACGTCAAAAATACTCGATTCCTTTTGAAACATAAATTCTTCTCTTTTGTAGACGTCCAAGAAATTTGGTTCGAAATCGGCAAGTTGCTGCTCACGGACTTGCTCCCAGAGGCTCCTGATTCTAGTGTCTCCATGCAACAGGGTATCGGATTCGGAGAGTAATCATCGCTGTGACCGCTCCCAGAGGGGAATCCGTCGCTGCTACGCTCGAAGAGAACTTAGATATATCGAAGNCTCTTGAAGTCGTCTTCAACCCGAATTTCCCTTTCGGCGTTTTTTGAATACGGACAACATCGCGCACCTCAAATTATCTTGTGTGCGGAGTACACTGTGCGATAGAAATTGAGTCATCTTATAAACTCCAGGCTTTCTCCTTCATGTCTTTCGCATCCTGGGAACGTCATTTGGGCCGTGGAGGGAAGCAGCGGGTGAGTTACAGAACGGAACCGCGTGCGCTTGCGCGCATGCATCAGACGTAGTACCCGCCGAGGCGACCGTTTAGAGGAAGCCCGTAATCGTAGGCTAAAGCACCGCGCGCGGAACGGAAGGAGGGCACCAACTTGAGCCTCCTGTATCCATCACGAGCACGTGCGAAGCAATGAGGCCAGCTTTTGAGCAGCAAAGGATAGCCCTCGGAAAGGAAAGAGGTTTGGTGGATGCATGGAAACACTGGATCAAAGCAAAGTGTTCCCGCTGCGAAGGGAGCGCAGACACTGGATACAAAGAAGCCTCGTGTATCGCATCCTCCACCTGTACATGGAATCCGACATCAACAGCAGGATGCAGCTTTATTGCGACTTGGTCACGTCATTAATATCCTTCCAATGCTGGCAGCGTAACTGGAAGAGAGCCATCAGCGTATATCATGTTGGATATGAGAGCGAGGAAAAGAAAGCAGCTACATCAAAACACTGCAACTCGGGAGTTGATGGCATTTTGAAGTGAAACAATCTCTATTGCATACTACCGTGTTCGCATACTGTCCCGTCCGAGTTTATCTGGATCTTTGTGACGAGCCTTTCGTTCGCAGCCCAGCCAGCGGGGATGCCTCCGCCACCCAGACACACGCACGCACACAATACATTTCATCAAGGCCGCGGCCGCATTTAATGGAATTCCCTGGAAGCCTTTAGGGAATCTTCCGTGCCCAGCAGCGGCATCCACGCAGCATAGGGCTTGGGTACTGTCAACGAAGAGCAGAGAAAGTACGTCCCCCGCCTTTTGCCTTTTCACGCGAGCGGTGCACGCTTGGGTTCAGCCCTTCTTCAAGTGTTTTGCTGACTACGAATAAAACCTCCCCCGCGTGGCGTTCAACAACCAAAAGCGCGGGACTTGTTGGAGTAACCGTTGATCGCTTGTGACGGTTACGCCTGCACGCCTACAGCCCGCGGTCGCTGTTGGGAANCGATCTACNCCCGCGACTCGACTTCTCACGCCGGACCTGCAGGAAGCGTTCCTTAGANTTCANCGCTTTGTAAGGAAGCAAAAGGGCTTGAGTAGTTTTGCTGTGCAAGGGTAGTTCCCGGAACGGGCTTGAAGCAGAGTTTTCGTGAGCAGCGAACGGCCTGCCCCAACGTCAAGATCTGGGCACGAGCGTCGCTGGCACTGTGGACGACCTACTACAGCAAGCGCCGTTGACGAATACGCATCAGACTATGCCCCGCTCTCCTAGACAACAGTGGGGCACGTCCAGCTGGATGAACGACTGCGTTCCAGATTTGGGAACAAGAGCACCATCAGGAGACAGTGGAGGCGAGCAGAGCTTTACTGTCCCTGACGAGCCGCTCTCAATGTCGTGGCATAGCAGGAACGGCGAGGTTGCAATGGGGTTGGCTGCTACCTCGCCTGAAGCCGCTATGGCACGTCAGCCAGAGCAGAGGGTCTCTAGAGGGCCAGAGCCGGGGAACTCTGAAAGGGCAGATGGGCGCTCTGCGACACAACGAGGGGACTCGATTTACTCCTCCGGAATAGATTCTGAAGCCGAGGGAGATGACACAGAGGAAGATCTCTCGTGGATCTCATGGTTTTGCTCACTGAGCGGAAACGAGTTTTTCTGCGAAGTCGATGAAGAGTTCATCCAGGACGACTTTAACCTCACGGGTTTGTCTTCCTTGGTATCGTACTATGAATACGCGCTTGACACAATCCTTGACATAGAATTGCCAGATCCCGGTATCGATGAGCGACAACGAGAGATCATCGAGATGAACGCAGAATTTCTATACGGCCTCATTCATGCAAGGTATATTCTGACGAACCGAGGGCTGCACGATATGCTGGAGAAGTACAACAATGTNGATTTCGGTCGATGTCCGCGTGTATTCTGCAACGGCCAACCGGTGCTACCCGTGGGACAAAGCGATCTTCCGCGCACTGCAGTTGTGAAACTTTTCTGCCCCAAGTGCTGGGATATCTATGTCCCAAGAAGCGCTGCGCATAGTCACCTTGACGGGGCTTTCTGGGGAACAACATTCCCGCACCTGTTCCTGCAGACCTATCCAGAGCTTGTCCCGGAAAGGAACCCGTGTCGGTACGTTCCGCGCATCTTCGGCTTCCGCGTCAGCGAAAAGAGCAAGCAAGTTCAGCGAAACCTGGGCCTCATCCATCAAAACCCTGACCAAGATAATCGCTCACCGGCGATTTGATATAAGCGCGATCGGCACATGGCCTGGGCGTGCAACGAAAGCGACACACAGCGGCCGTTCGGGCAGAGCGAGAAACTGCAAAGCACCCTGCGGCTCGCTTCGCAGTATCTCGAACTCCAGACTTACTACAGCTGTGCTGCTGAGTGCCCATGGTATTATTTTTTGCGACGTATCCAATGTCTTGTAAAGTTTACCTCTTTGGTTTATCGTGCACTAGCGTTTGGAGCAGGGCAAGCACAGCAGGCTCAACGCTAGAGCCAGCACGTGAAGCGAGTCGGCCGTTTGAATGCGCCACGTCGCCTACCGGTACCACTTGCCCAGACTCATGTGAGATTGATGTGGGACGGGTGCAAAACACAATCTCGCGCGTTCATACGAAAATTTGGGTCTCTTTCCAATATCGTGAACATCAGTTATTATAGGTTTTTTTCAACGACTCCTCGGTCTTCTACGCTCCGATCTCCGACTTTAGAAACGCTGGTCTCTCGTTTCACTTCGGCTTTGCAGCCACTAGTCGAAGGAGGTTTTTGGCGGCGTTCAAGTGTCGATTACGCTGCTCACTGCTATTAACGTCGCATTTCATGTGAAGGCGGAAGATGCGATCTAAGAAGATTCTTCGTATACGGCTTCTGTGCATCCATCGCAGCTGTGACAATTGACTGGGGTCAGCTGCTCTCAAAGCCCAAGAAACCTCCTCCTTCGGGAGCTGCACTGTGGCGTCTGGATACATAGTTTCTTGCACGGTGCACGTCATTGTCGTTCATAGCTGGTTCACTTCGAGGCGCTCTTCCGTTTCCGTGCGGATGGCTTACTCTGTGATCTTGAG
>JGI24721J44947_10008749_pt1 | contig 13181 bp, 16 predicted proteins | sample YelNatPaOPGAMG01_FD_44947 | JGI IMG/M metagenome (IMG submission 44947)
CCCGAGCCTGGAGCATTGCCTGTGCTGATTCGCGAGCCGCTCGCTTTCGAATGTCATCGCGACTTGTGCGCTGGTACAGCGGAACATGCATTGGTAGATCATGGTGTTGTTACATCGAGTTTGATCACAAAGGAACAGACCCATTGAGATAACAGGGGTATCCATATTAAAGTTTGAGCGGTTTTCCGACTACCATTGAAGCCAGCCCTTGGAAGATTTGTCTGCGGCAGCTCCCTTTTCGTCTCGCTTGTCTGCAGCTTTGGATACGCGAGTCTACCCGAATTCCGCGTGGTAATTTGTCAGCATTCGAGCCATGTTATGGGCTACGTTATCGTCGGGATTTCGCAGTTTCCGGCCGACGCTCGTGCATTTGATCCATGCGCGATCGTTGCGGTCTATATTTCGCTTGCCATCTCCATGGACTCTGTAAACAGCCTCGGTGCACGCTTCGCAGCGGTGACTCTTGATTGTGGTGAGGAGTTCGCGGATGTAGACGACACGAGCTTCCCGAAACGCAGCGCTACAGCGCGTGAACGCGTGGTTTATCGCTCCGTACATGCCCTTGACGGGTACAGAGCGCTCCGCTGGATACCCGGCTCCGATTCCGCGCCCGGTATCGTACGCTGCGATTATCGACGTCCATCGGGCGATCGCTCGGCGAGCACTCTATCGGCTACAGGTGCGAGCGCACGCTGTCCCATTCGATAGAGGATCTGTTGAACGCGACCTTGATCATGATGAAACAAGTACTGGATGGGGAATCCTGTCTCGTGATCAAGTCGGGACATTTAGATACGTGTATGCTCTCTTCGTCCAAAAATGTTTGGGCATTCTCCAACCGAAGCGATCGCTGCGTTGACCCAAGCCCATGTGCAAAATCCTTTTCTATGCAAGTAGAAGAAGAGATTGGAGCCCATAGAACCAAATCCTGTGAGAGGTATCCTGTCACTGTCGAATGGAGTATCGTCTATTGTCACGAAGAGAAGGATTTATTTTTGAAACGTAATGGAAAATTTGACGTGGCAAGTTCAGTAAACGTGCTGCGTGAGCACGTGATCAAGTCGTCAAAGCACGACATCGAGGACGCTTCCTTGCCAATCCAGAGGCGTGAGTCGCTGCGCTCACGAGTTACCTTGAAACCGAAAGATCGAAAACTTGAAGGATGCGAATTTTGGGCGTGTTCCATGTAAGAAAAGGAGAAGAACGGATGCTTTTGCGCAAGCATTGGATATCGATATCGGTTATTATGTGAGCATTTGTTCGAGGGCCCTGCGAAGAATCTTGATTCCGGTCACGCAACGAATTCCAGCAGCATAGAGTCGAAAGCGCGACTCCGAAACCGCGGCTGGGGAACCGAAAAGCTACATATAAATCCATAAGCCGTTTTGACTGCACTTTGAATCTCAAGGTTATGCATCTGTCGAAAATCTCGAAAGTAGATCGGGAACCAGGAGCGGACCCAGCGCTTCGGTGTCCGATTTCAATCGGAGTTCAGCATAGGCCTCGATGCTGCGCGCACATGCACGAGAATCCGTTTCGTCTCGAAGAACTTCGAGCTTCAAAGATGCGAGCTCAGCAGTTTTGCCACGATGCGTCCGTCCCACGATGACGGACCGCAGGCATGATCGTCTGTTACCGCATCGCCGACAAGTGTTTTACGGCATCTCGATTGCATGCATTGCAGAGAGAGTCTGCTGGAATCGTTCCATGCAAAGCAGTAAACAAGCGAGCGTGAAGATCCATGCAGGCATTCGCATGCGGCGGCTGTCGTATGCCACTGATTTCCGTATCATCGCCGTGCCACGATGCTATGCGTTGTCGTATGCATGACCCTCGCCATGCATTCGATACGCTATAAGTTGGTACCCGAACAGACGTCTGCATGCATGCTCGCATAGCGTCAGAATCATCATGCCTTTCTTTTGGAGTGACCAAAAATCCCGCGCTGTGAGCCCCGGGACGCACGCTTTCTGCAATGCACACCTCTCGCCAGCCATCAAGCGCTCCGGTTCAGCGACCGAGTGCGTGACCCGCACACGACGCCGACTTTTATCCTCACAAGGCCTGCTGCTGCACGCAGAACCTGGGCACAGAACGGGTGCAGCGCCCTGATCAACAACATGAACATTTCCCCAGCAGTATCTGCTGATACCTGGGCAATTCCGGCGGAAGTACAAAGCGCGAGACCATGCACTCGAAGCAGATACGGTGCACATTGCACAGACGATCGTGCACGAATTAACAGACATTTCTGGGGGAGCACCATAGGCGTCGTTCGAGCGACCACNTTGCACAATAAACACCCCAGTCTGATAACAGCTCACTCGAGCCATTATCCCGCGTCATGACGAGCGCTCCCCACGATTCACGGAAAGTTGACCCTGGCCAATACCATTGAGCGTAAGCGCCTGGGTCGTACTGAATCGATGAATCAAATCGGACACCCAGGAATGCACGATTCCAGAAGCGATTGCGCGGGTGCGTGCAGTGGCGCGCCAACGACCTCGACAAGAACTTTGGAACGCGTTTTTGCCTATGGTGCTTGCTGCGTGAGTGAAAGCGCATAGACCGTGCAGAAGCGTTTGCCTGGCGCGTAACAGTTGTCGCTCTATGCCGACGACCCGTGAAGCACACGACGGCAGTTCCGGTTGCACGGAACAGGCTAGTCAGCGCGTAAAACGCTTAAGAGCCGCACTTCGCGAGCACTCGACGGCAATTGATGCAGTGAAGGACACTGTTGATGCACAGAAACTGCAGGAGTTTCTCGATCGGAATGATGAGCTTTCAGTGGACGTCGAGGATGCGGTGGCGCAAGGTCTTCTGTCTGAAGCGTACCTCAAAATCACGCTACTGGAGCGAGCGTTGGTCGCAAAAGTGAAGACTGGGTTGAGGGTGCTCGATTCGGACGCTTTTCTTGAGCGTCTGCGAACAAAGTGGTCAGTTTCTCGGCAGCACGGCGTGCCGACTCGAGACACTTACGCTTCCGGAGTGACACTCGCGGAAAGCATAACCACAGTGCCCGAAACTAGCGAACCCGAGCGCCCGTCAGAACAGGCAGCTGCGAACCTCCGTGACGCCAGCACCGGTGACCTCGTTGTCGATTTGGACGCGCTCGGCAAGCGATTCTATCGGTTTTTTCGAACCGCGCCTGCGCCAACTTTCATGTTTGGACTGGTAAACCTCTCAACCGAGACGGCGTCGAATGTTTCAAGTGTTGAACAAACACCTGTTGTACGCGAACGCGCGGCCCGTGAGCGAAACGTTGTTGCTGCCACCGAACGCGCCGAACAGGTCTCGCTCAATGACGTCCAGGAGCAGGTTCGTACGGACGTTGCAGTGAAGCAGATGTTCGATTTCTTAGAAGAACATGGCCCTATTGAGTTGTACGACCTTGTACTCGATACGAGCAGCTTCGGACGAACGATTGAGAACCTGTTTCACCTTTCGTTTTTGATTCGTGATGGAAGGGTAGAGTTGTGGCGTGAACATGATCAGTATATGGTGAGGCCACTGCATCGCCACGGCCAAAGTCTGGCTCGCACCGGACAGGAACCTGCGCCTGGTACAGCGGGAGCGGAGCTAGTCGCAGGCAAGCAAGCCATCTTCCGATTCGATTGGCAAGATTGGAGTGAACTTTGCATGCAACGACATGGGAAACGAACGCTCCAACCGGGAACGAGCCCGAACCCGAGTCACAGTAGCATCGCTGCATTGTAACTGCGTTCACTATGAAACAAAGCGCAGCGTTTTTGTGATGTGAGATCGATGCGTTTGGCAAGATTCTCCCGGGATACGCGCATCGTCCGGGTAACATCTAATCATTCGCAGATGATAGCGTTTGGCGCGTACGAAGCCCCGCAGCGCATCGACGACTCCGATCCACGTGAGGCACTCGGGTAGCGCGGCAGTGGGGTGCTTGGTGTGCATGTCGCGCTGCAGCAACGCGCAGAGCAGGAAGCATTCCGAGTTTTACCCGATTCTCGCAACAAAAGTCGGTTCTGTTGCGGACCGAGTCGCTCTTGTCAGTGCTGAAACAATGCGGAGCACGCAGTGATTTGTGGGGTTTTGAAACATCAAGATAATTCTTGCCGTTTAGTTAGAGCCGGGGAATCGTATTTTTGGTACAGAAGTGCCCTGCGAGATTCCCTGGCGAGGCTCATCGATCGCCATGTGTTGAGCAGGGCTATGCGATTGGCTTTTGGATTGTTTCACACTACGACAATACAGCGTATGTTCGCTCTAGCTCAGAATCTGATCCAAAAAACAGTCATTTTCACGGAGCTGCACCGAGCTTTATGCTAAACTTTTTCGCTCTTCTGGGAACGGTTGCTCACATCCTGCTTGCGATCAGGCCTGCATCTTCTTCGCTTCCGAGGCGTGAAGCAGACAATGCGGCTCATGCGAGAAAGCGCCAGCAATGCAGAGATCAAACATTGGGCCACTGCCTTCAAATAACAGCTTTCCCGGGGTCCGTGGCGGTTTCAGGGCACCGTTTGCTGCACTATGATCCAGCAGAACCACAAAAGAATGCGACTTGTGCGAAGCACACTGACCAGGGCTGAAATCTGTGGCCCCCGCTGGCTTGCACAACCAGCGACTTGCGAACGACTCCGCGGCTCCAGACGCTGAACGCGTACCCGTGGATGACGTGGACGCTGCCAGCACAGCAGGCTACGGCATGCGCGCTGATGTCGGACACTTGTCAAGTAACGTTAGACGGGATGAACACAGCAACTCGTCTTGGTCCGTGCATTGCGGATGCCGTGATAACAATCTGCAGACCAGGCGGCAGGGACGGGCCCTGGTTCGTGTAGGGCGGGGTTATCTTCGACCAAGCATGCTTCCATGACAGCGGGTGCGAGTCAGGCGCCCCTCCAGCGAGACTGCTTTCGGTGTGTCGCGTGTAATGCGTTATCTGATCTGGATCTCAGGTCCAAGACGCTTCGCATTCAGTCGAGGACTGGTATGCTCCATATACGTAGTATGATCCATATTCTGGTAAAGGAGCAACGAACCGTCTCAGTCTCTTCGTACATGATCATCAGTTTCTGGGATAGATGCTTGTGCTTTTCTGAAGGAGCATTTTATCTGAAAGCTACCAACGATGAGTGTACCGAGTACAAGCGGATGCGGCACAGCACAAAAACTCCATGCACCAGCCCATCGTCCATGTATGTTCATTCCTGCAGAACCCTGCTTCTCGATGAAGACGTCAAGATCCGCCGGAGCGATCCGAGCTGCAAGATGCCCATGAACACCATTTGAGCAGAATCAAAACTCCGAGGTATCGTCGCATTTGTCTATTTACCATCAACACAGCCAGTTTCGGTGTGCGCGACAATGGTTTCGCCTCCGCGTTTACGGCTGCTAGCTCTGGCGTAGTGAGTGTGTCTTTTTGGTCTAGATGTTGCCAGGGTACAGGCAGTGAACACTCCACAGGACAGCGTCAGACAGGTTCCCTTTTGCATCTGCGGTACTCAATACGACATGGGACCAATGGGTACCAATACGGAGGCGATATACAGCCCAGAGGGCACGGTCAAGTCAAACCGATCGGTTGCGTGCGATGATATCAAGCATACTCGGTGAATGGGTACCAATATGGAGGCGAGATACAGCCCAGAGGGCACGGTCAAGTCAAACCGATCGGTCGCGTACGATGCTATCAAGCATACTGCCTGGCCAGCTCACGCTGTCGCTCTATGACGCGTCGCCACCAGCGCATTTCTGCCGCGGCACTCTTGCAAGGCGGAAAGACGCGAAGCTCATCAACGATGCAAATACAGTTACCCTCATGCCAGTTCACCCGACCAGAGCAATACAGTACGACTCCAGTTTGCAGAGCACTCCGAGTCCCTTGCTTCCAGTCACCCGCGCCTTGGAGCATACCTTCGGGAGAGTTCCAGCACTGAGCCTTCGCGACTCCCGTTCCGTCGTCGATAGCGAGACGTATACAGGCACGCGAAAACTTTATTTCCCTAACGATTCCGAGCAGACACACACGCGTGATATGCAGAAGCGTCAGCGTGAGTTTCCAGGCTGGTACCCACTCATCGGTGCCGTCGTCGCTGGCTTCCGGTGTTAGTCGACTGTCCCAGCGCGGGATTGGTAGTATAGCCAAGTCGCGTACCGGCTCCAGCGCGGGAGCATCCTTTGCAGGCTGTAAAGGCTGCCGGACAGCTTTATAAAGTTGGACAGCGAATACTTCAACCGCGCTGCTTAAAACCGGCAAGTTCCTGTGGTATCCCCAGTTGAGCCGGCGCTCAAACATAACGGCTACAACAGCCGCTATCCCGGTTCGAATCAGAACGCACCTAGTGAACGTCAAGCTCACATAGGCACTTGCGTTTCCGGGTCAAAGTTGAGTTTAGAGTCGAGCGCTCCGTAAGACGACGGCCTTTCGTCGCCGTGTGCGTGGCGACTCGGCGTAACGATGTCGTGCGCTGTACGAAAAGCACGAGCAGCAGCAGCAGCAGCAGCGCTCACGCCCGACACTCTCAGCGGTGGTAAGGCGAAGCGGTTCTGTTTATGCGTTGCTTCCGCACCGGCGTTGCAGATGACGTTGCGTACGCTCACTGCAGGCACTCGGCACACGATAGACAGTACGACTTGAACAGTATCTCCCATACGGAGCACTTGTGGTACCGGGTGGAGCTTGAAAGTAGAGTGGAAAATGATATACGTTCTCCAATATGCCGGTTTCCTATCCTGCAAAACCGGAGATCTCTGGTCAGCGTAAACCCACTGTCGATCGAAGTACTCCATTCGAGGGCCGCATCTTGGCGGATGGACGCACCAGATGTTTTGGCATCCGCCAGATACACCACTGCAGCAAACGAACAGCGTATAGGGACATGACTGCATCGGCAAGCGCTTTCATGTTCCATGGAATTCAGTCCAGAGATCCTCTACGCACCAACATCCTTACCAGTCCAACGAGCTTTGCAGCGCAGAGCATAACGCAGGTGCGTGATCGGCAGTCGTTTGCGCCCCAGCAAATATCCAACGGCAGCTGGACGGCTCGACGGTGCCTCTGGCGGTCGCAAATCGACGCCTGGGCAAAGCGACACAAACCCCATCACACAACCGTACAGGGCGTCAAAAAGCTACACAAAAAATGCATCTGCGAGCAGGTCCAGCAGCGCAACATCACCGCGGATGGCAAGCGGCGATCAGCGCATGAGGCAGGCGCGCTACGCACACCCACTGTCGCGTGACCTGCTCGAGAAGCGCAACGCAGTGGAGACGCTGCACGCGGAGCACGGACCCGTCGATCCCTCAGATCCGTGGAACGCTGCGCCTAGGGAGCTTCACGCAGAGCCGCCACAACCTCCCGATTCTTTCTCTTCGATAGAAAGGTCATTCAGACCAGGAATCAGTAACGATGCGATGGATATCGCATATGCGTGATCAGAGCCGCCACAACCTCCCGATTCTTTCTCTTCGATAGAAAGGTCATTCAGACCAGGAATCAGTAACGATGCGATGGATATCGCATATGCGTGATCCGCGTTGCAATACGTATGCGAGCGGCAGCTCCCGAGGCAGTGCGCTGCGAATCGCAAGCCGCGCGCTGCCCTGCAGCGATGCGCGCGAAAAATCGCCTCCAGGAACGGCGCGCGCCGCGGCGTCGATCGCGCATCGCATTGGGTGCTGCTGGCGGCGGCACGAGACGGTGCTTTCGGCTGCTGCAAGTGTCGTACGTACCTCATATGGATGTGAGCGGGAACGGGTTATTGATGCCTCGTAACCTGCAAGTTCGTCGTAGCGACGGTAGGGTGTTGTCTGTACGTATCCGCGAGGCATCATTGGGTGAAGAAGCGAACCTGCACTTCGGTAAGCTAGAGGCTGCAGTCGCTTGCCCGGTGGCAGGTGTTCATGAGGCGTCCAGCTGGACACGTGAGCCAGTATGCAGAACAAATCGGCAGTCGAGCAACAATGTCGACCACGAGGTGTCACAATCTGGGCTGAGCCTGGCTGATAAAGCTGCTACAGTCAACGGGATGCTCTGGTCAGACGCGCATGCTCCCAAAGCGTATACCGAGTTGCTCGGCGATGATCGAATGCACCGGGAGTTGTTGCGCTGGCTGGTCAGCTGGTCGCAGTATCGGGACGTACGCAGCACCTCGGGAGCATCCTTTCGGAACGGGACCGGTGCTTGTCGTCGGTTCACCGCGCCGTTGACACCCTTAGCGGTGTTGGCCGGTCCGCCCGCATCCTGCAAAACGGCGTGTGTGCGTGTTCTCGCTGAGCGGGCTGGTCTGGAAATGTGGGAGCCCCATATGCTGTTTAGAGACGGGTTGAACTGTGCAGAAAATCGATTTGCAGAGGTACTCGGGAGTGCTTCGCTACGAACAGGGCGACCAAGGCTGGTAGTTGTCGACGAGGGCGTTTTACCCGCAGAAGCCTTTGCCTCTCTGAAACGAAGCGCCGGGAACGCTTCCGCCAACACCATCCACTGGTCGGATGTTCTTGTTCGCGTAGCGCTCACGTTGAAAAGCGTACCTGTTCTCTTCGTTCTCGACGATGCTCACTGCCGTGAGGCCCGCATCCTCCGTGCGCAGGGAGCTGTCATTTTCACTTGCAGCCGCCCCGGTTTGCAGCCGCTCAAGAGACGTCTAGAGCAGGTTACGCGTCACTGTGGCTTGAAATTCGCCGAATCCGCCTTTCTTGAGCATCTTGCACTGGCACTTAACTGCGATATTCGAGCATGCCTGAACCAACTCCAGCTTATTGGTGCCTGTCAATGGTCTGATGGCCTGTGGTCCACCATTGGCCTGCGTGATGCACCGGGGCCTCTGCGAGAGCAATGCTCGCAAATATTCCGGGTGAGCGCGCGTCCAGCGTCCTATATGGTTCAGACGGGAGCCGGCGGCGTTCGTAACCGAGCGACCGGAACTGCGTCCGACGATTCTGAACGGGATATTCCGCACCGACCAGCGTTCGGGGCATCTCAGAGCCCAGATCTCTGGAAACGGCAACATTTTCTCAGCGGTGAAATTCGCGATTATCTCGACATGTGTTTCGAGAACTATCTGGCGGTGGTGCCCTTCGATCCGCTGATGCGTCGCTGCAGCGCTGCAGTCGACTGGCACAGTTGTATCGATTCGATGATCCACAACGAGCTGGTGGACTCGATGGTGCTGGAAACGCTCGGCCTTGCTGCCCTGCAATCGTACCGTTACCATTGCGGGCGATCGACTGCACCCGGACCACACTCGCTCAAACTGGCCCGTTTCGGGTGCCTCGACGCCAACTCCCCGATGCATACGCGAAACCGCGACATCATAGAGCGATATCGACAGGCGCTTATCGAAGATTCAAGCAACGCTTCTGTACGGCAAGCATATGCGCTATCTCTGCGGCGCGAGGGCGTTCTCGTTTTCATACCGTTGCTTGTTGTCACGNTGCAAGCGATCGTGGAAGCGACAGTCGCGGAAAAAGGCGCACGGCGCGCGGAGCTGCTCCGGCACCTAGGAAAGCAACTGTCGAGCTACGCGCTACGTTGGGCGGCGGATGACGATTCGCAGGCCAACATTGCACCAGAAGCGCCATNAGGTGCTCGCCGGTGGAATGCTCTTCCGCTTGAACCAGCGATCGCTGACCTATGCATCATGCAAAGCGCTTCGTATCCGGAATGCAAACGGGAAGGCGTGCGAGCGCTTCAACGGCAGTTCGGCGTGCTACTCAGGAACTGCGCTGGGCAACGGGTGCGGTCCGCTCGGAACGTCGCACTGCGCGGAAACGCACTCCACCACCACGCTGCGCATCCTCTGAGTTTACCGGTGAAACGCGACGCTAGGATATCGGAGCTTCGATCGCATTCAGATGGCATCCAGTGCATCGTCCGTTACCAGTATCGCGAAGGGCACACGAACGCGGTCTTGCGTCCGTGTCTGATCGAGGATTTGCTATAACACCAGAAAAGTCCAGATGTTTTTCCAATACGTATGATTTGTAGCTGGTTCGTTGCTCTCACAAAATGTATGCAAACGNGATGGGGCATCCAGTACGCGTCGTTGCTTTCACTGGCACATANGTCGGCGACGCTTGCTTGCTCTGTGTGTGGCGGAGCACAGTTCCCGATAGAATCCAAGCAGCGTTGCCACCCTCGGAGGGATACATTTCAACAGGTCGCATTGGGCGGATCCTTTTTCCCAGCGGGTTCTTTGGAGCTGCCGCTCTCGATGCAGCTTCGTGCTGCTGAGCTAAATAAATATTTTCGGATGCCTGATCCCTAATCCAAGTGAGCATGAGCGCGTGCGGCGTCATCGAGCGCATCACTTTGCAGCGCTGGTTACACAATGGTGAGGATCCCGCTCTTCGCGTTCCAAATGGGTAACCACAGGGTCTTGGTTTGACCCGGACGACGTCCTTCTCTGTGCCAGTCGAGCATTGCATCAAATCACTGTGACTGGCGCCGCCACCGCCACCAGAGACTCAACCTCGTTGATCCCCCTGTAAATCCCAATTCGTTCTGCACCAGGATCCGATACGCTCCGAGGTACTTGGTTGGTGCAATGGGTCTCTAGAGGAAACATCGCAGGCGCATCTGAGAAAACTGTTCAGTGCCTGATACCCGGGATGGTGCCCCGCGTAACCCAGCAACAAGTGATGGATGCACACACGTGCGTTACACGGCTATCATTGGCCATACTTGGCTTAGGCGAGCGACCATCAGCGCCCATCTACCACAGGATCATTTGGTTCGTCAGGCATTTTCATTCATGGTTCAAGTTTTCTNGCGAACCGCTTACATCGAACGGTTTCTAACAAGGCGTCCGTTCGGCAACGTCTAGAGAAAAAATCCGGGCCCATCCGATGCCCAGCATACCAAACGTGTGCAAACAGGTGCGCTGCTGCAGAAATACACACAACGGGTGCGTTCGCTTCCGAACTTGCTTCCCGCAGGCTGCACGTCAACGCTGTATGATTGATCGAGTTACCAGAGCAACGCTCTAGGCTGCTTCCGCAATGTGTTCTTCGTCACGAGCTGGCGTCGCTAGCTCGGCTCGTGCATCTGCATTCCTCAGCGAGTTGGACGGTCCCGCGGGAGTGCGCATCTTCCCCGTGACACAAGCGGTTTCCTTGGCCTCAATATTGGCTACTCGTTCAAGATGCAGCGCCGAATCTCGCGCCAAACTTCTCGAGGTGGGTGCGGACTGCTCGGGTGAGGCGTTTCTTTCACGCGATGGGTGCCTCATTTCCTGTGCAGGGCCTGATAGTCGCGTATCGGGCGTTAACTCGCGCTCATCTTGTGCTGCAAGTCGATTCGTCACGAGCGGTTGCTGCAATACACGATTCGTTGTGAACGCTGCTAACTCCTGCTCTTGATAGAGCTCCAACAGGGCGCGCTGGGCGTTGGCTTCGACGTCTGGGGTGACCTCACCCTGCAACGCCTGTTCGATGCTCCTCGCGTGCTCGGCTGCTTCTTGTGTCTCCAGCAGCAAGTCCTCTACACTATGCAAATCGATATGCTCGTTAAGCCTCTTCACAAGCGCCGTGCTTTTCTGGATCTGCAATAGTGTCTGTTGCTCCAACTCTGCCGTTTCGATAAGAAGCAGCATCTCTTCGAGACGACTGAGGCACGTTTCCGCGTTTAGAACTGCTCGCTCTTGTACTTTCATTCGACGTAGCACCAACAGTGCTCGTTCACGGCGGCCTGTAGCGATCAGCGTTCGTGCAACGTCAAGCTCCCGAGCTGCGGCCTCTTCGTAGCGGTTACGCAGTTTCGTGACGCGATCACGGGTAGCCTTGATAGCCAGAATCACCTCGTCTCGTTCAGTGATCTCTACCTGGTTCTCTGGGCGCCGGACGTCTTTACNTCTGGCTCGTTTCCTGGGTATGACNGCATCAGCAACCGCTCTGTCGCTGACAATGCAGTTTCCCATGGAAAGCTCAACAGCGACAGCGTAATCAATAGCAGCATCGCCATCGTCATCCGAAATCTGCCGTTCTTGTGCTGGCGGTACGCGCTGCCGCGTTCGGGTTCCCGCGGCTCTGACGGCAAGCGTTCCCTCCGGTCGTGTTGCTTGCATAGGTTCGAGCACCCGTCAAACGTATCCGCACAGTTCGGGAACTGAAACGAATGTTCGTGCTTCAACTTCATCAGACGTTGCGCTGCTTCCTGGATGGGCTTGTCCCGAAATTTCTCGTCGTTTTTGAGTTCCCACGTGCTGATGCGCAGCGATGCATTCTCGGAGGCTGAGCAGGTCAATGGACCAGTTCTTCAGGAGCATGGGCGTCACACGCGGGGACTGATGACACGGGAACTCTTTATCGCATGGAGGGTCCTCTGGTTTCTAATACGCCGGGCGTCGCGACAGCATTGGCAGAAGCGTTGCGAATCCTGCGGACTCGAAAGTCTGAATGAGGCCGTGCGAGCGCTGATCTGTGCTGGCTCCTGTCATACAGCGGCAAAGCGTCGAAGGCGCAACGCTGAAATGACGACCAGGTATCGTCCAACTAGGTGCGAGTTCGTTAGCATTGCTGCTCCACTTCAATTGTCGAATCTATAAATCTAAAGAAAAGCTCGAAAAACATCGTAAGGAAAGAACAGGATGAGCACCGANNTGTTCCATGATCATGTGGTACGACTTGTATACCTGATTAGAGACGACTGTCCGACATGCGATCCAGCAGCGTCTGTTTTTGGGCGCCGCGCAGACGCCGCTGACGAGCAAGCGCTCCAGGCGCTAACGAGTAATCCGTCATTTCGTGCGCGTTCATGCCTCAAACCAGCGTTACCGATCTTCAGTCCCAGTGTACATTTGCTTTTGCAAACTCGCAGTTACGATGAGCCTACTGCGAAAGCGATGTGGCCTCTGGTTGCTCGCCCTGCATGGAAACGCACCTTCGATTTTCTCGCCATGTGACGTTCGATCAGCTCACCACACACCGTATCGCGCATCCGACTACGCTCTATAGTCTTCTTCTGTACTGGTTTCAGCGCACGCCCGTACTCGTGGTTCGAGTACGTCGTACTGAATTCATGGATGGGAATCGTGCAGCAGCGAAACCTGCACGCGTTGGACGCGCTCGTCGAAATGGGCAGCGGCGCAGTATTTGCGAGTTTCAGCTTGTCCCGTGCCAAGGGCTGCTGCAAAATGACGCAAATTTTTGAGCTACTCCTTTTCCAGCTCGTTGAATAGCAAGGCGAATGTCCGCCTCGTGCCTCCCTA
>JGI24721J44947_10008761_pt1 | contig 13167 bp, 16 predicted proteins | sample YelNatPaOPGAMG01_FD_44947 | JGI IMG/M metagenome (IMG submission 44947)
TATTAAAAATCATAGCACGATTACATACTCGCCTCTAATTTTATCGGCTTCAATTTTACTAATAACTTCGCTAATTTTACCTCGATAAGCTTTTTCAAAGACCTTAGTGATTTCCTTAGCTAATAAGATATTTTTATCTCCAAAAAATTCCCGTAGAATACTCAATGTTTTTATTAAACGATAAGGAGATTCGTAAATAATAATTGGGATATCAATATTTTTAAAAGACGATAAAAGTTTTTTGACTNTAGTTTTATTTTTTGGCAAAAAGCCGAGAAAAACGAATTTATCTCCNCTAACACTTGAGATAGAAAGAGCTGAAATAGCAGCGCAAGCTCCGGGAATCGGCTGAATGACAATTTCTGGAACCTGCTCAACAATTTTTTCAATTAGATAAGCGCCCGGATCGCTAATATTTGGCGTCCCCGCATCGCTAACCAAAGCTAAATTTTTGCCGTTTTTTAATAAACTAATAATTTGAGATATTTTTTTAGAGTCAGAATGTTCATGGTAAGAAATAACTGATTTATTTATTTGATAATGATTAAGAAGTTTTAANGTAACCCGAGTGTCTTCGGCTATAATAAAATCAACATNTTTAAGAATATCAAGAGCTCTTAAAGTAATATCTTTTAAATTGCCTATTGGAGTTGCAACAACATATAAAGTGCCCATTATTTTTTAGATAAAATTTCAATTTCCGACTCGANAAATTCTTCGATATTTCCATTTAGCACTTCATCAACATTAGAAGTTTCAAAATTAGTGCGATGATCTTTAACTAAATGATAAGGATTTAGAACATAGGAACGAATTTGATTCCCCCACTCAGGTTTTACTTTTACCCTTAATCCAGATATTTCTTTTATTTGATTCTCTTCCATAATTTTAAATATTTTAGCCTTAAGCAAAGAAAGGGCCTTTTCTCTATTTCTAATTTGAAATCTTTCCGATTGAGAAGCAGCTGATAATCCTGTTGGTAAATGAATCACCCTAACTCCCGTCTCGACTTTGTTNACATTTTGACCGCCAGGACCAGATGATCTATAAAATTCCCATTTTAAATCGCTATCTGGAATTTTAATTTGATCTTCTAAAATTTTTGGTAATTCTGGAATAACCTCAACTAAGGCAAAAGATGTGTGCCTTAAACTCTTAGCTGAAAAAGGAGAAATTCTTACTAGACGATGAACGCCAGCCTCAAACTTTAAATATCCATAAACCCATTCTCCTTCTATTTCAAAGCTTCGATGTTTTGGATTATCATCTAAAATTCTTAATTTCCAATTTTTAGAATCAGCATACTTAGCATACATCTCAAATAACATCCTAGCCCAATCCTCAGCATCTTCGCCGCCGGCGCCGGGGAAAATTGATACAATAGCGTTTTGCTTATCATAAGGTCCATTAAAAAGAGTTTTTAGTTCCAAAGCGTCTAATTTTTTCTTAGTTTCAAAATATAATTGCTGATTAAAATTAATAGAAAGAGCCTTAACTGCTGCTTCCAGCTCTTCAAATTGATTAAGAAGATTTTTTAACTCACCCAAAGATTTTAATTTCTCATCAGCTAATTGGTGATTTCTCCAAAATTCTGGATTAGCTAAGTCATTATTAATATCGGAAATTTTCTTTCTTATCTCAGCTAAGTCAAAGCCGCTCGCCCAGCTGGCGAGTGTCGTTAATTAAATTATTTAATTCTTCCTTAAATTGTTCTTCCATATTTTTAATTATATTATTTTGCTAATTTTTTTAAAGCTTCAATTCTTTCAGTTATCGGAGGATGGGTCATAAATAATTTTTCCCAAGAACTAATCTTTCTACCTCGATTAGGATCAGATATCCATAAATGAGCAGTTGCCGGATTTACTTTAGTCATAGGAGTATCGTCATTTTCAATTTTTTTCAAAGCACTTGCTAGAGCTAAAGGTTTACCACTTAAATTTGCCCCAGAAATATCAGCTAAGGATTCTCTTTTTCTAGAAATAGCAAGCTGAATCAAAGAAGCTCCAATTGGCGCCAAAAATGCTACAAGCAATCCAATAATCATCATTAAATTATTGTCATTATCCCTATTATTTCGATTATTAGAAAACCCACCGAAGAAAAAAGACATCTGGAGCCAATTAGCTAAAAGAGAAATAAACCCAGCTAAAACAATAACTACGGTACTCACTAACATATCATAATTTTTAACATGCGATAACTCATGAGCTAGAACACCTTCTAATTCTTCCTTGTTTAATTTTTCAAGCGCTCCTCGAGTTACTGCCACGGCAGCATGACTAGGATTTCTACCAGTAGCAAAGGCATTAATTTGTTCTTCTGGAGAAATATAAATTTTCATCATTGGCAAATTGTCTTTTTTAGTTAGTCTTCTAACAATCTCATAGACTTCGGGTATTTCTGCTTCTGAGGCTAATTTTGCCTGAGCAGAAGCGATAGCAATTTTATCAGAATACCAATAGCTAACAACGCTCATTAAAACACTAAAAATAACTGCTACATATAAAATATCCGGACTTTGAAAAATAACAGAAAATATCCAACCAAGACCTATAACAATTAATAAGAAAAAGAAAAATATAAAAAAAGTCCTTTCTAAGTTGCTTCTTTTATAATTAATAAAATTTTTATCATTAAATTTGCTTCTCATTTTTTTGAATATTATTTCTCAACGCTAAAACTATTAGAAAAACGATTTCTTAACAAAGCTAAAAAACAAGTAATTATCTCTTAGACCACTGAGGAGCTCGACGAGCTTTTTTAAGACCGTATTTCTTTCGTTCAACCATTCGAGAATCGCGAGTTAAAAATCCAGCTCTTTTGAGTTCTTTTTTTAATTTACTGTCAAATTTAACTAAAGCTCTAGATAAACCATGCCTAATCGCTTCAGCTTGCGCGCTTACTCCACTCCCCTTAATTTTGACGCTTATATCTAACTTATTTTTTATATTCAAATTATTTAATGGAGATTGAGCTATTTTTAATAACCGCTCCAATTTAAAATAATCCATTATCTTTTTTCCATTAACAATAAATTTGCCGTCTCCATTAAATATTCGAACTCGAGCTACCGCTGTTTTTCTTCTACCAATCCCTTCAAAATATTTTTCAGGTTTTGTTTTTGAAGAAATAGTTTTTTTAATATCTTTGTTCATTTTTCAATAATTAAATTTTTCAACCGTTTACTAGCCAAAGTATTTTTCGGCAACATTTTAACAACTGCTTGCCTAAACACTTTCGCTGGATCTTTANTCCAAGCTTCCTTTAAAGTTTGGCTTTTCAAGTGACCCATATAGCCAGTATGTCGATAATAAACTTTATTAATCATTTTATTAGCTCCGGAAAAAGTAACTTTCTTAATATTTTTAACAATAACCTTATCTCCTCCTATTAATCTAGGATTATATTTAGGAGTTTTTTTACCCATCAAAATAACAGCCACTTCAGAGGCTAATCTTCCAAATCTTTTTCCGGTAGCATCAAATATATATTCCATCTAAATAATTAAACAAATTCAATAATTGAAATAGCTGCTCCGTCCCTTTTGCGAAATTTCGCTAATTTTTTAATTCTTAAATATCCCCCTTTTCTTTCTTTGTATCTCGGTGATATTTCATCAATTAATTTATTAGCAATTTTTTTATTAATTAATCTACGATAGACAAGCCTGCGACTAGCCAGAGTATTTTTCTTAGCAATATTAACTAATCTTTCAAGAATCGGCCTAATAGCTTTAGCTCGAGCTTCAGTAGTTTCAATTTTTTCTTTCTTAATTAAGTTCAACATTAAATTTCTCAAAAACGACTTTCGTCGCCCAGCTTGACGATGAAATTTTTTCCCTCTACTTAAGTGTCTCATTTTTTAGATTTTTTAGTTTCTACCTCAAATTCTTGGACGTTCATTTCACCGATTTTTTCAAAAGTATCTTTTAAAATACTAACAGCTTTATGCAACGCCGATGAAGGACTAATAGTTCCATCTGTTTCAATTTCTAGAGTTAAACGATTATAAGTTGTCGATTCCCCTACTCTCATATTTTCAACAGTATAATTAACTCTTTTAACTGGAGAGAAAAAGGCATCTAGTAAAATCGCGCCAATTGGCACTTTTTCTGTCTTGCGGTTTTCTACTGGAGAATACCCTAAACCTTTTTCAACTGTAATTTCAGCCTCAAAAACAGCTGATTTGCTAGTTAGTGTAGCCAACTTAACTTCCGGATTTAATAATTCTACTTGGGAATTTAGTTTTATATCCTTCCCTGTAACTTCTTGCTCTCCTTTAGCTTTAACAGTCAAAACCTGAGGTTCATCGGTAAGCATTCTAAATCTCAAATTTTTAAAATTAAGAGAGATTTCCAATACATCTTCTTTAACTCCGTTTAAAACCGAAAATTCATGAGGAGCATTTTTGATTTTTACCTGGGTTACTGCCGCTCCCGGAATAGAAGAAAGAAGAGTTCTCCTTAAAGCATTACCGACAGTTAAACCGTAACCTGTATATAAACCCTCAACCTCAAAAACGCCCTTGTATAAATCCTCTGAAACAGTTTTTATTTTTACTGTTGATGATAATTTTTGATAGTCCATAGATTTATTTATATTACTTTTATTTTATTTTGAAAAGAGCTCGACCAAAAGATTAAACTCAATCGGTAAATCAATATTCTTAGGAATACTTTTTAAAGTAATTTCAAATTTATCCGGGTTTATTTCTAACCAATCCGGAGCTTTAATTTTTTTAAGCTTTGCTGATAATCCTTCGAAAATTTTTTTATTTGTTGATTTTTTATTAATAGAAATCACATCTCCTACTCGTAAAATCATAGAAGGTGAACCTACTTTCTTGCTATTTAATAAAATGTGTCCATCGGTAATTAATTTTTTTCCTTGGCGTCTTGAAACTGCTATTCCCGCTCTATAAAGTATATTATCCAAACGTCTCTCAAGAAGCTCGGCAAGTTTTTCGGATGTCGAAGCGGGATTAGTTTTGGCCTTATTGAAAATTCTTAATAAATTTTTCTCAGTAAGACCATAAATTAATTTAACTTTTTGTTTTTCTTTTAACTGTTGACCGAAATCTGACAAAGCCTTTTTCCCACCTGATGGGCCATGCATTCCTGGCGGATAAGGTTTTCTCGTTACAGCACATTTAGGAGATAAACACCTCTCGCCTTTAAGCAATAACTTTTCGCCTATTCTTCTTTCTTTTTTTTCTTTTACTCTTAACATTTTTTTATTTTTAATTAAACCCTTCTAACTTTTGGTGGTTTCGGCCCATTGTGAGGAATAGGAGTGGCATCTTTAATACTTGTTATTTCAAATCCTTGATTGGCAAAAGACCTTAAAGCCGAATCACGACCACTGCCAACTCCTTTAACAATAATTTCTAATTTTTTTAAGCCGAGATTTCTTAACTTCTCAGATAAAGCCTCAACTATTTTAGAAGAAGCAAACGGAGTAGCTTTTTTAGGTCCGGAAAAACCTAAAGAGCCAGCCGTTGCCCAAGCCACAACATTATCACTATCATCTGTAATAGTTATAATAGTGTTATTAAAAGAAGCGTTAATATAAGCTTTACCTGAACTTATTTGCTTTCCTTTCTTGGAAACAACGTGAGCAAATTTTTGGGTAGCTTTTTCCTCGCTTTCTAAAGTTTTAGACTCGCTAGTTGTAGATAATCTAACTTTTCCCATAAATTTATTTGAATTATTTTAGTTCAATTTTTCTTCGACCAGATCCCATCGTCTTTCGTTTATTCCCCCTAACCGTTCGCGAATTAGTTCTAGTTCTTTGACCGCGAACTGGTAAGTGTTTAGCGTGCCTTATTCCTCTATAATTTTTTAAAGAAATTAATTGAGAAATATTTCTGCGTATTAACTGTCTTAATTCTCCTTCAATAGTGAAGTTATTTTCAATATAAGTTTTAATTTTATTTACTTCTTCCGGAGTTAATTCAGAAGCCCTTTTATTCTCAATTTTTGTAGCATTTAAAATCTCAGCCGCTCTTGACCTCCCTATCCCATAAATATAAGTTAAAGCAATTTCTATTCTTTTTTTATCGGGAATGTTTATACCTAAAATACGCATTTTTTTATTTAACCTTGGCGTTGTTTATGTTTTGGATTTTTGCAAATAACATAAAGATAACCGCGCCTTTTAACGATTTTACACGACTGACATCTTTTTTTTATTGATGGCCTAACTTTCATTTTTTAAAAATTTTATAACCTTCTAATTATTCTACCTCTCCTTAAATCTGGAGAAAGTTCAAAGACAACCTTATCACCCGGCAAAATCCTAATATAATTAATTCTCATTTTCCCTGATAGATGACCAAGAATTTGCTTAAGCTCGCCATTGATGGTGGTTTCAATCCTAAAAGTTGTGTTTGGCAACAGTTCCTGAACAACACCATTAAGCAACAGTTTTCTTTTATTTTGGTTGTCTACCATGAACAAAGAAAATTATAACTCAGCAAAACAATTTTTGTCAAATCTTTTAGTTTAAATTAACTTCAACTCGACTAGGTTGGGAAGGAACGCTAGTTACCCAAAATGGCCATAAGCTCACTTCGGCTTTTTCTACTCCGGGAAGATTTGTAATAATATTTTTTAATTCTTGTTCACTTTTTCCTAAAATTTGATTTTTAACATCAGCCGCCGAAATATTACTCACCAATTCTGCGCTAGCAGCTAGAGAAAAACTTAGCTTACCATTTTTAAAATCAGCCTGAACATTTTGATAGCTAATATTTAAATTTTGAGCAATCGTATTTGGATATTTCTGCTGCCAGATCGACTGAAGGAGACTATTAATATCATCTTCTTTGAAAGCCATCGCCTCATATTTCACTTCGACAAAAACACTAAAATTACCCTGGCTATCTGTTGAAGTAGTAACAACTAATTTTGTAATTGTTGTAGTGGAGGCGCCATCTAAAACCTTAAAACCGGATGGAATAATATTTGAAAATAATAATGAACTCGAATTTGAAAGTAAGGCTTGTGTTGTAGAAGCTTCTGCAAGCTCAATATCATTTTTTGTGGGTACTTTAATTTCTCCAATAAATCCTCCAGTCATTGCTTTACTTGATGAGCCATAAAATCCATTATATCGTGGCGTTCCTTTGAATCCCGGAATAGTAAATTTAGCAACTGGTCCTATGTTGTAACTAGCTCCCGCTTGGTCAGCAGTAACTCCAACATCAATACTTGATGGGATTAGTTTTCCGTTTACATTTTTAGCTCCCGGAACAATAATTTCATAATTAGTCCTAAATATTTTTCCATCGGGCGTTTCAAAACGAGTTCCCTTAACCAGCGGTTGAATAGCGGTACTATAATTATTATAAACCGTAATAACTCCGGTAGCCTTATTATAAACTTTCTGATTACTAGAAGCTGGGAAAAATCCAGTTTTGTTAGTTGACTGAGAAAAAATTTGAATTGGCAAACTACTAGAAGCTAAAAGACTAGAAGTAGAGCCAGAAAAGTTCCCTTGATATGACCAGTTATTTTTAACTAAGGTTAAAGTAATCGTTGCTTTTGGCAAATATTTATTTACAATAAAAAATCCTCCCCCCAAAACCAGAATAATAATTACTAAATAAACAAAAGATTTTCGAGAAAAAGAAAATTTTGGAAATTTTTTAAAATGTTTTTTAATTTTTAAATGCCGCTCAACATTTTCGGGTTTATCTTTAACCTCAACATTCTCAGCAAAAAATTCTTCTTTCATATCCGTTACCGGATGCTTATCTAGTAACGGATGAATGGCTTCTAATTGAAAAGATTTAGCGATATTTAAAACATCGCTATCGACAGATTCAATCAAAATTTTTTTCTTCGACACCTCAGCTTCGTGTTTAATTAAATGAAAATTAGCTGGAGATTTTTTTAAAATAGAATCTTTAGGAATAACTAAAACTATATCATTATCTTTAGAGTTTAATATCTTTTCTAAAACTTCAACCGCCGATTCGTTTTTCTCAACAAAAATTCTCTCTATTTTTTCTTCTTGCTTATTTTCCATTTTCTAATAATAACAAATTTAAATAAATATAAAAGAAAAAATCTACAAATTTCCTAACCGCCAATTTTCTAACTCCCACCTTCTATTCTCCCAGCTTCTGAATGAGCCAGAGGGGAGAATCGGACTCCCGACCTCTTTCTTACCAAGAAAGCGTTCTACCACTGAACTACTCTGGCGATGAGCCCGCGGTCGGAGTCGAACCGACAACCTTTCGCTTACAAAGCGATTGCTCCGCCAATTGAGCTACGCGGGCTTTTTATTTATACTGGCTATTTATAACTTTAAAAAATTTACTTTAGATGGTCAAATTAATTTTTTGATTAAAAAAATTTGAAATTAAATCATTTAATTTTTATGATAGATTAATGGAATCAAATTTTGTTCATCTTCACGTTCATTCTCATTATTCTCTTTTAGACGGATTAGCAAAAATTGATGATTTAGTTAAAAAAGCAAAAGAATTTGAAATGCCAGCTTTAGCTTTAACTGATCATGGTAATCTTTACGGCGCTGTTGAATTTTATAAAAAAGCGAAAAAAGCCGGCCTTAAACCAATCATCGGAATGGAAAGCTATATCGCCCCCAAAAGTCGCTTTGATAAAGAAGCTAACGAAAGATATTTTCATTTAACCATTTTAGTTAAAAATAATATTGGTTGGAAAAATTTAATTCAATTATCAACTAAATCTTTTTTGGAGGGTTTTTATTATAAACCAAGAATAGATAAAGAATTACTAAAAGAACATAAAGAAGGATTAATTATTTTGTCTGGATGCATGTCTTCGGAAATCAATAGATTAATTTTAGACAATAAATATGAAGAGGCTAAAAAAGTTGCCGCTGAATATCGAGAAATTTTTAAGGATGATTTTTATTTAGAATTAGGTTATCATCCAGAAATTCCTGAAACCGCTAAAGCTAAAGAAGGAGCTATGAGAATTTCTCGCGAATTAAATATTCCGGTTGTAGCAACTTACGATACTCATTATTTAAATCCAGAGGACGCTCCGTATCACGACATTCTTTTAGCTATTCAAACTGGAAATAAAATTTCTGACGACGATCGAATGACTTTAAAGGGAGCAGATTTTTCTTTAGCTTCTCCCCAACGAATGGCTGAGTTGTATAAGGACTTACCGGAAGCTTTAACTAATACTTTAGAAATCGCCAAAAAATGCAACTTTGATTTTGAATTAGGTAAAATTCATTTGCCTCAATTCCCTACTCCAAATAAAGAATCAGCTAAAGAATATCTTGAAAAATTAATTCAAGATAATATAGAAAAAAGATTTAGTGTTGAATCACAAAGCCAAGAGTTCCAATCAAGAATAAAATATGAATTAGAAGTTATATCTAAAACCGGATTCGAAGATTATTTTTTAATTGTCGCCGATTTAGTTAATTGGGCAAAACAACATAAAATAGCTGTTGGACCAGGACGAGGTTCGGCTGCTGGAAGTTTAGTAGCTTATGTTTTAAATATCACCGATATAAATCCATTAAAATATGGTCTTATTTTTGAAAGATTTTTAAATCCTGAAAGAATTCAGATGCCAGATATAGATATAGATTTCGCCGACAATCGACGCGATGAAGTTTTAAATTATGCCAGAGAAAAATATGGCAATGACAGAGTAGCTAGAATTATCACTTTTGGAACAATGGCTCAGCGCGCTGCCGTTAGAGATGCCGGCCGAGCGCTCGGTTTTAAATATGAATTTTGCGATACAATCGCCAAGCTCATTCCGCCCCATCTTAGCTTAGAAGAAGCCTCAGAAAATATTGTAGAACTTAAAGAATTAATCAAATCAAATGCCGATGCTAAAAAATTAATTGAAGCAGCAAAACATTTAGAAGGTGTTGCTCGCCATGCTTCTGTTCATGCCTGCGGTACGGTTATTGCTAGTGAACCTTTAACTAATTTTGTCCCACTTCAATTTGCTCCTCAAGAAAAAGATGTTATCATAACCCAATTTGAAATGCACTCAATTGAAGATTTAGGGCTATTAAAAATTGATTTTTTGGGATTAAAAAACCTGACCATAATAGAAAATACTATTCGCTTAGTAAAAGAATTAAAAAATGAATCTATCAACCTTGCTAATATTCCCCTAAATGATCCAAAAACTTTTGAACTTTTAAAACAAGGAGATACAACAGGCGTTTTTCAACTTGAAGGCAACGGTATGCGAAGATATTTAAAGGAATTAAAGCCAACCGAATTTGAAGATATTATCGCTATGATTTCTCTTTATCGACCAGGAACGCTAGACGCTGGAATGGTGCCTCGTTATATCAATAGAAAAAACGGTAAGGAAGAAGTTACTTATCTTCACCCAAAGCTTGAGCCAATTCTGAAAAAAACTTACGGTATCGCTATTTATCAAGAACAATTAATGGAAATTGCCCGAGCTTTAGCTGGATTTTCTTTCGCTGAAGCTGACACCTTAAGAAAAGCTATCGGGAAAAAAATTAAAGCTTTACTTGATGAGCAAAAAGAAAAAATGATTAGCGGAATGATAAAAAATAATATCGACCCTAAAAAAGCTGAAATTATTTGGGAATGGTTTGAGCCATTTGCTCGATATGGTTTTAATCGGTCACATGCCACTGCCTACGCTATGATTGCTTACCAAACTGCTTATTTAAAAGCTCATTATCAACTTGAATTTATGTCTAGCTTGTTCAACGCCGAACTTCAGGATATAGAAAAAATTGCTTTTTTGATTAATGAAGCTAAAGATCATCATATTCAAGTTTTACCGCCAGACATTAATAAAAGTATGACAATCTTTGTCCCAGAAGGAAATGACATAAGATTTGGATTAATTGCTATTAAAAATATCGGCGAAGAAATTGCCAAAGCAATTGTTGAGGAAAGATTAAAAAATGGCAATTTTAAAAATCTTGAAGATTTTTTGACAAGAGTTAATCATAAAGATTTAAATAAAAAATCTTTAGAAAGCTTAAGCAAAAGCGGCGCTCTTGATAAAATGGGCTTTAGTAGATTTCAACTTGTTGAAAATTTAGATGAATTACTAAAGTTCAGCAATCTAGCTAAAAAATCCAACTCCTCAAACACTCTTTCCTTGTTTGGTGGACAAATTAACTTAAATCAATCACTTAAATTAAAGCCAGCCAAAGAAGATTTAAATCAAAAATTGCTTTGGGAAAAAGAATTATTAGGGACTTATTTTGGCGAACATCCTTTAGCTCAATATAAAAACAAAATTGAATCTTTAAAATTAGAACCAATTAAGAAAGTAAAAAATGGAAGGAGTGGGCAGGCAGTTAGGATTGGTGGGATTATAACTAAAATTAAAAAGATTCTAACTAAAAATAACGACTTAATGCTTTTTGTCCAAATAGAAGATTTATCTGATTCGGCAGAGGTGGTAGTTTTTAGTAATGTTCTCAAAAAAGACGAAAGCCTTTGGCGCGAAAATAATGCCATTGCTTTGTCGGGAAAAATTTCTCCAAGAAATGGCGAGTTTAAAATCATCGCCGACAAAGCCATTAAACTTTAAAAATTAAACTAAAAAATAATTTTAGGAATAAAAATCATTAAACCAGTAATAATAGCAATTAAGGATACAATTAAAACCGCACCAGCTAAAATATCTTTTATAGTTTTTATTTCTGGGTTTTTCTCCTTGCTTATAAAATCTAATAATTTTTCTATCGAGGTATTAATCATTTCCAAAGACAGAATTAAAGATATTAAAAGTAAAATAATCAACCACTGGCTTTCCGAGATGTTAAAAATAAAACCCAAGATAATAACTAAAATAGAAGCTGCTATCTGAATTTTAAAATTCCGACCCCTTAGAGCTGCGCCAATCCCCTCAAAAGCATATTTGAAGCTCTCTATTAAAGACCTAGATTTATTCATCACTATTACATTATAGATAATTTTATTTTTATAAGAAAGCGCTGGATTTAGCGATGCGCTACTTCAAAAACAAAAAATTAATTGCTATTTTTTTCGTTTTTGATATTAATAAGTCTTTTCATCATTTCCTGATAATTTTTATTAGCTTTAGAAATTTCATCAAGATTTTCGTAATATATCAACTTACCATCTTTATCTTTTACCCAAACTTCGGTTACTTGGCCATCATCTTCAATCTTCCTTTCAACAAAGGCAAGCTTGTTGTTAATTAAATAATCTAATTTATCAAAGAATTCCGCTTCTATATTTAAATTCTCACGATAATCATCGGCTACTTTCTCTTGTTTTTTGTTCTCAAAATTTTTTATTTTCGGATGATTTTCCATTTTATTTTTATATATATTTTTATTTAAGATTCTTTTTCTGATGAATTTTGAGCTATAATCTTTTGATTATCATAATAATTTCTAATTTTATCTAAGTTAACATAATAAACAATCTCATCTTTTTTATTGGTAACCATTATCTCTGTTAATTTCGATGGATTATCTTCTTCGGTTTTTATAGAAGCAAATAATTGTTCATTTTCTATAAGATTTTCTAAGTCAGAAAAAATTTGAGAATCTCTTTGCCATTCAGCAAAATTTTCGTCTTTTTTTATAACTCTTTCTTCTGATATATTATTTTTTTTAAATTGAATATTTTCTTTTTTCATTTTTTATAAATGTTGCGGAGGTAGGAGTTGAACCTACTTCTCGAGCTTATGAGGCTCGCGGGGTAACCGATCCCCCACTCCGCGATTTTGATTTTTTCTTAATTTTAAATAAAATAAGAAAAATGTCCAGCCAGCNAAGTTAATTTGCTTATTGGCGAAATGCTCTTTATGATTAATAAAATAGCCGAGAAAATAATTTCGCCTACGTAGTTCAACGGTTAGAACGAGGGATTCATAACCCCTAGAAGGAAGTTCGACTCTTCCCGTAGGCACATAGCTGGGCGAGTGGCGAAATTGGCAGACGCGCAAGGTTTAGGACCTTGTTCCCTTTTAGGGATTGCGGGTTCAAATCCCGCCTCGCCCATAGTAAAGACAAACTAAATAATCAAGAAATTAAGAACTGTAAGAAAAACCTAGAAGTAGATGAAAACTGGCGGGATTTGAAGATCGCAGCGCTTTCGCGAGTTTGAGCGAAGCGAAAGGCGAGCGACGCGAGAGGCGGGCGGCGAGAAATTTTCGTCAGAAAA